>Ga0209337_1000163_pt1 | contig 52992 bp, 72 predicted proteins | sample LinPmetageLP53_FD_184044 | JGI IMG/M metagenome (GOLD analysis project Ga0209337, IMG submission 184044) | Marine viral communities from the Pacific Ocean - LP-53 (SPAdes) (version 2) | ecosystem: Environmental > Aquatic > Marine > Oceanic | place: Pacific Ocean | collected 2010-02-08
CCTGCAATGCAAGCTAGCATAGCTGCAACTATTCAATCTGAGATTACACCAGTAAATGAAGACTTATACTTTACATGGCAAAATCCAGTACCACCAGTAGAAGAGGAAGAAGCTGAATAGGTAAATATCACTTAAAACAAGCGGTAAAGCACGTGGTAGTAAATTGAAAAATATTTATTACCTTTGTGCTTATTAATAACAAATAAAATATATTATAATGAAATCATTAGACGAAAAAGAATTAAAAGAATTACAGGAAGTTAACAAAGAGTTTGGTAGTGCAAAAATAGCATTAGCTGACTCTGCTTATCAACAAGCTAATATTATAAAAGCTTTAGATGAATTAAGAAGTAAATTTTCAGTATTAGAAAAAGAACTAACCGAAAAATACGGCTCAGACGTTTCAATTAATTTAGAATCTGGAGAAATTACAGATAACCCTGAAGAGCCTGCTAAAAACGCAGAATAATGAGTAAAATTAGTAACACTAGTGCCTACGGAAACATAACGCCTACCGCGGCTGATTATATAGTTTTAACAGAAGCTGATAATTATTTAGCTACAAAGACAAGTACTCTGGGTGAGGTTCAAAGTTTATTTGGAATAGATACGTTAGTAGCGCATGTTGCTGTAAATAGCGCGTCTTTATTAACTTTATCTACTACGGCAGCTACATTAATTACTGCTCCTGGAGCCGGAAAAGTTCTTGATATTTTAAGTATAATGGCTTATATGGACGCAGGCGCTGTTGCTTATAATTTTACACCTGCGTTACCTGTAACAATAGGCGCTGAAAGTATCGCTACTTTTTCAAATGCTCGTGTTAATTCAGCTATTGATGTAGTTTTCAAACCAGAAGTACCTCAGTCTAATGAAGTTATTGCTCAGAACACAGGGCTTACTTTAACCGCTGGAGGATCTAATCCTACACAAGGCACAGGTATATTATATGTAAATATATATTATAGGGTTCTCACAGTAGGCTCATCATTTTAATTAAATGGACATACGTAAAATTTCAATAGGAGCAGACTATAAATCTGGGGCTATGCATTATATTGTAGGCCAAGATGTTTTAGGCGGAAGCTACAAAATTCACTTAATAAAATTAATAGAAAACAGCGACTCTTTAAAAATTTGGATAGAAAAAGATGATGAAATTTTGTTATGGAAAGAATTTAATTCAATGATGCCTGTGTCTATAGAATATAATATTAACTTTTAATGAGATCGCCTTTTTATTTTATAACCAAACCTTTAAAGGGGAGGAGATACGACAACATAAAAAAAATAGGAGAAATAGATTTTATTACTAGTGTCTCTCAAGAAGATCACATGGCAACTAATAGATTTGCTGAAGTGGTTTCAGTACCTTTAGGATATAAAGGAAAAATAAAGTCAGGAGATATATTATTAGTACATCATAATGTGTTTAGAATTTATTATGATATGAAAGGTAGAGAAAAAAGTGGTAGAAGTTTTTTTAAAGAAGATTTATATTTTATAGATTTTGATCAATTTTTTTTGTATTACAATAATAAAAAATGGCAAACTCACTCAAAGTATTGTTTTGTAAAACCTAGTTCTTTAAAAAAATCTTATATATTAAAACCTGGTTCAGAAGAACCGCTAACAGGAACTGTTGTTTATGGGAATTCTGAATTAAAAAACTTAGGAGTTAATCAAGGTGATGAAATTATATTTGAACCAGAAAGTGAATATCCCTATTATATCAACGGAGAAAAGCTTTATAGAATGTATACTAACAATATAACAATAGTAATATAAATGGATACATCTAAATTAAAAATGCAGATAATTGAAGCTGGAAGACAGGCAGTTACGCAATTAGTAAAAGTTGCAAAAGAAGATATAATAAAATATGAGGCTGATGATGAATTGGCTCCAGATAGATTAAAAAATGCAGCGGCTACAAAAAAGTTAGCTATTTTTGATGCTTTTGAAATACTCACAAGAATAGAACTAGAGAAGGAGTTACTTTTAGGCGAAAACAAACAAGACAACAATAGTAAACAAGGATTTGCAGAAAGACGATCAAAATAAAATATATAGAACTCTAAAAAACTATATACCAAAGCAAGCTTATTTAAAAAGAAATTTAAATAAATCATGGATCTATGGATACGACGCAAAGCATGATCTAGTTGTAATTAGTAGAGATGGCACAGTTGGAGAAATCTGCGAAATAAATGGTTTGAAAATAGGATTGCCATTAGCTCCAAAAAAAATATACAAAAGAAGCAATAAAAAAAAAGAGCAATATTGGGAATCGTTTCCTTACACAAAAGAACTATCTAAAATATCTTCTATATTTCAATGGCACGAAATGCCTAAATTTTTTAAAGTAAAATGGGTAGACTATATAGAAGAAGAATTTGACAAAAGAGAACAAGGCTTCTGGTTTTATAATAACGGAATACCTACATACATTACAGGAACACATTATATGTACTTGCAATGGACAAAAATAGATGTAGGACATCCAGACTACAGAGAAGCAAATAGAATCTTTTATATATTTTGGGAGGCATGCAAAGCAGACTTTAGGTCTTTTGGAATGTGCTATTTAAAAATAAGACGTTCTGGATTTTCATTCATGGGTTCATGCGAAGCAGTTAATACAGCTACAATAAATAAAGATTCTAGAATAGGTATATTATCTAAAACTGGAGCAGATGCTAAAAAAATGTTTACAGATAAAGTTGTACCTATATCAAATAACTTTCCTTTCTTTTTTAAGCCAGTGCAAGATGGTATGGATAAACCAAAAACAGAATTAGCTTATAGGGTGCCAGCATCAAAGATTACAAAAAAAAATATGTATGAAACTGATAGCGAGGACGTTCAGGGGTTAGACACAACAATTGATTGGAAAAACACTTCTGACAACTCTTATGATGGAGAAAAATTAAAGTTATTAATTCATGATGAGTCAGGTAAGTGGATGAGGCCAGATAATATATTAAACAACTGGGCTGTTACTAAAACTTGTTTAAGATTAGGTAGTAGAATTATAGGTAAATGTATGATGGGATCAACATCTAATGCTTTGGATAAAGGAGGTGCTAACTTTAAAAAACTATTCAACGATTCCGATGTATTAAAAAGAAATCAAAACGGACAAACCAAAAGTGGATTATATAATTTATTTATTCCGATGGAATGGAATTTTGAAGGATATATTGATATATATGGACAACCAATATTTAACACTCCACAAGAACAGGTAATTGGAGTAGATAAAGAAATAATTACAATTGGAGCAATAGACTATTGGCAAAATGAAGTAGCGTCATTAAAATCAGATGCTGACAGTTTGAATGAATTTTACAGACAATTTCCACGCACAGAGTCACATGCATTTAGAGATGAAAGTAAACAGTCTTTATTTAATTTGACTAAAATTTATCAACAAATAGATTATAACGATTCTTTAATAAAAGAAAGATTTATTACTAAAGGCAGGTTTAGTTGGAAGAATGGACAAAAAGACTCAGAAGTTATATGGACTCCAGATAGTAGAGGTAGGTTTTTAGTATCTTGGTTACCAGAGAAAAATCTTCAAAATAATAAACGTATCTTTAATGGTAGGATAAATCCAGGTAATGAACATTTAGGTTCTTTTGGATGTGATTCTTACGATATATCAGGAACAGTTGGAGGCAACGGATCAAACGGGGCTTTACATGGCTTAACAAAATATAATATGGATAATGCTCCAAGCAATGAGTTTTTTCTAGAGTATGTTGCTAGACCACAAACTGCTGAAATATTTTTTGAAGAAGTTTTAATGGCCTGTATATTTTATGGTATGCCTATTTTATGTGAAAACAATAAACCTCGTTTACTTTATCATTTTAAAAACAGAGGATACAGAGGGTATAGTTTAAATAGACCAGATAAAACGTTTAATAAACTTTCAAAAACAGAAAAAGAATTAGGAGGTATTCCAAATAGTTCTGAAGACGTCAAACAATCACATGCTGCTGCAATAGAAAGTTATATAGAAAAGCATGTAGGAATTGATTTAGAAGGACTATATAGAGAACAAGATGATATGGGTGTTATGTATTTTAGCAGAACATTAGAGGATTGGGCAAGATTTGATATAAACAATAGAACAAAGTTCGATGCTTCTATAAGTTCAGGATTAGCTGTTATGGCAAATCAAAAACACTTATATACTCCGCAACAAAAAGTGTCAAAAATAAGCATTAACTTTGCACAATACAGCAATAAGGGAATGCACAGCGAAATAAACAATTAATGAAAGACGTAACAGTAGATATTAATCCAGCTGGGTTCCCGGATAATTTTGTATCAGATTCGGAAAAAGCAACATTTGAGTTTGGATTACAAATAGGACAAGCAATACAATACGAATGGTTTAGAAAGAGTGGAAACCAATCTAGGTTTTACAGTCAATGGCAAGATTTTCATAGGCTAAGACTTTATGCAAGAGGAGAACAATCTGTAGCAAAATATAAAAATGAATTAGCAGTAGACGGAGATTTAAGTTACTTAAACTTAGACTGGACTCCAGTTCCTATAATACCTAAATTTGTAGATATTGTTGTAAACGGAATGTCTGATAGATTATTCAAGGTTCAAGCTTACGCACAAGATGCTATGTCTGCAGAAAAAAGATCTGCATTTCAAGACATGATTGAAGGAGATATGGTTACAAAACCTTTGTTGAATCAAATTCAACAAGGCTTCGGAGTAAATCCATTTTCTACTGACCCTGATGAACTTCCAAACACAGATCAAGAACTTGCATTGTATATGCAGTTAAATTATAAACCTGGAATAGAAATAGCTGAAGAGACAGCTATAAATACTATACTAGACGATAATCATTATGCAGATGTTAGAAAAAGAGTTGATTATGACTTGACAGTTTTAGGTATCGGTATGAGTAAACATATGTTTTTAGCAGGAGATGGCGTTAAAGTAGAGTATGTAGACCCTGCAAACATGGTATATAGTTATACTGAAGATCCTCATTTTCAAGATTGTTTTTACTGGGGTGAAATAAAAACTGTACCGATAAACGAATTACTAAAAATAGATCCTGAATTAACTAGTGATGATTTGAGAGAAATTTCTCAATATAGTCAGTCATGGTATGATTATCATAATGTAGCTCAAATGTATGAGAACAGTGTGTTTTCTAGAGAGACAGCGACTATATTATATTTTAATTACAAAACAACCAACACTTTTTCTTATAAGAAAAAAGAATTAGAGGGTGGAGGATCTAGGGTAATAGAAAAAAATTCAGATTTTAATCCGCCAGAGGAAATGATGCAGGAAGGAAACTTCAAGAAAGTTTCTAAAACTATAGATGTTTGGTATGAGGGTGTGATGGTTATGGGTACTAGTACAATTTTACAGTGGAAGATGATGGAGAACATGGTTAGACCAAAATCCGCTTCACAACACGCAATGCCTAATTATGTAGCTTGTGCGCCTAGAATGTATAAAGGTAATATAGAGTCGTTAGTAAGACGTATGATAAGCTTTGCTGATTTAATACAAATAACTCATTTAAAACTACAGCAAGTAATTGCTAAAGTAGTACCAGATGGTGTGTTTATTGATGCAGATGGCTTAAATGAAGTAGATTTGGGTACTGGAGCAGCATATAACCCACAAGATGCGCTTAGATTATATTTTCAAACAGGTAGTGTAATAGGAAGAAGTTATACTCAAGATGGTGAATTTAACAACGCACGTGTTCCTATAACCCAATTAACATCTAGTAGTGGACAAGCAAAAATGCAAAGTTTAATATCTAGTTATAATCATTACTTAGGAATGATAAGAGGTGTAACTGGATTAAATGAAGCTAGAGATGGATCAACTCCTGATCCTAATTCATTAGTAGGTGTACAAAAATTAGCTGCACTAAATAGCAACACAGCAACAAGACATATATTGCAAGCAAGTTTAGCTATAACACAAAGAATGGCAGAAGGTGTGTCTTTACGAATAGCTGATGTATTAGAGTATGCGGATTTTGCAGAAGAATTTACGATGCAAATTGGAAAATACAATGTAGGAATATTAGATGAAATTAAAGACTTATATATATATGACTTTGGAATATTTATAGAAGTAGCTCCTGATGAAGAAGAAAAACAACAACTGGAGCAAAATATACAAATGGCTTTATCTAAGCAAGATATAAACTTAGAAGATGCAATTGATATACGTGAGTTAAGAAATTTAAAATTAGCAAATCAATTACTCAAAGTTAAAAGAGTTAGAAAACAAGAGCAGGACCAACAAGCAGCAATGCAGAAACAACAAATGGAGGCTCAGACTAAAATGCAACTACAGCAAATGCAAGCACAACAGCAAACAGCAAAGTTGCAGATGGAAGCTCAAATTAACATGAAACAATCTCAAGCAGTAATTGCTTTTGAAATAGAAAAACTGAAAAACGAGGCTCAACTAAAAGAAAAACTAATGCAAGTTGAGTTTGAGATGCAAATGAAATTAAAAGGTGTTGAAGAAGAAAAATTACAGAAAAGAGAAGACAACAGAGAAAAAGCAAAAGACAGAAGATTAAGCCAAGCTAATACAGAACAATCACAATTGATTCAACAACGTAAAAACAACCTACCTCCAGTGTCTTTTGAATCTAACGAAGATAGTTTAGATGGGTTTGATTTAGCAGAATTTGAACCAAGATAAATAAAATATAATGAATAATGTAAGCGGTCCTCAACTAACACAAATCAGAGAAGAATTCAACACAAGAGTAGGAAAAAAATTAATTTTAGGTAAATCAAAAAAAGTTTATTGGCATTCTAAAAGAAGATTTTCTAATATTTAATATACCTTAAATATTAATATAATTAATTATTAACTTTGTAAAAATCAAATTAAATGGAAAATATCGTAGTAAAAGACCTTGGGGTAATGGAGCAAAAATCCACTCAAGAAATCGAAAAAGAATTACTTGCAAAGCATGAAGCAGAGCAAGAAACTAAAGTTCAAGAAGTTTCTGAAGTAAGTGATCAGGTTGTACCTGAAGACATAAAAGAAGAAATTGTTGAGCCAGTTGTTGAAGAAAAAATAGAAGAAGTAATCACTCCGCAAATGAGTGATGAAGAAGTTCTTAAATATATTGGAAACCGCTATGGAAGAGAAATAACTTCCTTAGACGAATTAGTTGAAGTAAAAGAAAACACTCCTGATTTACCAGAAGATGTTTTGTCTTATTTTAATTATAAAAAAGAAACAGGTAGAGGGTTAGAAGACTTTGTAAGATTAAACAAAGATTATAGCTCAGATTCACCTGATTCTTTATTAGCTAATTATTATTCTCAGACAGAGGAGGGGTTAGACTCAGAAGATATTAAAGATCTTATAGAGGATAGCTTTGGTTTTGATGAAGAATTAGATGATGAAAGAGATATAAGAAAAAGAAAATTAGCAAAAAAAAGAGAATTATCTAAAGCTAAAAAATACTTTAATGAACTAAAAGAGAAATATAAAGTTCCGCTTGAGTCAAGGGAATCTTTATCTCAGCAGTCAGAAAAAGAATTAAAAGCTTATAGAGAATACATTGAAGATGGCAAGAGCTATAAAGAAGAGTCTAAAAGAAAACAAGAATGGTTTGTAAAAGAAACCGGAAAAGTTTTTAATGATAAGTTCAAAGGTTTTGAATTTAACATTAATGATAAAAAAGTTTCTTATTCTCCTTTACCAGCAGATGATCTTAAAAAATCTCAGTCAAGTATAAATAATTTTATACAAACTTATTTAGATGACAAAGGATTAATTAAGAATGCTGACAAATATCACAAAGCACTTTCAATGGCCATGAATCCAGATAAATACGCTAAGTTCTTTTATGAACAAGGCCAAGCAGATGCAATTGACAATGTTTCAAAAAAATCCAAAAATATAAATATGGAGATGAGACAATCGCCACAAGCATTAGCTAAGTCAGGATTTAAAGTAAGATCGTTAGACACAGGCACAGGCCGAGGTTTAAAGATTAGAAGCAATAAAAAATAATAATAACAATTAAAAAAAAGTAAAAAAATGGCTGGACAAGTAGCAGCAACTCCAACTTTCGCACTTCAACCGAGCGCAGAAAGAGTTGCAACACAATCAAACTATATGACTACTTTTGATTTCTTAAATCAGTATTTACCAGATACGTATGAAAAAGAATTTGAAAGATATGGCAATAGAACAGTAGCATCATTCCTAAGAATGGTAGGCGCTGAAATGCCTTGTAATTCTGACCTTATTAAATGGGCAGAGCAAGGAAGATTACACACAAAATATATTAACTGTAGCTCTAATCAAGCAGCGGCGCAAGACACAGCAACCATTACAGTAGCTGATGCTTTAAACCCAGGGACAGGTGGTATAGCAGTAAGAGTAGGACAAACAGTTATGCTTTCAAACAATGCAGCAGGATCAACACTATCTAATAAAGGTATTGTAACTGCTGTTGATTACGCTAACGCAACGTTTGATGTAGCGTATTATGAAGCTGGAGGACAAACTTTTGCAGCTGCAGATGTAGTATCTGTATTTATTTATGGTAGTGAATTTCAAAAAGGTTCTGTAGCAATGCAAAACTCTTTAGAAGCTGACGACGAAATATTTAGCAATAGCCCAATTATCATCAAAGATTTATACGAAGTATCAGGTTCTGATATGGCGCAAATCGGATGGATTGAAGTTACTACTGAAAATGGAGCATCAGGATACCTATGGTATTTAAAATCTGAACACGAAACTAGATTAAGATTTGAGGATTATTTAGAAACTGCAATGGTGGAAGCTGTACCAGCTGAAGCTAATTCAGGTGCTGCTGCAATTGCTGCAGGAGTAGCTTCAGGAACAGGAAACAAAGGTTCTGAAGGATTATTCTATGTTCTTGGACAAAGAGGTAACGTGTACGGAGGTGGAAACCCAACTACATTATCAGATTTTGATGCAGTTATTCAACGTTTAGACAGACAAGGATCTATTGAAGAAAATGTAATTTTCTGTAACAGAGAATTTTCTTTCGATATGGACGATATGTTAGCGGCACAAAACTCTTATGGAGCAGGTGGTACTTCTTATGGTTTGTTTGATAACGATCAGGACATGGCTTTAAATCTTGGATTCTCAGGATTCAAAAGAGGTTATGATTTCTATAAAACAGATTGGAAATATCTAAACGACGTTAGTATGAGAGGTGGTCTAGTAGGTGGAAAAATCAACGGTGTATTAGTACCTGCTGGTTCAACTACTGTATATGATCAAATCTTAGGTAAAAACGCTAAGAGACCGTTCTTACACGTAAGATATAGAGCATCTGAAACTGAAGATAGAAGATACAAAACATGGATTACAGGTGGTGCTGGAGGTGCAGCAACTATCGGAACAGATGTAATGCAAGTTAACTTCTTATCAGAAAGAGCGCTTTGTACTTTAGGTGCAAATAACTTCTTCTTATTTCAAGAAGCATAATAACTAAGTAACTTAAATAGGGGAGATTAATTTCTCCCCTTTTTATTAATTTTAAATTTAAATTTTATCAAATGAAAAACACAAAAAAAACTGTGTCTGAAGACAAGGTATATGTACTTAAAAGATCTTCAGCACCTTTAACGTACATGCTGTCATCTAGAAACACAAGAAGGTCTCCCCTTCTTTACTTTGACGGCGAAGCCAACAAACCTTTAAGATATGCTAGAAACCAACAATCACCTTTCGAGGATGAACAAGATGGTAATGCAATTATAGAACCTATATTATTCGAAGAAGGGTTTTTAAGAGTGCCTAAAACTAATCCAGTTTTACAATCTTTTTTAAATTATCATCCAGGTAACGGAGAAATATTTGACGAAGTAAATAATGAAAGAGATGCTACAGAAGAGTTTGATGTAATGAACTTTGAATTAGACGCTCAATTATTAGCTAGAGATTTAACTTTAACAAAACTTGAAAGTATTGCTAGAGTTTTATATGGTGTAAAAGTAGAAAAAATGACAACTCCTGAACTTAAAAGAGATGTTTTAATTTACGCAAAAAGAGAGCCAAAGGATTTTATAAATTTAGTAAACGATCCAATGTTAGAGTTGCAAGACAAAGTAGTAAGATTTTTTAGCGCTAGCTTATTATCATTACGAAACAAAAACAAAGACGTTTATTTTAATTTAAAACAAAACAAAAGCAAAATGTTAACTATTCCTTTTGGAGAAGATCCTAATTATATTATAGCGTCTTACTTGCAATCAGATGAAGGCATAGAGTCTTTAAAGTTGCTTGAGAATAAAATGAAAAAATAGTTTATCTTTGTACTTTATTAACACATAAATTATATTATTATTATGGAAAAATTTTTACAAATCCCAGTAACTGGTGAACAAAAACAAATTGTTTCAATACTGGACGTTAAATTAGTAGAACAAGCTTCTACAACAACTGTAACTTTAGCTTATGGCTCAGGTAAAGTTGTGACTATCACACACGCAGCAATTGGTGCAAGTAGTGAAAAAATGAGAGATGAAGTGCAAAACGTTATGATTGCAGCCCTTGCGACTGGGTGGACAGCAGTTATACACGATTATGCACCAAGCTCAGCAGTGAGTAATATAGATATAGCTTAATGTATAGTTCTATGCAAAAGTATGTTGAAGTTTCAGTACAAAGTACAGTCGCAAGTGGAACAACAACAGTAGACGAAACAGGTAACCTTGAGTTACAAGATGGCGCTGCTACCTTTACAGGTGGTGTAGTTAACGTTGGAGATGTTGTACATGACACTTCTGATGATAGAATGTATACGGTTGCTACGGTTGTGAATGCTAATACTTTATCATTAGTAGCTATTGGAGCTGCAGTAGGAACGGGTTTAAATACAGGTAAAAACTATATTATCTATTCAGCTACATCATACTCTAAACAATTAATTGCTTCTGATGGAGTAGTGATTGTGGAAAATGACCCTGTTGACCCAATCAATAGTGAAGTAAATATTCAGTATTGTGGAGCAAGTGGAATTGTAGTTAAAATTACTCACGCAGCAACTGCTGCTGGGAGTGAAGCTGTAAGAGATGGATTTCAAGAATCAATAAGTCAATCTTTAATACAACCATGGCCACATGTTAAATATAGCGGATGGTTACCATCAAGCTTAATTTTAGGTATAGCTAAAGTATAAAACTAACTAAACAAGATAAAGCATCCTATAAAAAATAGGGTGCTTTTTTTTTGCTTATCTTTGTGTAAAACAAAATGCAATGATTAACTCTGTTAGAAATTCAGTTTTATCTATAATCAATAAAAACAACTACGGATACATATCTCCGTCTGACTTCAATCTTTTTGCCGAACAAGCGCAAATGGATTTATTTGAAGATTATTTTTATTTATATAATAGTCAGATAGTAAAAGAAAATAAAAGGTTGTCAGGGTCAGGATATGCAGATATTACAAAAGGATTAATTGAAGTAATAGATAGTTTTTCAGTAGAAACATTTTTAACTCAAGTTGGAGTGGCGAACACATACAACCTTCCCGTTGATTATTATCTTATCGATAAAATATTTTATTATTCAACATTACTAGATTCTGGTTCTACAGATGGAGCTACAACTGCATTTAAATTAATTGATTCTACCGCTAGCTTTACAAGCACTGTTTCAGTGGGAAGTATAGTTGTTAACACAACTGACACCACTCAAGCTTATGTAGTTGCAGTTGATAGTGCAACTCAATTGAGTTTAAGCGCAAACATAATGGCAACAGGAGAAAATTTCTCTATATACTCAAATACAAATATAAAAGAAGTAGAAAGAGTAACACAAAACAAAATATTTAGATTAACAAATTCTAACTTAACCGCACCAACTACTAGTTACCCAGCGTATGTTTTAGGAGGAGCAACATCGACACTATTAGGAAACACAATAACAGTTTATCCAAGTTCCATAACTGGTGCTGCAGATATCAAAACTCAATACGTGAGATATCCTAGACCACCAAAATGGACGTATACTCAGTTAACAGGAGGCGAACCTTTATTTAATCCTAATGCTGCAGATTTTCAAGATTTTGAATTACCAGACTCAGATGAGCCTATGATAATAAATAAAATTTTAGAGTACGCTGGTTTGTCTATAAGAGAAACAGCCGTATCTAGATTTGGTTCAGCACAAGAAGCAGAAGAAAATAAACAAGAAAATTAATTATGGCTTATTTAACAGGATATCAGTATTATGAAAATTCAGGAACAGCACCACAAAATGCTAACTGGGGAAGCTATCAATACGTATCATTAGAGGATATTGTAAATAACTTTATGTTGATGTATGTTGGAAACAATGAGCTTTTAAATAACATAGAAAGATATCAAGTTTTATTTCATGCAAAACGAGCAATACAAGAATTAAATTATGATGCGTTTAAAGAAATAAAAATATTAGAGTTAGATGTTTGCAATAACTTAAGGTTTATATTACCGCCTGATTACGTTAATTACGTTAGAATATCATTATATAAAGGTGGTATGCTATACCCATTAACAGAAAATATACAAACTAATTGGGCTTCTAGTTATCTTCAAGATAACAATTGTAAGGTTTTATTTGATCAAGATGGAAATGTTTTGCAAGCAGAGTTTTCTCAGTTAGATGCAGATAGAATAGCGGGAACAAAAAAATCTATTTATTTAAATCCTTCTAGTCCGTATGACGGTAGGTATGGATGGAATGTAGATGGTTGTTGGTATTTTGATTATGGTGTTGGTGCTAGATTTGGATTAAACACAGAGACAGCAAATTCTAATCCAACATACAAAATAGACAAAAAAGCGGGCGTTATAAACTTCAGTTCTGGAATGGCAAATCAATTATGTATTATAGAATATGTTTCTGACGGAATGGAAAATGGTAACGATTCATCAGTTACTGTAAATAAAATGTTTGAAGATTATATATATGCTTACATTAAATTTGTAATTTTAAATTCTAAATTTGGCGTACAAGAATATATAGTTAACAGAGCAAGAAAAGATAAATCAGCGCTTTTAAGAAATGCAAAAATTCGTTTGAGTGATATACACCCAGGTAGACTTTTAATGAATCTTAGAGGCCAAGACAAGTGGCTTAAATGATAACATACAGTAATTTTACTAAAGGCAGAATGAATAAGTCTGTCGACGAAAGACTTTTACCAGCTGGAGAGTACGTAGACGCAATGAATGTGCGATTAGGTTCAACCGAAACTACAGAAATAGGTTCTGTAGAAAACTCAAAAGGTAACTCGTTATTAGCAACTCCTTTATTTCAAGATCAAATACTTTCTACAAGTGCAGTATGTATAGGTGCGTTTGAGGATGGCGCTAACGAAACATTGTATTGGTTCTTACATGATCCAGCTAACGGACAATCATCAGTAACAAACAAAGTAGACTTAATAGTATCGTTTGATATTAGTAACAACAACTTGACTTATCATGTTATTTCTACTAGTGTACTAAATTTTAGTACAACGAACATAATAACTGGAATTAATAAGATAGGAGATTTGCTGTTTTTTACAGACGACAATAATCCACCTAGAAAAATAAATGTAACTAGATCTTACCCAACTCCAGTAAATGATATAGATGTTTTAACAAACGATTTAATAAACGTAATAGTAAGACCTCCGGTGGCACCGCCAACGTATGTTTTGCTTAATTCAGGAACGGAAGAGAACTATTTAGAATCTAGAATGGTAAGCTTTGCTTATAGATATCAATATCAAGATGATGAATATAGTGCTTTGTCTCAATTTACAGATATAGCATTTGTCCCTGGAGCTTTTAGTTTAAATGTAGATGACTACACTAATGAAGGTATGTTAAATATTTTCAATACAGTTGAAGTTTCTATTAACACAGGCCCTATAGAAGTAAAGGCAATAGACATATGTTTTAAATTTGCAGACAGCACAGTAATTAATGTTATAGATAAATTTAAAAAAGGCACTCAAGGATGGGGTGATAATCAAATTGTAACACAACAATTTCAGAATAGTAAAATATTTACTGTTTTAGGGTCGTCAGAGTTATCTAGACTTTACGACAATGTTCCTAGAAAAGCCAAAGCTCAAACAGTAATGGCTAATAGATTAATATACGGCAATTATGTAGATGGATATAACGTTAATAATCAACTAAATTATAGCACATCTTTAGTAACTAAAGATATTTTAAATTTTGAATTACCTACCACAAAGGTAGATGGTATACAGTATACAATAAATCCATCTTCAAGTGAAGACGGTGATGATTCTGCCGCTACTATTGATTTTACAGAAGTATTAGCAAATGGATTAAAACAAGGAGGATTTTTGTCATTAAGTTTTGTTTATAATGGAAGAGTATATGATGGACCAGCTGGATCTGTTATTCCAACTCCACAGCCATCTACAACTATTGATTTTGAAATAACATTAGATCAGGACTATGCTGACGTAAATGCATTAGCAACATCTGATTTTTTTAAATCTAGAATAGGCTCAGAAGGAACGTATATACAAACAGTTGCAAATTGCCCTAATGGCTCTACTTTAACAGATCAGTTTAATTGCAGTGTGACAGCTTCTCCAACGGATAGCGGACCTTACGCTTGGCAAAAAGAAGAAAGTGGAATAACAGGCATAGATCAAGGAATATTAATAACATCATCCCCTGGAAGTAATATTATACAACTACAGTTTCCTGCTATGCAGTATAAAGAAACTACTACTAATACCACAAAACTTTACGGTTATTTTAAAATTACAACAGCAGACGCTGATTTTATTAATCAAGGAAACAACAAAAGTTTACATAGTAATAGAAATTATGAAGTTGGAATAGTTTATATGGATGAGTATTTAAGAAGTTCTACTGCTTTAGTTTCTCCAAATAATACAATCTTTGTGCCTGCGTCAAATTCTGTAAACGCTAATTCTATACAAGTTACAATCCCTACAACAATGATAGCGCCATCATGGGCTACTAGATATAAATTTGTTTGTAAACGATCAGAAGCTACTTATGAAACAATCTACAGTAATATATTTTATAGAGATACTTTAGATAATTCAGTGTATTTTAAACTAGAAGGTCAAAATCAAACAAAGGCTGTTGCAGGAGATGAGCTAGTGGTTAAAACAGATGTTAACGGACCTTTATCTACTTATGTTACTGCAACAATATTAGAGGTTGAAGCAAAAGCTATAAATTTTATAACCACTGCAGCTAATGCGAGCTCAACTCCATTTACAGCTGAATTAGCAGGTTTGTATATGAAAATTATACCAAATAACTTTGCTGTAACTTTAGGTGAAGGTGAAGAAAATAATTTTGACTCAGGTAGAAAGTCAGATTCTTCTGCAAAAAGAAGTGGGTTTCCTCAAATAAGTATACCTTGTTTTACAACTTCACCAGATGGAACGACTGTTGCAAACGTCGAAGTTCCAGAGGGAAGTAGGGTAACTTTTGATTTTACTTTTAATAGAAATTCTGCTGGAGGAGCAACCGGTTCGCGTAAATATTTGTATAACAGAACAGTGGCTGCCAGTCAAGATTATGATAATTTAAGAGATTTTGTAATAGGAGAAAATATAACATTTAAGGAAGGTATATCTTCTGGAACAGATAATACTACAAATGTCAATGAATTTTTTCCAGCCTTATCTACTGCTTGTCCAATAAATGCTATCCCTGGTACAAATCAATATAGTTTTAAATATGATCAAGCTTCAGGGAGTCCTAATAAATTACAACTTTGTTTAAGCGGAGGTACAAAAGGATCCAGAGGGGAGAGATCTAAGGTGAACGGAAGAATTACTATTGCTTTTGCTTCTTCTCCTATAATTTTTGAAACAGTGCCAGTTGATGTTGATAATGATATTTATTATGAAAATGATCAAGTATTTGATATAAACACTAATGGAGAACACCAGTCGGGTACTATAACTGGAGATCAAAATCAAACGAGCAGTTTACCAGGTATAGTAAATTTAGATACATTTGATTGTTTTTCATTTGGTAACGGAGTAGAAAGTTATAAAGTAGAAGACAGGATAGACGGATACTCATTCGAATTAGGACAAAGAGTAACTGCTGTATCAGAAGAAGATTTTAAAGAAGCAAACAGATTTGCAGGACTAACATACAGTGGTGTGTTTAACGAAGAAACAAACATAAACAGAACAAATGAATTTAATTTGTCTGTAGCTAATTTTAAAGATTTAGAAAAATCATTTGGTGACATACAAGTGTTACACTCTAGGGATACAAATATTCTTGTGTTACAAGAAGATAAAATATCGTATGTCTTAGCAAATAAAAATTTATTATCAGACTCTGCTAGTGGAGATGGTGCGGTTGTAGCATCTGCAGCTGTGTTAGGAACTCAAATAGCACGTATAGAAGAATTTGGAATAAGCAATAATCCAGAAAGCTTTGTTTCTTATGGACCTGATAGGTTTTTTGCAGATTCAAAAAGAGGAGCAATAATACATTTAAAAGGAAACAATGCAATAAATTCTGACAAACTATCTGTTGTTTCAGAAACTGGAATGAGATCGTATTTTAGAGATTTATTTAATACTAATTTTTCAACTCAAAAACTAGGAGGATACGACCCATACATGAACGAGTATGTATTCTCTTCTAACGAAACTATAGTTCCAGGAACACCTGGAGCCACCACTACAATACAAGTGCAGTGTGGCACAGGTTTTGGTCTAAGTAATTTTTCAACAAATACTACATTCCAAATAGAGCTTGGAGAAGCCACAGGAAGTTTTACTGTTTTTTATAATGTTACAGGATCTGTAGTTATTGATTATGCGTGGAGTTCGACAACAGGGTCGGTAAGCGCAGCTAACACTCAATCTAGTTTTTCAATAGTAAAATCTAGCGCAACACCTAGTTTTGCTACTATAACCGTAAGACCAACTGGTACAGCAACATTTACAGGAAAAGTAGACTGTCCGTCTACAAATTCTTTAACTATCGTGCAAGTTACAATAGGTAATCCGCCAGATGAAAATAAATTTATTCATAACGAATATTACTGGAGTAACGGAAGTACAACTAGCCCAGTGTCCAGTGAGTTAATTTCTTTTGGTAACGTACAATTATCAAGTTATATAAGCAACACTGGTCAATCTTCAGTTGGATTATATCCACCTTCTGGCGCAACATTATACATGGCATCAAACAAAATTGATTTTGACACTTTAGTTTTTGATCCAACTACAGATAGCTTTAAGTATTTAGTTTCAAACACTTTATACACGGCGGCACAGATACCAGCTTTATTGAATAATGGATCTTTGGCTACAGCAACACCTATAACTAATCCAAGTACAGGGTATTATACAGCTAACTTTACATATACTAATTCATCTAATCAATATTTATATTTAATATTTGATTACACCACCTCTACAAGTGCTTCTTTAAGATATGGTGCTTCTGCACAAATTGCTTGTTGTACAGGACCAAGTGCTACATTTTATTTAGATGCAGACACGTTTGCATTATCGACAGCGGTTTACAGCGACAGCAATCTTACAACTAAAGCAGCAAATCAATTCTATCAGGCAGATGGAATATCAAGACAACAAATATCTGGATTATTAACAAGCAGTCAGGCGTGTCCATCTTGTGGAACAGCAATAGGATTGTGTTACAGCTCAAGCAGTGAACAAGAAGTTTGTTGTGAGGGATGTACATATTCGTTACTTTTAGGAGGTCCATTGGCATCCTCTAGAACAAATGCTTGTGCAGGATCAGCAACAGGAAATAGTTATTACTTTAATGGTAGTGGTAGCATTCCAGCAGTAAATAACTTCTTGTACACAAATAGCGCAGGAACTATTTTAGCGTCAACAGGTTTTTATAAAATATCAGCTACACGAGTTTTAGGTGTGAATGCTAATGGAATGATTACAGAAATATTAAATTGTTAAATAAAAATATATGTCAGCTACAGATAACACATACTTTATAGATTCAGCAACGTTTACAACAGCAACTGCAGTATATATAGATAGTGTATTAAGCACAAAAGCACCTGATGGGTGGTATACTTTTGGAACTACAGTAAGAGAGCAAAGTGGAGGAACACTTGGAGGAAGCACAGCTTGTAATTGCAACGTATTTTATATGTCTGGAGTTAGGTCTTCATGTGCCGATTTTTGTGATGGTACAAATAGAACCATACCTACATCTGTAAGTTCATTAGCTAACGCTACATTCTCTACATTGTCTTTAGGAGACACTATATTAGGCCCAGCGCTAACAAACGGATGGTATGCTTATGCGGCAACAAGCACTAATACAGCTACAGGGACATATAAACAATTACAAATAACAGCAGGAAACTACGTAGCAGACATAAAACAATGTTCTGGCACAAATTGTATAACACCTTAATTTATGGCAATAACAGTATCATATAGCGAAGACAGTAAAGGATGGCCTTCTTTCTATTCATTTATTCCAGAAAAAATGATAGGGATGAATAACTTTTTTTATACATTTAAAAATGGAAATTTATACAGACACAATACTAACACAAATCGTAACGAGTACTATGGCGTACCTGGGGATCAAAACCCATCTACAATTACTAGTGTATTTAACGTTAAGCCTTTAGAGGCTAAATTATGGAAAACTTTAAGCTTAGAGTCTGATGCATCATGGGCAGCAACAGTTACAACTGATTTACATCAAACTGGTGGGTCAATTGACTCTAGTTATTTTGTTCAAAAAGAAGGAGATTGGTTTGCGTTTATTAGAGATAATGCATCAACAGTTAATTTTAGCTTAAGATCTGCCAACGGATTAGCTCAAAGTGTAGGTGTTACAAACCCTAACACTACGGCTTGTGTAATAACTTTTAATCAAGAGCCAGGAAATATAATTAGTATAGGCGACGCTGTATATCAGACAGACCCATCAGTACCTCCAGCGGTATCTCCAACACCTGTATTTATAGGAACAGTTACTGCTATAAATAATGTTATATCAGGTGGTGTGTTTAGTATAACTATAGATAACCTAACAGGAACTCCTGCTCCACCGACAGCTGCAGCAGCTAAATTTATTCTTTACTTGAAGAACAGTGTAGCAGAATCACATGGTATAAGAGGTTATGTTTTAGAGTTTACATTATCAAACAAATTAACAACTCCAGTTGAGTTATTTGCAGTAGGCTCTAGTATCTTTAAAAGTTACCCGTAAAATTTGTATCTTTGTTCTAATTGATCAATACAATTAATCTTATGATGTTATTAATATTTATATTACCGCTGCAAGCTGCAACAGGTTTAGCTGCTGCAGCTCCAATTATTGGCCTAGGATTGGCTGTAGTGGGGAGTGGATTATCTTTCATTCAATCAGCAAAACAAAGAAGGTTAGCTCAACAAGCTGCAGATGAAGCAGAAGTAGCGATTAACAACGCAAGAGTAATAGCATCAAAAAATGTAGCTGAACAAGCACAAATACCAATGCAGGCTTACGAACAAGGTTTTAGACAACGACAAGTATTACAAAAAGACATAATGAATTCTCTTCAAGGTGCAGACACAAGAAGTCTAGCTGCAGGAGTTGGCGGAGTAGCGCAAGCAGGTATGCAAGCACAACAACGACAACAAGCAACACAAGAACAGGCGTTAGCAGAAAGACAAAATGCAATTATAGAAGGTGAACAAGAAAGAGACAAAGCTTTACTAGGCTTAGAAACAGCGCAAGGGACAGGAGCAATGCAAGCAGCAGCACAAGCATCAAACGCTTCAACTAGAGCGCTACAAAGTGGCGCTAAAACTTTAGCTAAAGGACTGCAAACCGCATACTCGGATGAAGGAATCAATCCTTTATATGGAAAAAGTTTAGGTGATGTAAGCAAAGGAGAATATTCTGGAGCTGTCGAAAGATACGCTCAAGCAGCAATAGATAGCGGTCAGCTTCCTGCGTCACAGCGAGATGCCTTTATGGCCCACTTAGCTACAGATGTAAGTGAAGGTGGAGCAGATATAGACAGTAATGCAGCAGTAAGAGGATTGCTTCAAGACGAAGATTTTAGTTTAGCTTCTGGATTTACAATGGATGTTTATGATCAACAAGCAGAACAATCTGATTTTGATATGGATATGGCAGATTTAGATGCTTTGACGGTTGAATCAAATGCACTAGGAATCACTTACGAAGGTTAAAAATAAATTATGGCAAATTATATAGGATACGATCCAGAAATAGGAGTAGAACAAGTAGACTGGGGAACGATAACAAGTGATTTAGTTGATGGTATAAAGAAAGAAGACGAGAGAAGAGTTCAGAAAAAAGCAGATATTGAAAAAGGAACAACTGATTTAATTACTGAAATTAGAGACCATCAATCTGCAATAGGATCTAACACAACATATAATGGTTATGTATTAGATGCTTCACAACAAGCTATTGACTATACCTTAATGCAACAACGATTGTTGAAAAAAGGACAATTAAAGCCAAGTGACATAGTTAAGGGTAATCAAGTATTAAGTGACGACTGGAAATCATTTGAGCAAATTTCAAAAACATTTCAAGATCAAGATGCAGCTGCAAAAAAAGCACAAGCAGAAGGGTTAAGTTTACTGGGAGAAGAAAGTTTTGCAAAATTTCAACAAGATGTAGATATAAATAACAGTAGGCTTGTGGTTAATCCAGAAGACGGAAGACTTTATTTTGAAACTAATGATAAAAGATTATTAGGAATGTCATCTATAAATAATCGTGCAGCAGATTTACCAAAGGATTTTGACATATTAGCAGGAACGAAAGGGTTCACTGATACACTAGGAAGAGTTGTAGGAAGAGATGGTATGGGTGGAACTATTGAAAATATAAGAGATTTAGATAGTTTTAAAAAATCTAAAAAATCATACATAGAAAGTATAAATGCAGACCCTAGAAACACTTTAAGTATTTTAACGCAAAATGGGTATAAAATAACACAAAACCCGGATGAAGCTGATGCTAATACTATATTAGTAAAGCCAGATGAAAATGGTATGTTACAACCAGATTTAAGCGACGCAAACATTAAAGCATCTAATGGGTTTATAGATGAGATTATAGATTCTCAACTAAATAAAATTTATAGCGCAAAAAGCAGTACAGGATCAGGTGATCTTGACAAGGAACGTAATCTAGGACAACAGTACGGGTATGTTGCCAATATATTCAATCCAGATGAAGGAATGAGAAAAGAGTCTATAAACAAATTACTCCAAAATTACCCTAATGTTGAAGATATAACTGTAGATAATAAAGGGGTTACTATAACTAAAAATGACGGCACAAGTCCTGCGATCCCTATTGATTTTATAAGGTCTGGAGAAGGCGCTACAGCAAAATACAATACAGCAGAACAGATGGCTGATCAACTTATATCTGCACTTACAGGAGCTACCTCTGCAGAAAAGTTAAAGAAATACAAAGATCAATTCAAACAAACTGGAGAGTATCAAAAAATGAAAGATAATTTTGATAAAGCACTAAATGCTAACTCTATAAGCGTGTTAGAAAGCTCAACTTCAAGGCCAACCGGTGAGTTTAGCTTTACTAAAAAAGAACTTGAATCTATATCTGATGCAAGTGGAGAGTTGGCGGACACAGCCTTACAGGGTAGAGGAATTGTGATTGCAGAGAAATTTAATGCTATATTAGGTTCCAATTCAAAAAAGGCTAGATCTTCTAGAGTTGGCGTTAAACCTGCTGGAAAAGCTGGTGAACCCGCAATGTTGTATTTAACACTAAACGGTAAAAACTATGACTTAGGTTTAGAGACATCACAAACAAGTGAGATAGAGCTTAAAATAAGACAATTAATAAATCAAACTAAGAAAACAGATGCATTTGGTAACATAATACAATAACAATGGATAAATTAAAAGCACTTTACGATAGTTATGTTTCTGAAGGATTGTTAAGTAGTGAAACTACATTTGATCAGTTTTCTTCTGCAAACGAAGAGACCATATCTTCTTTATATAATACAGGAATTGAAGGAAACGCATTAAGCTCTGAAACTGATTTAGAAACGTTTAAATCAGCTTGGGGTCAAAAAAAAAAAGATCAATCCGACTTTTCTGGGGTTCAAGACACTGGGGGATTTACTTCTGGGGTAGATTCTTCGGATACAGCAGGGTCTTATAGCGATTTACAGGGAACAATTTCCAGGGATCTTATTGAAATAGAAGAAGATAATTATATAACTCCGCAAAATAATTATGATGTTTCCATGGAATTTGACGACCAATTAATAGCGTCAAATATACAGAAAAATATAACTGAACAAGAAAATAATATTCTTGTAAAATCAAACTATGCAAACATGCGTGGTGATTCTAGGAGAAATTTTTTAATTGACAGATATGTTACCGATGATGATGGGAATACTAATATTCCGCCTGGTGATTTAGATAACATCCCTTCTTTATTGCAAGAGGGACGCACAAGCAACGGTATTAAATTTCCTAATGGAGAATTTGCCTTAAAAGGTACAGAAGAGTATATATTAGCTGAAGCTATAATAGAAGATTCTGAAACAGGGGACGAAATTAGTATTGACTATGATAGTCCTACTTTAAATGATTTAAATTCCGCAAACACAGACTTTGTAGATGATTCAGATATAGACAGACAGTTATTAAACTACGGGGGAGGAATGACCAAAAGTCAATTAAATCAACAAGGTGTAGACGTACAAGAATATTTGAAACTTAATAAAATAAACTCTCAAAAAGAAACAGCTGGGTATAGGTTTTTTAAATATTTATCTGGAAATAAAATTGCAGATGCAGCAAGAAAAGAAGAAAAACAACTGCAAAAAGTGACTGCTTTCAGAGTTGCTAAATTAAAAAATATATCTAAAGATTTAAATTTAGTAGAGAAACAAATTAAAAATACCACGGACCCTGAAGAATATAAAAGATTAGCATTAAAACAAGCAAAAATTCAACAAATATTTTTGTCGCAAGTTAATAATATCAATGATAAAGAACTTATAAAAAAAGTTTTTCCTAATTATTACGAGCATTATGACTTAGAGGGAACTAGTCAATTAATGAAAAGAAAAAGAAAATACGAAGCTGCAAGAGACAGTTACGGAGTCGCTGGTGGTCATTTCTTAGGCGAATTAGGAGCAGCTAGTGTTGAAGGGTTTGGAGGTTTTGCTGTAAATGCATTTGCTTTTTTCCCCGAAATACTTAATGAAGGGCTTCATTTAGTGGGAGCTGAAAATAAAGGAGTTCTTAAAGGGCTTTCAGAAATGCTTTCAGATACTGTTACAAACTATCAAAGAAGTGAGATTGGAACTACAGAAAGACCTACGTATTCTTCTGGTAAAGAAGTTATGTATCAAGGAGAGTTGTATATGGTCACAGATGAAGGACAAGTTTTAGATCATAAAACAAATGTTGTGATGAAAGGTATTATTCCAGATGAAGAAATTAATAAAATAAAAAAAGCTGCGGAAGGCGTTACTGAAACAACTACTAATACAACGGCAGGAACAATATTGCCAGCGGGTGTAAAAACCCTAGCACACATGTTTGGTCTTATTAGAACGGCTGGAAAACTATCAAAAAGAACTGGAATTAGTCCTGGTTGGGGTATGGGAATTACAGCGTATGTAACTTCAGTTAATGACAATGTATCGGCTGTAAAAGCAGATTTAATGGAGGCTGGTTTAAATGAAGATGATGCTTACGACAGAGCTATTTTATATGGAAATACAATAGCTACATTAGATGGTGTTATGTCTGGATTAATGGGGTCTAATGCAAAACTTTTAGAAAATAGTAAATCTATTAAAAAACAACTTTTGGATTTGGTTTTAAACCCAGCAACTACAATTAAAGGAGCGAAAGATTTTTCAAAGGATGAATTTAAAAGAAAAGCAAAAGACCTTTTTAAAGAAAATTTAAAAGAACAGGTTGAGGAGTTTGGAGTTTATGCTTTAGAAAAAGGTGTAAACAGTTTAATAAACTTAGATTTAGGAGAATCGGTAAGATCTACAGAATTTAAACTTGCTGAAATGTTAGAGGTATCTGTTTTAACATTTGGCTCAACCACAACTTTAGGTGCTCCTGTATTATATAAAGGTAACACTAGAGCAGATTTTGCTAATTTTCTATCAAAAGATATAACAGCTTCGAGAAAAGCTTTATTAGATCTTGAGAAAAGCGGAGAGCTTACTCAAGAGCAAGCTGCGAACGCTTATGCAGAGCTTTATTCTATGGCTGCTGCTAATAACACTGTTAAGGGAGTTGTTAAAGTGTCTGAAAATATTGAGCCTATGGCTGATTTAATGTACAGAAGACAGTCGTTGATAGATAAAAGAAAAGGAATGGAAGGTCCTTTAAAGTTAGAAGTAGATAAGCAAATAGCTGATGTTGATAATCAAATACAAACGCTATTTGATAAAGACGTGGCTGATGTTGATGCAAAAATTAAAGAACAAAACAAAAAAGGAAGCAAAGACAATGCTATAAATGCATTAGAAAAAGAAAACGAAAAAAGAAAAAAAGACGGACTAGATCCTATTGAGATAAATAAAAAAAATATAGATAAAAAAATAAACGAATTAAAAGATGCCAATAAAGAGTCAAGCACAGTATCTGAAACTGAAGGGGACACAGCCAAAGTTGTTTCAGAAATGGATGAAGGAGTATCCAGTGAACTTTCAGGAACTACCAATGAGAGTAGCACCGAAAGCGAAACCATTAGAGATGAAGCTGGTGAGACAGCCAAAACGAAAATAACGTCTTCTACAAATAAAAATTTAGAGTTTGAAGTTGTAGATGGAAAGTTAATGGTTAAAAATAAAAATACCGGCAAATCTAGAGACGCCTCAAAAAAACAACAAGCAGATTATATAAACCAGTCTGAGTTTGGAGCTCAAGAATTACAAATAGAGGCTGATCAAAATATTTCTGAACAAGAATATAATAATAAAATAATATCGGAATCCAGAAGCCCTATACAGTTAGCTAAACTAATACAGAGCTTAGAGAATGATTTAGAGGCAGACCCTGATTCTGAAACAAATTGGGAATCTAAATTCAGAACATACAAAATAAATCCAAAATCTTATGAAAGGTTTGGAAATAAAAAAACTAGAACTAAAGGAATGAATTCTGGTTGGATGCAAATACAAAACAAAAACCCAAGTCTAAATGAAAGTTCTGGCGGACAAGATTTAGATTTAATTGCACAAGAACTCTCTACTGAAACAGGGATGGATATAACTCCACAAATGCTGGTAGATTATATGGACTCGAATCCCAACAATAAGGCTCCATCAGAAATAAAGAATAGAGCAAATCCTACAAAAATTGATGCAAATAAAAAATTTACAGAACTCACAGGGTTAAAGGCCACTAAAGAAAATGTAGATAAGGTAGCTGGCAAGGATCCAAGCGCAAATCCAAATAGAGATTTAGAATTGGAATCAAGCGAAAAAGAATCTAGTGAACAGGATGCTGCTAAAGAAAAAGACAGACAACTAAAACAATACGAAGATTTCGACCCAGCAAAAGACGTAAGCAGTGATGCAGATAAAGACCCAGATAAAGACAATGAAGAGAAACCTAATACTTATTTTCAACGAGCTAAAGATTATTTAAATGAGCAAGCCTCTCTAAAATACACTCAGTTTGTAGATAAATACTCTGGAGTAAGAAAAATACAAAAAGCTATTGAGAACTTTACAGGAAGAGATCAAAAAGATGATTCAAACTTTGATAAAGCAGAAAAAGTTGTATACGGTAAAATTCGTAATAAGCTAGATAAGTTTAATAAAAGCATGAGTAATTTTCTTTTCAAGCTAAATAACAAGGGTATTTCAACCAAAGATCTTGACAACTATTTGTACGCAAAACATTCTCTAGAGAGAAACAAAACAAATAGAGAGAGAGGTTCAGACAACGATTCTAGTTCTGGAATGACAGATAAAAAATCTAATGATATATTAAAAGAATTACAAAAAAGGCTTGGCGATAAAATGTCAGACTTAGAAACTGCGGCTGATTTTATATATAAAACAAGTCGAGAAACCTTAGATATGCAACTAAAATCAGGACTTTTAAGTAAAACAGCATATGATAATACATTAAAAAATCAATGGGAAACCTATGTTCCTTTAACTGGTTTTGCAGAAAATGATCCTAAAAAAGCAAAAGAAAACAAAAGTGGAAAACCTATGGGCAAAGGTTTACAGGCAGGAAAAAGCAAAACAAAAATGACAGGTCGAAAGACAGAAGCTCAATCTCCTATAGCATCTATAATGCAAAGACGCACTGATGCTATTATGAATATTGACAAAAACAATGTATTAGTTAAGCTTTTTAATATGCTTAAGGGTAATCCTGATACGAATCAATATGTGTTTTATAACGAAGGAAATCCAAAGAAAATAATGGTACCGGAGCCCGGGAATGCTTTAAATAAGATTGAAGTAGAAATGAAGCCTTATGAAATGGCAGCTGATCCAGCGATGGTTAGGGTGATGGTAAACGGTGTTGAAAATTATATAGATTTTGTTGCTGATTCTAGTATAGGCACAATATTAAGAACCGGATTAGGAGTTGATGCCGAGCAAACAAACAAAGCTCTCGAAGCTTCCAGAAGTATATTAAAATTTATGCGAAAAGTGTATACTACTTTGAGCCCTGAGTTTATTGTTAGTAATTATCTTAGGGATATACAAACAGGAGTTTTAAACGCAATAGCAGACAAAGATATACCGTTGTTTAGTAAAAACATGGCTAAGACAGTAACTGATTTAGTTATGAATTCTGGTAAATCATTTAAAACCATTAGAGCTGTAACATTAGGTAAAACACAGGATGCAGACGGGAATACATTGTCAGATGCTGAATTGAAAAAGAAAGGCTATAATGTAGAAATGGTCAAGTATTACGATGATTTTTTGGCTGAAGGAGGTCAAACGGGATATGGATATACTCAAAGTTTAGAAGAAATAAAAAAAGATGTAGACGCCATAGAAAATCCTACTAATTTTAAGAAATTTAGCAAAGGTTTAGGTAACATTATAGATTCATTTAATAACGCCGCAGAAAATTCTACGCGTTTATCTGCCTACATAATGGCTAAAAAAGATGGAATGACTAATCAGGAAGCAGCAGCTTTAGCTAAGGATTTAACAATTAACTTTAATCAAAGTGGTACTCAACAATATATTTCAGGAGCATATTTATTTTTTAACGCCTCTGTTCAAGGTACTGTAAGATTTGCAAAAGCAATAGGTATTTCTAATTTTCAAGACACAAAAGTAGGTGAAGGCAATAAAATTTTAAATGCGTTTGGAATTAAAGATAAAAAATTAAATCCAGCTCAAAAATTAGCTACTGTATTGACTAGTTTTTCAGCAATGATAGCTTTTGCAAATATATCTTTTGGAGACGAAGATGAAGATGGAGTTCCTTATTATGATAAAGTTCCAGAATCTATAAAAAGAAGAAATATAGTGATAATGCGCCCAGGTACAGATGGTGAATATATAAAAATACCTCTCCCATATGGGTATAATATATTTCACAATATAGGTACGGGAGCTATGGACTCTGCAGTTGGTGATAAAACTGCAGGTGAATTTGCAACAAACCTATCCGTTTCGGCTTTAGAAGCGTTTTCTCCTGTAAGCCTTAGTGATGCAAAAGGCGTTGAAGGTGGTATAATTAATTCAACCCCTAGCGCACTTAGACCTATAGCGGAAGTTGTATTCAATCAAAACTATTTTGGACAACAAATAGCTAACGAAGGATTCCCCGGAACTACCACGCCCGATTCTCAACAAGGAAGATACACTACAAGTTCATTTAAAAAAATTTCCAGATTTCTTGCAGAAGTAGCAAATGAAAAAACAGGAGGAACAGTTTCTAGTTCAGGAAAAGTTGATTTAAATCCAGATAATATTGATTATTTAATGCAACAATATTTAGGCACTTTATACACTTTGCCAAAATTAGCAGTTGATTCTTTTGACGAAGCTATAAGCGAAAAGCCTTATGAATTTAATATTAATAAATTTCCTATTGCCAGAAGATTTTATGGGCAACCAAGTAGATTTACAGATCAACAGTCTTTTTATGATAGAACTGTGTTTTTAGAAGGAGTTGACCTACAATTTAAATCTATAATAAAAGGTAAACAAAAATTTAAATTTGATAAAAAAACTTACGGCCAAGCAAGAGCTCTGTTAAAACTTTCTAATGATATAAAAAAATCTTTAAGTAAATTTAGAAAAGTTAAAAAAACCCTAAGAGATCAAGAGCAAACGAAAAAAGTGTTCGAATCTATAAAAAAAATAGAGCAAGCTGAAGATAAGCTTTACGATAACTTTAATAAAACATTTTTAAAAATATTTAAAAGGTATTCTACTCCCAACGATCCTGTATCAGCAGATAATTAATCAAAATAATGGGTTAGTCTAGCGACTTGACCATATTCTTTATGATGAAGAAAGCCTTCAACAGCTTTAGGAGCACCTGTGTAGCCTTTTCTTGCGTGCCAGCTGTCAGCTGAAGATGGACTACGCATATACTCCACAGTAACTCCTATAAAGTCTTTACCATCTCTCCACTTGTGTTTAACTTTGTGATGAATATGGTGTAAGTACCAATATCTTCTGCTTGTTTTAGACCAGAGTAAAGGTTTCTCTTGTGCCATTAACAAGGGTAAATTATCCATTTTTGCACCATCTCCATGCTCTAAACCTATTAATGATTTTCCGTAAGTATAATATTTCCTGTGGGCTACACTAACGTCAAACGTAACATCGTCTGCTAACCTAAACCAAGCTTTTAAAGTATGAGCTAAATGAAATCCAGATTGATAGTCATGGTTACTCATGCTATGAATTACATCTACAGGAGCTATTTGTCTTAATATTTCAACACACCTTACATACAGACCTAATGCTAACTCATAATGTTCCCACCACTTTCCGTCAGTATCTTGATGCGTGCCTTTTGTTGTAGTTCCGTAAACATTATCTATATGCAATACATCGTTTCCAATGCAGAAAAGAACCTTATCTATATCGAATCCTTTTGACTTTTGTATTAACCCTTCTACACCCTCTAAAACTCTCTGAATAGCAACCTTAGAGTTATACTTCTCTCCTGTTTCTTTTTTGTTAGCATATTTTCCTATGTGTATGTCGGCAGGATTTATAATTAAAAGATGCGGTGACTTACCTTTTTGTCTTTTAATAGGTTCATATCTAGGAGAATACTCTGATATAAATGCAGTTACTTTATTAAAAATATCTCGCTGTTGCATGCCGAGATTGTTTTTTGTAACTACAGAGAATCTATAATCACCAGATGCGCTTTGCCAATGCTTTACGCTAACCACATCTTTTTTCTTTATACCTCTTTGCTTTAAATGAACTGTTAAAGCAGTATTTTCATTAACGTTTTCTACTGAAGAAGCACGACTTTCCTGAATTAAATCCTCTTCTTGAGGAGTCAACCTTAATCTTTTGCCGTATTCACCATTAGTTTTACGGTATTTTCTAGGCTTGTCAGATTTCATCTTGATAAGAAAGCTGTGTTTGTTTTAGTAATATAATAAAATTGGTAAGGGTGTGGTCTAATGTTTTAAAGTCTTGATCTGCAAGGGACTCGTATACTTCGTCAGAGTGGTGGTTGATCTCTTTCATCAATTGATTGATGTATTGAAAGTTAGCTTGTCTAGAACTATTATCACCCATTTTCCATAAGATAAGAAAAAATTTTAAATAAAAAAAAATAAATACTAATTTTTTTCGTATTCAAAGAATTTGCCTAGGTTTATATTTATATAAAGCTCCTCTAATTGTGTAACTTCCTGAAGACAATAGAAGCCATAATTATTTTTAATAAGTTTTTTTTCAGATCCATTACTTGAAAATAAGTAAAAAGTATTTTCATCATTACAACTTGGGGCTATACAATAATCATAATAAGCTACAGAATCTCTATGAAAGTCTGTTATAACTTGTTTTACATAATACATACTACTGTCAGTAAGCATCATTAATTCATCATATGAAATATTTGTGTCGTTTGTATATAATTTTAATATGTGTCTTTTTTTATTTGATTCTCTCATAGTGGATTTAAATATAAATTTAAGTTAATGTAATCTAAATAGTCGTCTACTGATATAGGTTTTATGTTAATTAAAAGTGTTGTATGTGGTAAATCTTTCAAGAATTCTAATTCAAAAAAAACAACCTCATCAGGAGTAATGTTTACCATACCTCCGTATTTCATAATGTTATCAGATATAAAATCTAAATAATGTACGCTTTCTAAAAACTCAGCAATTTTTATTGCATCCTCAATACCAAATCTTCTTAAGTTTAATAAAAACTGATCTTCAAATTCAAAATTATTAACCTCTGTATACTTCTGTCTTAACTCCATGGTCTTGCAATTCTTTTAATCTATATTCTTGTAACGATGATACCTTACCCTTTGGTTTTTTTATTTCCGAAAACAAAACATCAGCACCTGGAGCTATAGCTAAGACATCTGGTATACCATTTTTATTTGTTTTAGTTAATTTGATGACGTAGTAACCTTGAAGTTCTAGTTCTTTAATTCTTTTAGATTGAATTTGTTGCTCCGTCATATTATAAAGATAGGAAATCTCTTTTAAAATGACGTAGAGTATAATCTTTTTTCTTAGACACTGATTTATATATATCTTCTTCGATACCTCCATGACTAAAAACCCAGTATATATTATTTGCTAACCGCTCTTTGGTGGTCATTCTATCTCTTGATTGCCAATAAGATGTGGCGCTAAAATCTATATTGTAATACACTAAAGTGTCAGCGTGACGTAGACTAATACCTTCCCTCCCGCTCACAATCTGTAGTGCTATATGTTTATCTGTATTATTAAATTCTTCAAGCTCTGTAGTAAGAGATTCTCCAAAAGTTTCCTTTAGAGCTTTGTATTCTGCTTTGAATTTATAGAATATACCAATTTTTTTGCCTTTAAAATAATTTTTAATGTACTCAGCTTTTGAATTATCTAATATCATTGAGTTACCACTTTCAAATTTTACAGTTCCAGAATACATTTGATGTAGTTTACTCATTAGTTTTACCCCAGTGTCAGCTAAAATAGTTTCATCTTTACCTTCTATTACTAAATCACGTTTTAATCTTGCGCAAAGTTTGTACGTACTATCCTTCAATTTAACTTTTAATACAGATTCGGTAGTTTTAACAGGAAATCCAGCTTGTTTTTGGGTGTAAGATATCATAAACGGACGCATGGCGGTCAAAATACTTGTTTTCCCTCCTGAATAATCCATAGAATTAAATCCATTAAGATATCTTTGCTTTATGTTTACATATTCTGAACAAAACTTGTAAAAATTACTATATTTATTAAATGGATTAGTTGGAATTCCATATACTTGATGATACATTTGGCTGAAAGATTCTGGAGTAGGGGTGCCTGATAGTAAAATTACATAAGGATTGTGTATCCTAATAAGATCTTTTACCTGTTTAGCTCGTTTACTTGGTTTAGGAAAGGCACCTAAACAATGTGTTTCATCACATATTATACCATCCCATTTGAGGTCAGGAATTTTATGTAGACTTTCGTAATTTATTACATATAAAGATATAGATGGGTTTAGTAATTTGTAATCATTTTCTATACTACTTATAGCTTTCTTTTTCGTAATAAACAATACATTACTAACGCCTGGTAATTTATTTATTGCACTTAAAGAAGTTAAAGTTTTGCCAGTCCTGACTTCCATAGCTAAATAAACAAATTTATTTTTATGTAAACAGACGTACGCTTCTTGACTAATACTAACTTGGTAATCCCTAAGAGTTATCATATTTTATCTTTAATCTTTTAATCACATCAGGATAATTTTTCATTGCATCCTTCTGATTCCTGTACACCACTTTGCCAATTATTTCTGCACTATAATGTTCTATGCCTTGCTTATCAACATAATAGTCTTTGCCTTGTGAAGATATTCCTCCTTTTCTTATAGCTATTCTAACATCATTGTAACCCACTGGCAAAATATACACCTGATAGTCATTCTCAATACACCATTTTAAATCAGAACTGAAATTCATCTTTTATTATATCTGCTTCTTTCATAGTGTCATCTTTAAACATAATCCATCTATTTTGTTGATCTCGTCCTTCCAGAGGAGAATGACCTGTAGCAAATATTCCATAAGCTACGAGCCACTGATAGAACTTTACTCTTGATATAGTCATTTTTGCTTTTGGTGCAAAATCCGGATTATCCTGAATAAAGTCAATATACAAATCGTGTTTATATAACTTTTGATTTAATAATAGTTTTTCAGACGGAGTTTCATCCAACAAACCACACCATTCTATAAACTCATGACATGTTTCAGCGGATAATTTTCTAATTTTTAAGTTTACAAATTCACTAACAATTAGTCCGTTTTTTAAATATAGTTGTAAATTTTTAATCATATAATTATCAAAAGCACACCACTCATCTTCGTTCCAATCGCCAAAAAATAAACGCCCAAACTCCATAAGAGGCGTGTAGCCTGTGGTATAGTGTTGTTTGAATTCTAGTTCCCATTTTCTTCTTTCAAAACTAGCGCCTTTACCTTTTATTGCGTAGTTAGTTGTAAGTATTAATTTAGGAGACTTACTGAAAGGGATTTTTATTGCATCTTTATTTTTTTTCTCTAATGTAATACCTTCGGTAACTACACTAAATAGTCGTTCAAACTCAAAATGCTTCTTTACATCGTCAAAACATAATATTTGAGTATCAGCTGAAACTAATTGATATGCGAAAGATTTTTCAAAAGCAAAAGCTTTTCCATCTATAATAACTAATTTTTTCATTTGTCCCAAAGCATTGACTAGCAAAGATTTACCTGTACCACCATTTGGACTATCTGATATGACTTCATCATTTAAAATAACCGCAGGAGAATAAGATAAATTTTTGTACCCATGCAATAAATAACCTATGGAGCTTTCCATAGACATAATTCTTTGTTCTTCCTTGTTACAAACATTAGAAACAAAACTTATAAAATCACATTTAAGGTTTTTACATTCTTTATATGGTCTTGCAATAACGTGGTCTTTCCAAACAAAACCTTGCAAGTCTAAATAATCTATAATAGTGGTGGAGTCTTTTGTAATTTGTATAGCACAGTTTTCAAAATACAAATAAGCAGAATCTTTGGTATCTCCAATAAAATATACATCAACACTTTTTAGTAATGATAAAAAATCTTCTCTAAAAAATCTAGTCTTGTCTGCAAAGTAATTATAAATAGATTTATCTTCAACTTCATCTAAATAATTTAAAACAAAGTCTTTAATTTCATCTTCACTTGTATGATCAATGAGGTTATTTACAACTTTCACAAATACATAGTTTTTGCTACCCTCTGGCGCAAATTTATAGAAACCATTTTTTTGTAAAAACTCTCTAAATAAATAATGCACTATGTTTATAACACCTTTTTCACTTTTTGTCCAAAATATTTTACTCAGTTGTTCCTCTTCGAAGTCTTTAATAATTGTGTCTACTACATCGCTTTCAACGTTAGACTCCTTGAGTTGAAAACGGATTTCTTTTTTTGGTATACCACTTTTAAGTTTATTTTTAATTTCTCTGACTTGGTTTTCATCTTCATAATATTTTGTACCAAAATTAGCAGTATTAGAGTATGCAGAGTTTATCGTTGTATTTATTTCTCTTGTGTCAAAATCTTTAGTAGCAAAATCTTTCATAATATATTCTGCTAAATTTTTATTTATTCCGTAGTCGTTAAATGCAGAGGCCAATATATATACGTTATGGTTTCTCTCTCCATCGACCAATCCATATTTTTTCTGCCACCATTTCATTAAAATTTCTACAATTTTATTTTCATTTGTGATAGGGATAGTTGGTTTTGAAGTATACTTGCTTTTTTCTACAAACTCTTCTATGTAAGTTTCAGTCCATAGTTCTGAACTCTCGTTGACATATATGAAGGGGTCGTATGATTCATAACAAACACGACTAATATTTTTACTAGTAACATCAAAATATTCACACTCAAAATGTTTTTCTAATGCTTTAAAATACAAGACATGGTTTTCAGGATTAGGTGTAACTTTAATTAAAGCTTTCAATCCTTTGCCTGAAGGAGATACGAACACAGAATAAACAAATTTGTCCTCTGATAATTTTTCTTTGTATTGATATAAGGATTTTTTTGTTTTAAAACCGTCAAAGTCTAAACAAATGATACCGCTATATTCGACCAGGGAATCATCACTTCTTTGATGAAACTTTCCAGAAAAACAAATAGCTGGTAGTTGTTGTTTTAATATGTTGCGTGCAGTTTTATCTTTTTCTTTAGCTATCTTGAGAACTAAATCTTTTGATTTACCCTCTTCTATTCTTTCTAGAATAAAGGAAAGAGGTCTATAAAAAGGAGTAGAAGTGTCCTTTATAGTACGAAATATTGTTATTGTAGTATTATTCAATTCAATTGATTTAATAAAAAGGGTAAAAGTTAGTGTAACTTATAGTGATGCATCACAGTTTCCTATTTCTTTCGCCCCCTATTAATTAATAAAAATAAAAAAGGCTCTATGTGAGTTCTAAATTAATGTCTTCGTTACATAGATTTAAGTCTGCTACTCTCAGACACCCTGTTTAATTAAAAGTCTAAGCCCAAGTCATCATTAGAAGAGTTGTTTCCTTCTTGTTTTTTTTCGTATGGCTCTTGCATTTTACAAGATAAATACTTCATTCCAGATTTACTTGTAGTTAGCCATGCTGAAACTTGAAACTCGACACCATTTAGATCTTTACCATTACCATTGTAATGTGGTTGTTTGTTTTCCTCGGTTCTATTCTCGTTTTTAAACAAAGAAAAAGACCCATTTTTTACTTCATACTTTTCACTCATTGTATTTGATTTTAATATTATGTTCCAAATCGGTTAATATAGTAAGCATTAATTCATCTTTTGCTTCCTGATTAAGACAAATAGTTGGAACTCCTACCCATCTTATATTTCTGTCTGTCGTGTTTTCTGGTAAAAAAAGTCTTGAACTTTCTTTAGCGGTTTTATAAAGTTTCTTCAGCATAGTATTCTTTTAATGATTCAGTTGGAGAGTCTCCAAAAAATTTATTGTATTCATCTATTGCTCTAAACACTTTGTCTTTACCTCTGTCAAGAAATGTTTGACTACAATCCCATTTTTTTAACTTGTGTGTTTTCTTGTCAATAACTAAAAAAACCATAGGGACTCCAAATATTTTCTCGTACAACCACGCTTGACTATCGTAGTTATAATCATTAGCTGAATATTTGAACCTATCCATAGAATTAGTTGTTTTAAGGTCATAAACAAAAGAATCAGAAACAACATCAGCTTTTCCTTTCCATTTTAACCCTCCTATCTCAACTATTCCTGGTTGCTCAAAAACATTTCCATCTTCATATATATCACAACTAAATGAAAAGTTATTTTTCATCCTACTTATCATTGTGTCAAGGTTTAATTTTTCTGATTGTAACATTAGCACATCAAATTCAGAATTATCTATTGCTTCATTATAAACTTTAGTTCTTCTTGTCGAGCATTCAACTGATTCAAATTCTTTAGAATTAGACTTTTGTGGCTCCAACATCATTGTATGAAAGTACCTACCCATTACAAAATTTTGATTGTTGTCTTTTGGTTTTCTAAAAGACTCTGGGTCATTCAAGAGAGAGCCGATATCAGAATTACTTAAATAATTCTGCCCGAAAGAGCCGTAGTAGTGTACGTCATCTCTCAGTTTTTCTATGGACTTATCCATTGACAGTATGTTCTTTTTTAATTTTATTTAGTTCCTTCTCTAATTGAGTTAAAACTAAAGCCGATGGATCGTGCTTGCTTTTTACATTTTTAAGAACAACATCAATAGGAGTATCAATTAACTCTTTGTACTGTTTAATTGTGTTCTTCCATTTTGTTCCGTTTTTTGTGTAAGTATCTTTCTTTACTGGAGTTTTAAAAACAACACCATCTAAGGTTTTAAGGGCTTCTACATCCTCTCCAATCCATAATGACAATCCTAGTCCATGTAATGCAATTGCTTTAGTCATTGCTCTTTGTATAGTAACATAAACTGCAAAAGAATGAATTTTATCAAGCGCAATAGAGTTATTGTTAAAATCTGAAACAACTCCTGTTTCTGTCTCTACTTGCCCATCAATCTCGATACTCACTTCAACCCATGCAGTACGCCCATCATCAAAGTAATTGTAAATTTTACCTGTCTGCGAACATTCTCTGTGGTGGATTGTTTTAACTGCATTAGGATAATGAGATTTTACAATGTGCCATGCTACTGCCCAAGGCAGATAATCAAACTTTCCTTTTTTCTTGATATCTTTAGACACATCAATCTTACTCAGTGTATCAAACACCGAGTTTTTTTTAATACTTCCCATAGTAATTAATTTAAGTTAATAATTCTTGTTTAATTTTGTTTGCATCAACATACTTTTGTATTAAAGTTGTTCTCATTTCTTTCAATGCTATAAAATGTTTCATATTATTTCTAATATTTATTTCGTTTTGAATCTTAGTCTGTATTTTATCTAAAGAATCTTGATAATTGTCAGTCATTACTTGATACGCACCATATTTTGCACCGTATGATATGAATGCTTCGTATTGTTCAGCAGTAATTTCTTGATAATGGTCTCCTCTTTTTTTTGTATTTAGAATTGTAATTTTATTTAATACTTTTTTAATCTTTATACCTTTATATATATATGACTCTACTTCATTAGATGTTCCAACCCTAACAGAGTCGTACATATTTTTTATTTCAGACCATATATTTTCTAAATTCATATTGATTTTATTAAATTACTCCACTCTTTATCTTTAGAGATAAGTTTTTCTATTTTGAATTTACCCCTTGATATTTGTGAGGTATCTGTTTCATAACCTAAATCATGACAGAAATTCTGTATTGTTGTTGCCCTCATGTTATTTTGATTGCATAAATAAAATAAAAGATCTCTAGCTTCTACATGGTCTCTGTTTTTTGACTTTTCTAAAAACACATTTTTAGGTATGCCCATTATCTCCTCTACCTGTACTAAAATTTGATTAAATTGTTTTTTTCTCATAAATAAATTATTAAACTGCAACAAATTTACAATAATTATAAATCTTGTGCAAGTTTTTTAGTTGATTAAATCTATTGATATAATAGTTCCTATAATATTTTTTATTACTTCTTCTTTTGCATTGGCTAACACAATTATTGATTCAATTTCTAATTCTGTCGCCGTTTGAATCAGCAAACTTGTTTGTAAAGAATAATTATGTGATGTCAAATTCCAAGTTTTCTCTAGTGGAATAAAACGCACTTTGTATTCATGTAATTTCATTCATTAAGTTTTAATTGAGTATCAAATTTTTTAAGAATCTGATAAATTGGCTTTTGATTGGTCGTTTGTTCGCTATAAATTGCAAGTGCAATTTGCGTAATTACTGCTTCATTTCGGTCAAGGGTAATGTTGATTTTACTCATAGTTAGTTAGTTAGATTAAAATATCATTACCCATAATATACGACATATTATTGGTTATTGTAATTGTCGTTTATGATTTCTTCTATTGCTTGAGCCAAATCATCTGCATCTATGGTAGAGTCTTGATAACAAAGAAGATGATATCGAATTTCCTTTATCATTTTTTTAAGTTTATTTTCCATTATAAGTGTCCCCCAGTTTTTAAATCTTTACAATCATATCTCCATTCAGAATCAGACTCTGCATCTTCCATTCCTTCAATGTCGTACAATCCTGTTCCAAAAACAAATTTAGATTCATTAATTTTATGGTCAATTTTATCTACCCATTGATCTTCGTTGTCATGTATGTAGTCAACAATTTCATCTTCGCTGATGTAATTTGGAATGTTAATTTCTATCTCAGCAAATTTGTGATAAACGCTTCTTTGCTGAATTGTTACTACCATTGTTTCATCTTCGCTAGGAATGTTAACTACCTTGTCGCCAAATGATTGTTTCATAATTTTGTTAAATTCTTCTCTTTTCATAGTTTTATTTATTTTTTGTTTGTTAGTAAATTTTTCTGTTGTGATATTGCAATTTTGTAATAAGTTATAGTTCATCTTCTTCATTTTCTTGTTCTATGGCATCTAGAATATTGTTAAAAACTTTAGGATATACTCTGTATAATACATCTACTATTTCTTTGTCGCTAATTTTCATATTTATTTATTTTTATAATCGTTCTATTTCGTTTTGTAAATCATCTATCAGACCTAAAATATATTTTATATGAGGTATATGATATAGTTTATTACTATTCTTATCATTAATCTTTTCCATTATTAAAGAATAAACATTATCTAATAATTTTATTGCTTTTTTATTATCTTTCATAGTATATAGTTTTAAGTTAGTGTTTCAAATGAAACAGGGTCGACCTCTTTTCTTTTGCTGAAATCACAATTATTAAATGAGATTCTGCACATATTAAAAGTTATGTCAGCAATAAAATAACTACATACTTTATAGGTTAGTCCATCACTATGGTCTTTATAGTAATAGTTGTAATCTTGTTCGATAATTAATTCTTTTGTATTCTGTGGCATATTATATAGTTTTAATTATTTCGATTTCTGATTCAGAACAACAATGACCACTACTTAATATGTAGTTTCCATATTCATCGTGTTCTATGATTTTTACAATACTATCTTCCACATAACCAACATGGTCATGAAAGTTATCTATTATTTTAACCTCTGTGCCTATTTTAACCATAGGTTCATCACAACAAGGGCAATTTAAATTCTGTGTCATATTATATAGTTTTAATTATTGTCTTTTTCTATTCTTTCAATCTCTTCTATTTCTTTTTCGAACTTATCTAAATGATTTGTTTTATTGTTTTGTTTAATAAATTCTACTACTACACTATGAACTATCTTTATATCGCAAGTCCACATCGCATCCATAATAGAATCCCATTCAAAAGTATTGTCTCCAGTACAGAAACATTTTTTGACTACAGGCATTAGCCAATCCCATGATTTATGATACTTGTAGTCGCTTTCCTTATATATAGACAGACCTGTACTTTTCAAATCCATAAATTCTGCTATTAGTTTATTATCTTTCATATTTATTTATTTTTATAAATCCACCAGAGGAAATGATGGATGTTGTTAGTCTTACTTCGCCTTCTATTTCGTATCCTGATTGACCTGTTTCTGAATACTCTACACTTTCAATCCATTCGTTTTCTCCGTTTGGATATTGGTTGTCTGTTCGCACAGGTAAATCCTGTGGCAGTTTTTTTAATTTCTGAATTAATTCTTTTACGTTCATATTATTTGTTGTTTAAAATTTCATTCATTAATATATACATCTCATCATAGTTATGTTTTTTGTAACAGGAAACGCAAAAACCTTTGTCGTTTACCTCTACTTCAACTTTAATAATTTTATCTTTAACCTGTATTGGAGCGTGTTCTTTACCTAATAAATAGCAACATATACATAAAAGCATAATCGCAAAAATTAATGTAAAAGTGTCTTTTTTGTTCATTTTTAGTGTTTTTTAGTGTTTTTGTTAATATTTGGCTTGCATATCTCAACGCTAAGCGACTTTCTCTTGCTAGTTGATAGCTGAGTACCTTTTTTTTTAAGGCAGTTGCTTGTTGTTAATTATTATAATGTTACGTTCAGATCCTTTATAATATTGTTGATTTGATATTGTAATTTTTGCGCAGTATGTGAGTCGCCTTCCATCATTGCTTTTGCTTGCTGAATTTCCAATCGGTGTAATTCTTCTGCGTTTAAAGTTTGTAAATAGTTTTTCATAAATTCCATATTATTTGATTTTAGTTAAATTAAATTCTGTTTCTATTGTTTGTATTTCACAACCACCCCACCAATCATAACAATCATAGTAGAAGGAGGTATCAGTAATTATTTTTGTTTCGTCGTCTTCAATATCGAGGTCAAAATAGTTTTCTTGAAATTCTTTTTTAAGGTGTTCTTTTGCCTCATCAAGTGATAAGTAAACTCCCAATGTACGAAATTCAAGAGGTCTTCCACCAACGTACTCATTTAATAAAAATAGTTTCATAAAGTTTATTTTAAGTTATTAATTAATCTAAATTGATAGTCGTACTCATCAAATCCTGTGTAGAACACATCTCCATTGTCTTGAAGATATTTTAATTCTTCTCCCCATTCATACCCAAGAACCCTAAATTCAGACTTGAGAATAAACGTATTCATTTTATAGTCTATCTCATCAATCTCATCTTCAAACTCTTTTTTGGTTAGTGGTGCAACATCATTAATATTGCACATAATCATAAAGGCATATGTGTCTTTGGTTTCCCAAACTTGATAGCTTCCATTGTTATTGTCATAACCTGTAAAACAATAGCCATCTCCGTTATCTGTGGGCTTTACTTCAGTATATTCCATTTCTGAGTATCTCCTTACATCAGACTTAACACCTTGAGCATTGGATAAGGCTCTTTTGTATGCCCATTTTAACGCTGATTTACGATAGCTAAATTGTTTTGTGTCTACTCCGTTTTCGGATGAGTAACCCTCTCCGTTCCAAGTGTCTATAACGATATATTTTTTCATTTTGTTTTGTTGTTAGTTAGTGTTTTCTGATAGTTATTTTAGTACTTTCATTTTCCTCATAAGAAGAGATATAAATATCCATGTTAACAGAATTTATATCTCTATTATAAGACATTTCATCCTTATAAATTTCTGTTTTAATTCCTGTAGTTCTGAAGCTATCATTAACAAATAAGTTTAAATGAGCGTTATCTGTTCCAAATTTTTCTTCTGCTTTTGCTATCCAGTTTTTTAAATCTTTTAATGTTTTAATTTGCATAGTTATTTTAATTTAATTAATAATGTCTTTTACCACCACAACCCCACAACGAACAAACGAGGTAGGGCAAGAGCAGTAGAGAGGTTTTTATATCTCAGCCATAATTGAAAGCGATACGTAAAAGAGCATAAACACTCCAATTAAAAAGATTAAATCTTTAAGCGTGTGTATGATTTGGCCCCTGCTGAATAAGTTTAAAAATGTTTTCATAAGTTAATTTTAAGTTATTAAGTCTTAAATCTGACACCGATAAAATCGGTGTTTCGTAGGTGTTTAAACCTTTACTCATCAGAGATTTATTTTATTTCTAAAATTTCTTTTTCAAGCCCAGCAAGATTATAAGATTGAAAGACAATCCCTCCCCCATATTGCTTATTATTAAACTTACTGCCTCCCATTTCATTAGCTATTAATAAGGCTTTGTCATAGTCTTGAGCAAAGTTTAAAAAGTGGCACACATATCGGGGATTTCCATAAGTGTCATTATTAACCCTTTTAAAATCCACCTTTGGGGGTGTTGTGTCTGTTGCTAAATTTAGGTTTCTAATAAATCTAAATGTATCTTTTTCTAGATGGTTTTTAATGTCTTGAGTTGTTAACTCTTCCAGGTTAACCGATGGTAAATAACACCCTTTTAAAAATGTTTTTAAGTGTTTTATTGTTGTTCTTGAATAGTTCCAGTCACCCCCTAAAATTACCTTGTTTCCATCTCTGTAATTAGAAGGGACAAAACATACTACACTTTCATAAGATTGAAAATATACTCCTTTATCTGTTGCAATTTTAAATTGGTTTGCAACCTTGTTACCTCTGTCATTGATAATGTTTTTAACATTGTTCATAATTTATAATTTTATAGTTAAGTTTAAAAATAGGTGCAACTCTTGCACCTGTGCAATAATTTCGTTTAATTCGTTCATAATATAGTTTTAATTAATAATAATACTAATATACAAATAAATTACAATAAAGAAACAATTTAATTAATATTTGTTTAATCTCTTGAAGCTATTTATAGTCGTTCTAAATAATATAATTGACCCTGCAAATCGTTTAAGGTTTTATTTTCTTTGCGTGGGTAACTCTAAACCTCTAAGGGCAAGAGTTCAGAAGTTAGAGCGACAAGCTAACGCAATATAGAATTTGCGCGTAAGCGTGCGCGCGTGCGAGCCTGTGCGTTGACCATACCCCACAAAAAAAAGCTAGAAAGTTTGAGCAAAAACTTTTTTAACTTTTTGATTTAGTAAAAAAAAAATCGTTTTTCGTTTAGGGGTCGGTGCTCATAATATATATATGACCCAAACGCTATATATTTCTGATAATTTTTTTGTATCTTTACTTCTTATAACTAATTATAAATAACTTTTATCATGAACGGATTAACAATAAAAGACGGAAGACTTATCAATAATAGACCCGATGGTATGACAGGTATTCAGCAGGCTGCAAATATGAAAAGAATAGTAGATGAAGATCGTAAAATAAAGATGATTGCGGACGGAATTGAAAGAGCAGAGCAAAGAAAAAGATTCTCAATGTAATATATTTCCCTAGTAAATTGAGTAAGAAAGAGTGAGGTAAATTTTATTTCACTCTTTTTTTATACAACAAAATGATGAAATTATACAAAAAAATGTACGACTTTAGGTGTTTAATGCTGACTTAATGCTGACTTTTTTAACCCTCAGCATTGTTTAAATATCTAATAATCAGTTAGTTATATTAATTAATGCTGACATGCTGACTTCAACCCTATTATTTTGTCAAAAATTTATTATATAAATATATAAAACTGTGAGAGAGAAGTATAGACTATAAAGTCAGCATTGTGTCATGGCTGTTTATAAAGATTTATTATGTATATTTGTAACAAATTAAATCCAATATATGTTAGAACAAGGCTACAATCCAAAAGACCTACATTTCGATAGTGTAGGTAGAAAAAAGTTAGTACAAGGAATCACTAAAATTTCAAAAGCAGTTAAAAGCACTTTAGGCCCTAGAGGTAAGACTGTATTAATAGAATCCAAGGCACATACACACGGAATAACGGTTACTAAAGATGGAGTTACAGTGGCTAAATCTATAGACTTATTAGACCCTGTGGAGAACCTTGCGGTGAAGATGATGAAAGAGGCAGCGGACCGCACATCTAGTACGGCAGGAGACGGGACAACGACTGCGATTGTGTTAACCGAGGCTATAGTTAAGTCAGGCATACAGCATATAACGGATAAGCTTAATGGGACGCAGGTTTTGCGTGATATTAACAAACACACTTCTAACATAGTAAAGAGGTTACAAAAAAAGTCTAAAAAATTAACGCCAAGGCGTTTATTAGATGTAGCTACTATTTCTGCAAATAATGATAAAGAGATAGGTAAGATTATATCGAAGACATATCAAGCGGTGGGTAACGATGGGATAGTAACTGTGGAGAACTCACAGACTCAAGAGACCTATCATGAGGTAACAAAAGGAATATTAGTTGAGCGAGGTTATACATCTTCTTTGTTTGTGAATAACCAAAAGAAAGATGAGTGTATATTAGAAGACGTAAAGATATTAGTAGTAGATCAAGAGATTAATAATATATTGTCTATTGAAAAAATCTTGAAGCCTATCATAAATAGTGGTGATAGATTACTTATCATAGGCACATGCAATAACAATGTAATTAATACTCTAGCTGCAAACGTAGTTCGTAATGGACTGAAGTTTTGTAATATACAGCCTCCTCAATTTGGTTATAAGCAACACGAGCTTATGGCGGATATAGCATTATCGGTAGGGGCGAAGTATTTCTCAGAAAAAACTGGTGATGACCTAAGTCTTATAAGTTCAGCTGACCTAGGGCACGCGTCTAAGGTTATCGTTGGAAAAGACAACACGGTTATAATTAGAAGCGAGGCGGAAAATCCAGAAGTCTCTACTAGAGTTGAAGAGTTATGGTATCAGCACAAAACATCGAAGGCTAAACACGAAAGAGATTTTGTATTACAAAGAATAGCTAGTTTAAGTGGAGGTATAGGTGTTATATACGTAGGAGGAAATTCTGACATAGAGCAAAAAGAAAAGTACGATAGAGTAGATGACGCTGTATGTGCGGTTAGATCAGCACTAGAAGAAGGTATACTACCTGGTGGAGGAATGGCTCTGTATAACGAAGCATTACAAATTTTAGATGTTGCTCACGAATCTGCAGAAGACAAGGCCGCTATAACTATATTAAGCGAATCGCTTAAAGTTCCTAATGCGCAGATACTAGAAAACGCAGGGCTAACGACAAAAGGTATAATGGAGGACTTTGTTATACCGTCTTATGGCTATGATGTAAAAAACCTAGTTAGCGGTGATATGTACAAGATGGGTATTATAGATCCTGTTAAAGTTACAAAAAACGCACTGCTTAACGCAGTGTCGGTTGCCACAACTATATTAAGCACCAACGCTATCATTACATTAGCTAGAACATATGAAACGAATAAATAAAATAATCTGTCCTGAATGTAGAGCTAATATATTGTGGGGCGGTGACAATGACTATGATGATTATGGTAAAGACGGTGACGGGATAGTTTCAAACTACACATGCGTTAATAAAGAATGCGAAGTAGAAGATGTAATAATTTATAAAAATTAATATGAGACCAATAAACAAATACATAATAGTAAAACAAATAAAAGAAGAACTAAAAACCAGTTCTGGATTACTGTTATCGTCTGACGATGCGAAAATGTTTAGATATAAAAAGGCAGTAATAATAAAAAAAGGAGACAACGTAGAGAATATGTCTGCTGAAGATATAATTTATTATGACAAAGCAGCTGGACATGAGATCTTACTAAAAGATGAACCTCACACGATTATTCTTGAGAGAGATGTCGTTGTTGTTTTATAGATTTATTCATTTCTTTAATTAAATTTCTATAAACTTTGTCGTTATAACTGACGTTTGCATTAAACAAAGGATTTCTTTCTGAAATCTCCTCACCATTTAATTTCTTATATATAGTATCTATAATTCTTTTACATTTATAAGAAACTTCGTATAAAGTAGCTTGATTACCTTTTCTTTTTCTCCAAACATGTATCCAATCATCTCTTAGTAAACGATCAAATCTATTTACATCCCAAGACATCAGCTCTTCAAACTCTTTAAACTTAGATTTATTGAATCTTTCTTCGCTATATAAGAATAATAGCATTTCTAAATCAGGCGTTGACAAACCGTATTTGGCTTTTACCCAGTACCTTATAACTCTCCAGTATTTTAAATAGTTATTTTTATACGTATTCAATTTGTAAATGGTTTTTTAGCTGCATTAAAACTTTACACTTTTCATAATCTTCTTGTTCTTCGAAATAAGAAATCATATGATCTACATCCTCTATCTCTATAATATCTGCAACTGGATCAAAAGGTAAAATAATTTCGTCTAAATAAAAAACAATATCATCTAAATTTTGTTTACCCATAAGTATATTATATCCCACCCTCATTCCAACCGTGTAATTTTCTAAAAAATTATCCATATCTTTGTAAAGATAATAATTTTAAAAATAAACATTATGCCAAAAGTAGGAGGAAAATCGTACCCATACACAGCAGCTGGAATGAAACAAGCAGCAGCAGCAAAAAAAAAGAAAAAGAAAAAGAAAAAGAAATACTAAATGGCTAAGAAAAAGAAAATGAAGAACCCGTGTTGGAAAGGGTTTATAGCTTACGGAATGAAAAAAGGAAAAGGCGGCAAGCCCGTTCCTAACTGCGTTCCTAAAAAGAAAAAGTAATGGCAAAAAAATTCAAAGTACATAATATGTACAGTAAAACAGGGATAGTTAAAAAAGCCTCTACAATGAAGCAACACCTATCTCTTAAGAAAAAAGGCTATACCCATAAGAAAAAATAATGGCCATCAGAAAAACCACAAAGGGTAAGGGCGCTAATTATAGACCTACTAAGAAAGGAGCAGGTATGACTAAGAAGGGGGTGGCAGCTTATCGAAAGGCTAATCCTGGGTCAAAATTAAAAACTGCCGTAACCGGCAAGGTAAAACCTGGCAGTAAAGCAGCAAAAAGAAGAAAATCATATTGTGCCAGAAGTTTAGGTCAATTAAAAAGAAGTAGTGCGGCGACAAGAAACGATCCTAACTCCAGAATAAGACAAGCTAGAAGAAGGTGGAAGTGCTAAAAACACACATTAAAAATATCACTATATTTGTATAAATTAAAATTACTATTATGAAACAAGGATATAACTCAAGACTCAACGAGTCATTAGGAGAAAGAAACGGAAAGAAATCTCAATCTATGAAAGATAGAAGAGACGAATCTAAAGCAATGTCAAAAAAATCTTATGGACATTCTTACGGTGCAGATAAATCTATGTCTTATAGACATAAGCACCCAGAGCATGTACATAATGTAGGTAGACATATAGGATCGCTTATAAGTAAAAAATAATGGCTAATTGGATTCAAAAAGCTTTTGCTAAATCAAAAGCAAAAGGAAGAACAGGCAGATGTTCAGGTAGCAGATTTGGAAGCAAGTCTTGCCCACCAGGATCAAAAGCTTACAATATGGCAAAAACATTAAAAAAACTTAGAAAAAAACGATAAATGATCAAAGGAATATATTGGTTAGCTAGTAAATTAAGCGCATTAGGAGAAGGATTGATTTTTATAAAATCACAATTTCAGTGTGGATGGAACTCTTTAATGATTAAGTTAACATTTAATGTAAAAGATTGTCCCAACAAATTATGTAAATGCAAGTAATGAAATCAAGAGGATTAGGTGATGACCTTGAAAAAGTTTTTGAGAAAACAGGAGTAAAGAAAATAGTAGAAAAAATAACTAAAGGAAAAGACTGTGGGTGTAACGATAGACGTGATGCTTTAAATAGATCTTTCCCTTATCAAAAATAAAAAATAATGGCATATCAAAAACTACAAGCGGGAAGAGCTTCAGCAGTAACCCCAAGTGATACAGTAGAAATTGCTTCAGTCACAGGCGGATCAAACAATGGATGTGTTTTATTCGCAGGAGTTGGAGGAGACGTTAGAATTTTAACTGTTGGTGGAGATGATGTAGTACTAAAAAACATTGCTAATGGTCAATTCATTCCAGTGCAAGTTTTAAAAGTATTCGCAACCAATACAACAGCAACTAATTTAGTAGCTCTCTGGTAATATGACTATATCAATAAGCATAATAATCTAATATATCCATTTAATACGGTGCGTCTGTAAAAGCTGGGAAAATTTTAATACATAAAAAACTATGGAAGAATATTTTACACAATCAAACAGTTTGCTTCTAGATATCGAAGTAACATATACAACAGTAGACAATGGCACAAGAAATATCCGAAGGGACTAAACTTACATTAGATTTAAAAACAATAGGAATGATTGTAGGATTTGCAGTCTCACTATCTTCAATGTATTTTGTTTTACAGGCAGATATTGCTAAAGCAATGGTAATGCCAATACCAGAAGTCTCAAAAACTGAATTTCAATATAAAGATGAAATTATTCGTCAAACAATAATGGACACCCAAGAAGATGTTGCTGAAATAAAAGAAACATTAAAACTATTAGAAACCAGAATATTTGAATTAACAAAATCAAAATGAAAATATGGTTAATCTTACTACTACTAACATTTAACATTTCTGAAGCGCAAATTCCTAACGGCGTTATAATTGTTCAATATAATTCAGATTGGAACAAAGCCAATGAAATTAAAGTTAAGAAGATAAAAGATGTAGACATACTTAAACTATATCTATCAGAACATCCAAATATATTCGAAAAAAATAAGATAAAATATTTACCTACTTTAGTTTTATACAAAAACAAAGAAGAGGTAATCAGGATAGAAAGCGACCTGTCGTTAGAACTACCAGAAAACGTTTCTGAAATTATGTATGATGAAATAGAAAAATTAATAAAAAAAAGATTTTAAAATGAAAATCAACAAAGACATTAAACAATTATTTTTATTTATTATATTATTTTGGTCTACAGCCATAATGTGTGTTCAAGCTCAACAGCCTGAAGCATTAGGTAAAAAAAAATTTTTTAAAAATTTATATGAAAGTTTATTTAAGTACTCAACTCTTTATGCAGCTGGAAATATAAACAATTCATACGAAGCTCCAGTAAAAGATTATTTTGTTAGAACAAATCCAGACGGAGGTCTATATGATATTCCTGTAGTAGTAGATGGTACAGAAAAAAATCCTTTTGACTATAGGTATAGCATTGGCGTCAGAAAATTAGCCAGGTTTGATTACGAGCAAAAAGGTAAAAACTTTTACGACGGAACAGAAAATAACGTTGGATTATCATCACCGACCGCAGCTTATGAAGGATTTGAATATGTGTTAAATTGGGAAAAAGAAAGAGAAAGAGGAGAAGAATTTAATAACTCTAGATTGTTTATTAGACACACAGGAAAAAATCACATATTAAAACTAGAACAAAGAGAAAGAGGTAATGTTGATTTTAAATATAAGTCAGCAGAAGCTAGATTTAGATTGCCCATTGGAAAAATGTTTAGTTTGTCGGCAGGCGCAATAGCAAGAACTCACGAAAAAGCATATGGATATAACCCTGTAGAAATATGGTTAAACGAAACACAAGTTTATGATGACGGACAAGGGAATGTGTTTGAATATCCGCAAAACCCATGGTACACACTTGGATTTCAATATGGATATGACGATCATTACGTTACAATTACTGATGAAGAAACTGGAGAAGTAACGAACGACTGGTATTGGACAGATCCTGAAGGAGAAGTAATAGCATATAGTGATTTAGATTTTAGAGAAACTGTATTTGCTGATCTAATGAATCGATACAACAGAGAAATTTGGAATTCTTTAGATGCATATGCAGAAATTGCTCCAATATTAGGATTTGATTTTTATTATTTTACTAACAAGTTTTGGGTTCACTCATATGCTAGTTGGATTATGCCTCATCACAAATACTTCAAAGGCGATGAAGATTTTAGTTATTTAAACAGGAATAATTGGGGGTTAGGAGGATTGATACAAGATTCTAAACTTGAACAATGGGATGATTATCAAGCCGGCTTTATATTCGGAGCTGTTGTAAAAAAAGACATAGGAGTATTTGTAGAAGGAGAGTACACTAAGTTTTGGGATTCTGAAATATTCAACGTGCACTTTGGAGTAAACTACATACTTGACTAATGAAAAATATTTCTGAACACATAACCTACAGGGAAGCAACAAAATCATCAACAGCGATTAGAAAAGGATTAGATAATACTCCAAACATGGAAGAACTTTCTAATATGGAGTTAATTGCAGAAAAAATTTTTGAACCATTACGAGATCACGCAAACGGACCTATAAAAATAAATAGTTTTTTTAGAAGTCAATCTTTAAATAAAGCTATAGGCGGAGCATCAAAAAACGGAATACAGACTAGCCAGCATTGTAAAGGGCAAGCAATTGACCTAGATGATCAATATGGTTATTTAACGAACGCTCAAATGTTTCACTATATAAAAAATAACTTAAACTTTGATAAAATTATTTGGGAGTTTGGTAACGACACAAATCCAGACTGGGTACACGTGAGTTATGTCAACGAACAAAAAAACAGAAACGAAGTTTTAGTTGCGTATAGAGAAAAAGGAAAAACAAAATACAAGTACTATGGCTAAAAAAAAGTTTTCTGAAACAAAAATTGGTGCTTTTTTAACTAAAGCAGCCCCAGGAATATTAAACGTAGCTGGAGATATCCTCCCTGACGCTGGAGCATTTGGTTTAATTAAAAACCTAATAATAAAAGACGAAAAAATGCCTCCTGAAGACAAAGAAAAAGCTTTATTGCTATTAAAGCAAGACATGACTGAAATGGAAGAAGTATCGAAACGCTGGATGTACGATTTAAAATCTGATTCATGGTTAAGTAAAAACACCAGACCCATGGCATTAATATTTTTAACAGTATCAATGATTTTATTAATATTTTCAGATAGCATAGGAGATGTATTTACGGTAGACCCAGGATGGATAGACCTTTTAAAGTCACTTCTTATAACCGTCTATGTCGCATACTTCGGTTCGCGTGGATATGAGAAAGGTAAATCAATGTCTAAGAAATAAAATGTTTATCTTTGTAGTATGGCAAGGATAAGCACATACATAAAAGATCCAACTGTTGTAGGTAACGATAAGTGGATAGGAACCGATTCTCAAAATAATAATCAAACTAAAAATTTTACTGCAACTGCAGTTGCTCGTTTTATAAATGATAGTGGCGCAGAAGAACAAAACCTTCGTTATAGATACAACACATTACCCTTCCCGGGGTTGACACCACCAGGAACTATAAATTTCGATCCAGTTCAGGGATCGGTAGTAAATTTTAATACTATAACGTCAATGATCTTAAGTAAATTTACAACAAGGTCACCTCAAATAGACGTATCTTCATTTTATACTTCACCTTTAATAGCTTCTGATGTTTTAATAAGTCAAACTAATGATTTAGATCAGTGGGCGATATATAGATGGAACAGCTCTACTCAAAATTTAAAAAACTCAAAGTATTACGACATAGGGTTAACATACATTTCTGGAAACGGTAGCTTGAAGGAGGATAAAGATTATTTCATATCTTTGCTGACGTATGATGCGGCCGGACAAACTGATAGAAATTTTGTTTTTACGCAAGGCGTTCCGTCGTCAACATGGGTTATAGATCACAATTTAAATAAATTTGCTTCAGTTTCGGTAGTTGACACGGCAAAAACTACAGTTTTTGGAGAAATAACATATAACACATTAAACAAATTAACAATTACTTTTTCTGCAGCATTTGCAGGCCAAGCATATTTAAACTAACAACATGGCAATAAATTTTTTAAACACGGTTGATTTAAATAAGAATCAACTTAATCAAGCGGTAATACAGAATGTCGCATCCGACCCAGCGTCAGGCGTTGTTGGTCAAATAATATTCAACACCACGGTAGACTCTTTAAAACAATATGTCGCTGACACAGGTGGTGGATCGGCAGGCTGGGAATCAATAGGCGGTGATATACAAAAAGTAGATGGCGGGACTTATATAACGGTAACTGACCCTAACGGACCAATACCTATTGTAAATCACGATTTAACAACCAGATCAAACACTACATCGACAGCATCACCAGCATACGGCGCTAATTTTACAGCCCTTGACTCTATAACGACAAACACAACTGGTCACGTTACAGCAGTTAATACGAAAACAGTAACACTACCAGCTGATACCAATGAAACATATACATTACCTGTAACAGCAGGTACGGTAGCACCAGGAACGCCAACAAGCGGTAAAGTGTCTTTAACAGCAGGCGGAACAGGAGCCGGAGTAAAATCAACAGTAGAATTTGTAGGTACAACTGGCAGAATTGATATAACAAGTGTTAATCAAAATAACGGTAGTATAACTATTAACCTAACAGACGATGTCACAATAGCTGATAATTTAACAGTTAGTGGTAGAATAAGCCAAATTCAAACAGGTGAAACAAATACTCTTTCTAGTCCTTTAGACATGGGAGGAACCACAGGTACACCTGCTCCTAACAAAATACTCAACGTTGCGACTGGTACAGTTGCTACAGATGGTGTTAACTTAGGTCAAGTTGAAGCATTAGTCGCTGGTTTAGGATCTTTTCAAGGAGGTTATAACGCAGCTACAAATTCACCAGCATTAAGCGGTGGAAGTAACGTTGCTGTAGGTAATGGAGATTTTTATGTAGTAACAAACCCAGGTACTTTATTTACTAAAGTATTAGAGGTTGGCGACTTTATATTTGCTAATACTAATATACCAGCAAACAGTAGCCCTGTTGAATCTGATTATATATTTGTTATATCAGACGCTAATATAGCTGGCGCTGGCTCAACAGATGGCGCTACCCAAAAAGGTGTAGCTGGTTTTGATTCAGCTAGCTTTAATGTATCAGCCTCTGGTTGGGTACAATTAGATGCGCAAAAAAATCCAAACGGAGCAAAACAATCTTTAAATAATACAGCGCCATCTTCAAGGGCAGAGTCTGGAGGCGTAACAACATTCACTATAGATTTAGCAGCTGCTAGTTTATTTGGAACAGGTGCTTTATCTGAAAACGTTAAAGCAGAAGTTACTGATGGATCGGCACCTTATGAAACTGTTTATGCTTGTGTTACAAGAAGTGGTTCTGCTAGTATGGCTATAGGGTTTACGGGTTCTATAGCAAATGACGCTTATCAAGTACTGCTTACACACGTATAATATTAATTCAAGTCAATGTACTAAATGGCATTAAAGTTTTTAAATAATGGTTATTTCGCCGGTAAGGTAGGTATTGGAACAGAAAGTCCTAGTTCAAAACTTTCAATTTATGATAGCGCGTTTTCAGACACAGCAGGAACTGGAATAATAGAACTTGGAACTGGTAGTACAAAATATTGGAATTTTAGATTAGCTTCTACAGCTGCAGCCGACTTAGTTATAGATAGAACATACTCAGGAACAAGTAGCGAGGTTTTCAGAGTGCAAAGATCTACAGGCAACGTCGGGATTGGAACATCTAGTCCTGGCTCTAAATTAACTGTTAACGAAACAAGTACTGCAACAGCTGCTTTAAACATTGTAACAGCTAGATATGGTATATCTTTACAAGGAGCAGGAACATCAAACACACAATATTTATTAAATCTTCAAAGCAACGGAGGATCTACTGATGTTATGCGAGTGCAATCTTCTGGTAACGTCGGGATAGGGACGACTAGTCCGCTTGGCAGATTACAAGTAAACGAATACACGGTTGCATCACAAGGAAATCAAGGTGTACATGGAGAAGTTAGTGTTTTTGCTAATAATGGAGATGAATCTTTATTTTTAGGTTTAAGAAA
>Ga0209337_1000165_pt1 | contig 52777 bp, 72 predicted proteins | sample LinPmetageLP53_FD_184044 | JGI IMG/M metagenome (GOLD analysis project Ga0209337, IMG submission 184044) | Marine viral communities from the Pacific Ocean - LP-53 (SPAdes) (version 2) | ecosystem: Environmental > Aquatic > Marine > Oceanic | place: Pacific Ocean | collected 2010-02-08
ATACCCAAAGTCGTCCTCATAAATTGTATATTCTCTTCCTACTATTATATTTTCATCTTCTATATCAGACTCTACCTTTTCTACCTTTGTCCTTTTATATTCCTCTCTTATCATTTGTAATATATTTTGACCAGCCCAATTAATTGCTAAAGGTTTTGGTTTGATATCCTCCCAATACCAATCATCCCAATCATCCCAATCATTCCAATTATCGTCCAAAAAATAGTCTGCCACATTTTTTCATACTTTAAACGACTATATAAAAACCAAGCCTTTATATATCAAATTATTTATCTTATAAGTATGGATGCAATAATATCTAGTGTGGCTTGGGCAATTAGTGCTAGTTCTTTCATTGCAGGTGTAAATACATTTAACAAAACTTCTAAAGTAGTAGGGGTATTATTAGTCACTAATGCATTATTAGTAGTTTATTTCCATAATAAAATAATGGTCGAAAAGGATTTAGATAGATATCAATCTGAAATGGATGCTTGGGAATCAGAGAACTATTATTAAGGTAATGGTTAATTTAATTAAGTATGAGCGATAGATGGTTAGGTAATGGTGCTATTCAATCTGAATTAGCAAGCATTATGAAAACTAGAGAAGTAATTTGGGTTCAAGTGTCTAAGAGTAGAGATAAACCATTCTGGGTTAGAAAGTCTAGAGTAGGTGATTCAAAAGGAATTAAGTATTGGTTAGATAATTTACAATGGCCTTATTACACAGTAGGAGGATTTATAGGGACTAATATAATTAATTGGGATGCTATGGGTGAATTACCACCTCCACTTAGAAGCCCTATTAAAACAAGAAGGGCTTATTCAGATAGATGGAATAAAGTAATATTACCTAAAGGATGTAAAGAATTAGGATTAGTTTGGGAAGATATTTGGGTAGGTAAAACTCTGCTATTCGATTATGACAATCCAGACAATCCATTATTAGCATTCAAAAGGGCTGAAGATACTGCTAGATACTTGAAGAATAAATACAACGCTACCTCTTATATCGTGTTTAGTGGCTCTAAGGGTTTCCATGTTCATGTAGGTCAAGAAGATACTGAAAGAATTACTGGCAAGAAACCTATTGATTTCATAGAACATAAAGACCCTCTAAGACAATTAGGCAAGCATTATGCTCATGTTGTAGAAGAGATTGCACAGAAGGCTACTGGTGTTAAGTTTCCATTGGCTGATAGGTCTTCTAACTTCAGACAAGGAATTGTAAGATGTCCTTATACTATTCATCCTAAGACAGGCCAGATTGTGTGGCCTGTTGCACCTAAAGGTTTGAAGAAATTAAGGTCGATGGAAGAGGCAACTATTATGGATGTTGCTAAAGCATTACACACTTGGGATATTCCATGTCAAAGTCATTTGCCTGATGAAGGGGCATTGACTTACTTAACTCCTGAATCAAAATGTATAGATAGGGGATTAATTGCTTGGGAAGAGTAAAATATCAATCTTTAAGTAGTCGTTTTAACCATAAAATAGTATGGCATCCAATAAAGGTTTAATTCTAGGAGTCGGAATTCTAGGAATTTCAGCAATTGCTTTAATGAATATGGATACTTCTACAACTTCTACATTACCTCAAGCAGGAGGAGTTAGTCAATCTAGTGGCAATACTTCAAGTGATAATTCTACTGATACTACTACTGATGATAGTAATGATTGGGACACTCCTGATTGTAGTCTAGCATTTAATTCAAGTGGTGATAGGATTAACAATACTTGGGTATATCATGGTGCTGTTTCAATAGATAACATGAACAGATGGTCGTGTGATTTAAATGGTTTTAGAATTAAAGTTTATACTGATAAAAGAAATTATATTGCAGGAGAAGATATTAAGGTATTGATATTAAAATCCTTTTATGAAAATGATGGTAAAAATGCTGAATGGAGGGCTTGGACAACTCACTCAAAGGAGTATGGAGAAAGGTTAGCATTTTTCCTAGGCATAGAATCAACAGATGGATATGAATTTTACAATTGGCAAAATACAACCAATGCTAAGAGTCTCAAGAAAGGTGGAATCCCTAGTGATATTGATATGAATGGGGATTTGAAGTCCCATGGATGGCCTTGGTCATACAATAATCACGAAAATTTAGGAGTTAATATGCTTACCCTTTCAACTTCAAAATCCGATGTAGGAGATTTTAAGATTAGGTTTGGTGGTCAGTTAGGACCTTACCAAAGTGGAAGTTCTTGTGGGCCATCCGATTGTTTCACTAGTGGAAGCGGGTGTAATACTAGAGAATCGACATCTACTAAGTTGATTACAATTCTTCCACCAGATTGTAAAAATGAATCCTCGGCAGAATCATACAAGGAAGCAGAAGGTGGGAATATATTGAGAGCCGAACATTTCATCCAATCTTATCAACAGAATTGGGTGTGATTATAAATGGGTAAAGTTACAGCATTCTTATTCGGGACTAAAACCACTAAAGGCGTATCCAAAGTTGGAAAAGTAGGTATGTTTGGTGGTGCATTTAGGAAAGGAGGAGCACTTAGATTTGGAAAAGGTTCTAGGTTTAGGCCAATTACAGGGACTAAAACAGCATTAGCATCTAAGTTATCAAAAGGTCAAACACTCCCTTCAAGTGCAGGAAAGATAGTAGGCCAAGGAGATACTTTAGATGATGCATTCAAAGGGATGGGTGTAAAGGCATTTAATAAGGGTGGATATCCAATACCTAAAGGACACTACATAGTTGATGCGAGTAATAAAATTATTGCAATAGGTGGTAAATCTACTGCGACTATGTCTACTAAATGGACTAAAGGGATGAAGGTAGTTAAGGTTTCAACTAGGGTTTCTACTGCTGTAAAAACTCAAAGGATGTCAAAACTTGTAGCATTAGCAAAATCATCTGGATTAAAAGTTCCAGGAATTGGAACTACTTTTAGAGTTGGATTTTTAGTTACTGCAGGTTATGGATTTTACAGAGTAATTAGTATTATGGGTTCAGTTTCTGATAGGGCTGAAGAAGTAATCAATAATTTTTATGGAATTGATTGTGATGAAGGAGATACGGCTTGTGAGGAGAGGGGTGCTAAAAATCTACTTGTGTCTGGAGTTTTAGGAATTGCAGTAGTGGGTGGAATTATTTATATGGTTGCAAAACCTAATGGTAAAAAGGATAAACAAGAAGTTGAAATTAAAATTAGTAAAGATGAGGCAGCCACCGCTGCATGAGGTGGACAAGATGGTTACTTATTTACAATCTGGACAAGGAAAACAAAAATCCACTAAATGGTTAGGTGGTTCAGGGGCTTGTAAAACTTCATTCAAATCACACATGGTCATTACTGATAATGCAGGTAATAAAAGAAAAATGAAAAAGGATAAAGGAGAATATATTTGGGAAGAAGTCAAACCTGGAGATAAAATAAGGTATAATATATTTACTGGAGCAGATAATAAAAAAGGAGATTCCGATGAATATTATTTAATTGCAAGCACTATGAATTGGCCATATATCATAGGAATTTATAATGATGTGAATAAATCAGCAACTGAAACACAGATTACTGAATGGGAATCAAACCCTTCAAAATTTGAAGAACATATAATTTCTAAAATAGATGAATCTAAATTAATGTTGACAATAACAAGTAAAGTAAATAAAACTGGAAAAGATGGTAAAGAAAGTAAGATATTAAATATACCTGATACTTGGCCTTCAGGACCTATTCAATTAGCATTTATTTATGGTTATGATAATGATGCCAGAACAGGAGATGCGGGAAGAGTTTGGGAAAATATTTTTGATGTTGCAACTTATGTTTCATTAGCAGTTACTGCAATTGGATTATTAGTATTATGCCCCATTACTGCAGGGGCTACTTGTGCAGTAGGTGGTGCAATAGGTGCTACAATAATAGCAATAGATGTTGCTGAAGTTGCATATATGGCTTATGAACAATACACACAAGGTTTGGCTTCTCAAATAGGTAGGAATAAATATGGTTGTTCATTCCCTGAAGGGGCTTATATCCACATATATAGTATTGTAATAAACAACCCTAGAAAAGACCCGTTTTTACAAATTGATTCCGCAGCCGCACAAACTAATCCAGTTACGACATCTGGAGCATCATTCTCATTAATTAATAAAAATACATTATTTATAGTAGGTTGTTCAGTAGGTTTATTTATGACTATTTGGAGTATGTTGGGTGGTGAATCAAATGAGTAAAGAAGGAACTACTGAAGGAGATATTACTTGGTTAATTGATAAAACAATTACAGGAAAGCCTAAGACAGTAGCAGGTTGTGAAACTACTTGTGGAACTAAACATAATTGGATGATAGGTGTAACTCCTGCAATTGATACAAGTGATATTACTAAAAAGGGAAGATATAAAATTCAAGAGATTTGGAACAGAGTTGAAGCATACACACATCAATTAGTTGTTAAATTTAATGCTAAAACTACAGAGGGTGGTGTTTGCACAGGAAGTTGGGATGATGATGTATCAGGAAGTCATAAAATGAAAATAACTGTCCAACACTACAGGTCTGGAAAACTTCATGAAAAGTCAGAATTATTATTATTAAATGGTGTAAGCCAATATGTAAATATTAACGGTGCAGGTAAGTTTACAGTTTATGCTTCCTCCGAAGAGTGGGGAGAAGATTGCATCGAACCTAAAGGAAGAAGTCAATCAGCATTTAAAGTTTCAAAAGAACCTGAGAATATGGAATATTATAATCCTTCAAATGATATAATTTATAATCCATTAGGTGGTGAAACTTCATTAATAGATAGCCCTTATGCAACTCCTCTGATTATAGCAGGTGGGGTAGGTGTGATGTTGACAATAGCATCATTATTCAAAAACCCTTAAATAGATTAAAATATAAATAAAACTTATGGGCAAGTCTGCTTCTAAGAAATTAAAGATATGCCACACTTGCGAACATTTAGATAAACCATTCTTAGGTAGCCCTAAATGTAATGTATGTGGTTGTGTCGTTAGGTTAAAAGTATTAAGAGATAAGGATGAATGTCCATTAGGTAAATGGTAAAGGGGTCGTAGTTCAATTGGAAGAACGCTTGGTTTGCAATCAAGAGGCTGCAGGTTCAAGTCCTGCCGACTCCACCATTTTTACCATAAGTCTTATAAATGTATTAGTTTAATGTTTACCTATGGTTAAAGATTTCTTTATCAAATCCTTAGAAGTTTGCTTATATTTGCATGGTTTTTTATGTTTTGTTGAAGTTGGAGTCGCCATCTATGAAAAAGCATACATAACTGCAGGATTGGCAGCATTTGGTGCGATTGTTATGACTTTAAGTGGGATTTTCTTAACGACTAATCAAAAAGACGAAGGAAGTGATTTAGATGATTAGTGTTAAAATGGCTTTACTGAAAGTCTTAGAATTTTGTTTATACTTGCATGGGATATTACATTTTGTAGAAGTTGGAGTTGCAATATATGAAAAAGCATACATAACGGCTAGTCTAGCAGCATTTGGGGCAATCGTTATGACCTTGAGTGCTATATTTTTAGGAGACCATCACAAACCTCATGGAGGTAATAGTGATGACTAAACTTATCAAACAAGGTGGCCCATGTAGGAGACAATGTGATGTTGATAAAAAAACATTAGTTTGTAATTCTTGCGGTATGTTTTATGGAATGGTGAACTCAGATGGTAAAAATTGAGATTATAGATGTTCCTACTAATATGGCTATATCAGGAAAAGAAATTTATGCACCTCCAATTGATAAAGGTTATCAAAAAATAACTCAAAAAGGTAAAACTCATATTATACCTACGACGGCTTATTGTCCTGTTTGTAGTGATTTTCAAGAAAAAGGTTATGATGGTAAGATAAAAAGAAAGTTTCATATTTTAGAACACGATTTAGTTTTCGATTTGAAATATAATGAGGATACTGATGGAGAGTTATATGCTACCTGCGATTCGTGCGGTTTCGATTTAAGAAAAGATGCAGATGATAATAGTAATATGCTAAATAAAGAAGAAATAGAAAGGATTAAGAGAAGTATATATGTGCAAGAAGTTAAGTTCTCACATGGTAATTATTATTTAGAATATAATGATTTTATCGAGTTTGCTAGGTCTTGGAATGAGGGTAATTCTATTGAATTAATTATATCTTATAAAGTTTCTGGCCAAGAATATAATTATAAACTTAATGAAGAATGCCTGAAAGATGTATCTAAATTCCACAAATCAGATGGCTTACTAGGAATACCTAGAAACTTTTGGGTTAGGTTGTAATTTTGATATCAAATATTACAGAAGGTTTTATATAGATAAAAAGAGTATGATAATATGATGAGAACTTTTAAAGTATATGATGAATTGGATAAATTCATTCAACATTGTGGCGGTGAAGAAACTGTTAGATGGATTGCAAGAAAGATTGGCTCAAAAAATTGGGAAACTACTAAAATACACCCTATTGTTGCTTGGAATGAAGAGTATACAGAAACTCCAGTAATAGTAGGAATTGCCATAAGGCTGAATGATAAGTTCCAAATTATTGCTTCTGTTCAAAAATCAGATGTAGTAGATTATAATGGATGGATTAAATCAATCACAGGTAATGATGTTTATTTCGATGTTGCTTCAGCACTATTGAATAATAATAATGCAATTATTGCTTCCGAAACAGATATTATTGATGGTGAGATATTAGGTTGGAAACATGTATTAAATCAAGTAATTTTAAATAAAAGGTCTACTGGATTATCTAGTAATGATGATAATATGTATTATACTGAAAATGAATTAGATGTTGAAGAGTTTAATGATTTAGTAAGTTATTTTGAAAATGATACTACTATTAATGAGTTAATAAATATTATAAAACAAAGTATTAAAAATATTTCGGTGTTGGATTTGAATGCTAAAACCGCACCATTAGAATTTAATGATGAGTTCCAAGAAGAGTGGGCTTAAACCGATAATTTTAAGTATTAACACAAACTATGTCTTAGTATGGTTTCATTTGAAGAGTATAAAGCCTATTCTAATAAAGTATCTGAGGAGATGCACCAATATAGATTAGATATTAGGAATATGAAAAGGATTATGACTTATGGTAGACCTGCAGGAGATAAAGTCGAAGAGGATTATATTAGGAGATACTTTTTAGGTGGGAAATATGATAATATGGAAGGGGTTAAAATGTGGCTCGATGAATTCGATTATAGAAGAGGGGATTTGAAAGGCAATATTTATATGTTGGTAGGAGATAAAGAAGAATCTAAAACAGTCTTTTCATGCCACACAGACACAGTTCATAGGTCAGGGGTAATTCAAAATGTTTTATTATGTCCTGACGATTTAGTATTTAGAACTGATAGCGGTCAATGCTTAGGTGCTGACGATGGAACTGGAATCTGGGCAATGTGGGAATTGATTAAAGCAGGGGTTAAAGGATTATATATTTTCCATAGAGCCGAAGAAGTCGGTGGACAAGGTAGTGGTTATGTTGCCGAAACTTTGAAGTTTTTCAAAGATGGCCATTATAACAAATGTATTGCTTTTGATAGAAAGGCTGATAAAAGTATCATTACACATCAAGCATGTGCAAGATGTTGTTCTGATGAGTTTGCAGAAGATTTAGCAATTAAAATGGGTATGGGGCATAAAACAGATAATACAGGTTCATTCACAGATTCAGCAAGTTATGTAGATTATATCGCAGAATGCACTAACTTCTCAGTAGGTTATTATGGAGCCCATAGTGCAAGAGAAACCCAAGATATTGAATATTTATTCCCATTTAGGGATGCACTAGTAAAAGTAGATTGGGAAGGCTTACTTATAAAGAGACAACCTGGTGAAAAAGAATATTCAAGCACAGGATACTATGGTTATGGGACTAAAAAGGTCAAACCACCTAAGAGAGTTAGAGAAGAAATTGATTGGGATGATTGGGATGATTACTATTGGGATAATCAAGGTGGAGATGCCGATTGGAGGAGTAAGGGTGTCAAGGGTGATGAGAAAGAAGTATCTACTATATCAATATCTGGAGATATGAAAGATTTACCACTTCAAGAGGATTGGGAAGAGCCTATTGAAGAAGATGAATCTAATATGTCTGGAGTTTTCGATGATTGGGACCAATATGAAAAATGGTTAGAAGAAAACGACCCTAAAAGACAGCCCACTAAACAAGAACTTTCAGAAGATAATAAAAAAAAAGAGTCCCTAAGTTCTAAGGAGGAACCAACCCTTTCACAAGGTGATGAAGATTCTTCTTATTTAGATGATATTGCTATGCCCGTTGAAGACTATAATTGGAGAGGTTGGTTTACTGATGGATTCGTTTGGAATGATAAAAAACTTTAACCAAAACATTTATTAAGGGGGAGCCTTCCAATTAGATTTTAGTGATTGGATATGGATTGCAATATTTGTAAAAAACCATTCGAGATTCATTTATTGGATAGACAAGACGCTCAGAATATTCACAAGTTCGGCGGGTTCAGGAATAGATGTTTTTATAAGGTATCATTCAGAGGTTTTGATTTTAGTGGTAAGGTGAGGGATTATAGGAGAACTGTTAGATATAGTAAATTAAGTTATCCGCTTCTTAAAGATTCTAAAAACAAGCCTATTATTGAAAGATATTCTAAAAAAGATGTAAGTATAAGCCTTAGAACAGGTAAGGTGGCAAATCCTTATATTCACCCTATTCAAGATGGACAGAAGAAATATAATTCAGATGGAAATCCTATTTATGTATTAGACTTTAGCAAACCCACACCCATACCATCACATAAAGGAGTTAACATAATTAAAATAGGAGATTATATTTACCAATCATCAATCAAAAATAGTAACTTTGAAAAATGTGATTTTTCATTTTGTATTTTTACATCATTCTTAAAAAAATATAATTCAAGAATAATCAATTGTAATTTTTCCAAGACTACTTGGAATGGTGCTAAATTAAATAATGTAATCTTTAAAGATTGCAATATGAGAGGAGTAGATATGACTAATCTTAAATCCTTTAAAAATGTAGCATTCATAAATTGTAATATGAGAGGGGCTAGAATACCTGATGAGATGGTTCTACAAAATCCAATTAATGAAAACTTGATGGATAATAGTAGAAAGAGGTCTAAGTCAAGCACTAGGAAGAGATAGTGTTATAAAGGTGAACAGACTACTTATAATTATGACAAGAAGTTTGGAATTGAATGATTGGCTAGATGAATGGTCTGCTAAAATTGATGAATTAGATGCAGAAGGTAAAGATATTTTTGATTTTGATTTATTTACTAAATATACTTCATTTATGATGAAATTAAACAACTGCTTACATAGAAACTTTAAAATTGTAGAATAATTTTATTACAATAGAGTTATAAAGGTATGATGGTAAGGTGGTAATATGAGCAGAAAAAATAGTTGGATTAAGATTGTAAATAATTTATTAGCAGAAAGAGCAATGACAAGTAGGGAGATTTTTGAGATTTTAAATCAAAGGCAAAGATATGCACCCCATCCGAGGAAGGTTACATTAGTTCTAAGAGGTAATCCAGACTTTAGGGAAATTGATAAAGTATCTATTAACTCCTTAGCAAAGACTGATTCACATTTAGTAAGTTTATGGGGTAGGGATGATAGAGAATATGATATCGCTCAACCATATAGAGTCAAATTTTGAACAGTAATGTTTATATAGGTATGTGAAAACATACTAAGTTGGGGAGTTAATATGGAAATAGAAGATATGAAATGTGAAAGTTGCGGTTCGGAGAAATTCGATTATGAAGAATCCAAGGGTGAATACAGTTGTTTTAATTGTGGATGTGTCCATAATGCTATTGCAATTGATGAAGGTCCTGATTGGAGGAATTATGAGGATAGTAGCGGAGATGGAGATAGGGCGGGAATGCCCTCTACTCAATTACTCCATGATAAAGGACTCACCACAGACATTGGTTGGCAAGATAAGGATTATGCTGGCGCTAGCCTATCTACTGAAATGAGAAAGGTTTTTAGGAGAATTAGAAGACAACATCAAAGAACTAGAATTAGCAATTCAACTGAAAGAAACCTTGCTGTAGCGTTGGGTGAATTACAAAGGCTTGCAAGTCAAATGACTTTACCTAGGAATGTTAGGGAAGAAGCCGCATTTATATATAGGAAAGCAGTAGAAAATAAACTTGTAAGAGGAAGGTCTATTGAAGGAGTAGTTGCAGCAAGCCTTTATTCGGCTTGTAGGATGCAAAGAATCCCTAGAACCTTAGATGAGGTAGGGAAACACTCTAGAACAGGCAGGAAAGAGATAGGAAGGACATTTAGGGCTATTGCTAGAGAGTTAATGTTAAATGTTACTCCCGCATCACCTTCAGACTATGTGCCTAGATTCTGTGCGATTTTAGAATTACCTACTACGGTAGAGACTTATGCTAAAGAAATACTTAGAAGGGCAGAAGAAATTGATTTGACGGCAGGTAGAGGGCCAACTGGAATTGCAGCAGCGAGCGTATACTTAGCAGGTATTATAAAAGGTTATGAAAAGACTCAAAGAGAAGTTTCAGATGCTGCAGGAGTCACAGAAGTTACTATTAGGAATAGGTATAAAGAAATCTGTGAAGCATTAGCAATTAACCCACAGAAGGAATAATTATATAAGGGTGTTTTTACAGAGGTATAGATATGAGTGCAATTAATGAAACTTTAGTTATTGAAATTCTTGAAAAAGGATATGAAGGTAAGGAATGGAAAGATGGAGAAACTTCTGGAAAAGATAAACATAGAGTATATGTGATAGGTCCTAGTGGTGAGATTGGTTATTTAGATGTTAAAAATTGTAAGTTTACTAATTTCAATAAGGCTGGAATTTCTTTTGGAGTTGTAGAAGATAAAAAGAAGGCAAAAATTGAATTATCGACTCAACAAGGGATTAGTATTTATTTAGGAGTATTGGATGATAATATGGATAAGGTAAAAAATAGCACATCTGAAAGGTTGAAAGATGCTATACAAGGAATTAATAACTTAGATTGTGATTCAAAAAGAGTAGATATTAGTTTATCACCATCCTTTGAAGTCAAACTTCCTAAAAATAGAGTAGGATGGGCGAAGGCAAGTATTTCAGTTTCAGTAGAAAATCCTCAAGATGTTCAAGAACTTTATGATGCGGTGTCAGAATTGACATATGCTATGTTAAATGCAGAAGAACAGAAACTTAAAAATAGGTGAGATAGTATTATATAGAAAGTAATTCTATTTACTTAACATGATTAGTATTTTACCTTATATAACACAAGATATAGGAATCAAATACAAAGTAGATATGGATAATGAATTATTAGAAAATCATAAACCAATTTCTATTGATGAAGCAAAAGATATAAATAGGAAATATATATTTAGTTGGAAATGGAGATTGTGTGAAGTTTGTTTAAAGGATTTTGACATAACTGAACAAGGATTATATTATAGATGCGAGGAATGCTTATGAAATCAATAAAGAATGTTAAACTAGGCATTATGCCTAAGAGTATGGAAGTTTCAGTTAACTCTGAAGTAATTATGAATGATAAAAATGATTTTGATGACTTATATGTAGTTATGTTTAATATCATGGATGAACCTTTAAGGCTATCTTTAATTACTATTGGAAATTTATCAGGAATACTAAAAGATAAGGGATTGACTACTGAACAAATTAAAAATCTATACAATAGCAATCCTGAACAATATTTGAGTGAGGCTCTTAATAATCCAGAATCATTTGATAAATATGCAAATGAAAACATAAGGATAGTATTAGACAATGCAGATAATGCACAAAAAGCAAGACTATTAATTTCAAGTATGATTCAAAATAAATCATATATTCAAAAAACAAATTACATTTTCCCAGATGAGTCTTTAGAAAAAGAACAAAATGTAGACACTACTGAATTAATACCTCAATTAAAATTAATGTTAGAGATTATCAAGCAATGGGAAACCTTTGATGTGAATAAATTCTCCCAAGCATTATCAGATAAAAGTTAAACTAATAAACTATATATAGTTGATGAGCCTATGTTTTATCATGAAACAACTAACTATGGAATCCTTAGTGGATATTCAAACTGTTTACTGTGAATCAGAGGCAAACCCTGTGTTGTGGAGTCATCTTGGAAAGTGTATTGCAGCAAGTTATCTACAATACATTGATATCGAAGATGCATTCCCTGATGGTTTACCAGAATCTGAAGAAGAGTAAATAATTTAATTTCCAATCCAAATATATTGACCAGCACCTTGACCATGCTTATTAGTTCTTTGATAATTAGGATTAACTCTCAAATAAGAGCCAAGTTCTCTCGGAGTTGGCACTGAATGTATACTCCAAATACTAATAAGATGGTGCTTCAATGAATTAGCACCCATCGACATATCTACATCTTTCATAAAATCATCAATAACCTTAGCCTGTGTCGCTCTTAATCCATATACTTTATTCTTTCTCATCAAAAACACCTTCCCATGTTTGCCACTCATTATCTGCATTAAAGTCATTACTTATAAGGTTTGCCCAAACAATCCTCATTATTTTAATTCTATCCCAAGATATCATGATACCACCTCAACTACATAATCGTAATCAGCACCACAATGATAACATTGGTAATTGTCATCAAATTCATGTCTATTATTTTCATTCATCATACAATACTGGAATCCGTATTCTCTAACTGACTCCCTTATCATCCAAATCCATTCTGTTTTTATTTTTTCAATATTTTGTATCCCCATTTTTGGTTCCTCCTAATGTAGTATAGAAGCACACAGTATATTAATGTTTCGGTAAGCATTTATATAGGTAGTGAAATAAATAAAGGATTGGGGAATAAAAAATGACTAATCTAGAAGCATTCATAAATCAAGCCAAAGAAGAATTAATTAATACGGATGGTAATGCTATTAATGAAGTAATAACTACCTTTGATGGTGTAACTCATGATAGAGATGAATTATTATCTAAAATGTATGATGATGATTTCTATTACGGTTATCTTGGAAAACACGCATTAAGTTCCAGCAGCCTTAAAAATATTTTGAAATCTCCTAAAATTTATAAAGAAATTCTTGAGGAAGGTCAAGCCGAATCTCAAGCATTGAGGAGTGGTAAATTATTCCATTGGATTATTTTAGAACCTGAAAAGATTAAAGATTTACATATAGTAGAGGTAGCAAGTAAAAATACTAAGAAATTCAAAGAAGCATGTTTAGAACACGATAATGTATTTACAAGGAAAGAGTTTGATGATATGGAAAAATTAACAAATGTGATGCTAAAGAACAATAAAGCACTAGATATCTTAAAAGATTGTAAAGTAGAAGTTCCCGAAATTAAAATGATTAGAGGAGTTGCATTTAGAGGTAAGGCAGACATTTTGAGAAAAGATGAAATAGTAGATATTAAAACTACTACTGATATTGCAAATTTTAAATGGTCGGCATATAAATATGGATACGACCTACAAGCCTATCTGTATCTAAAATTATTCCCCCAAGCCAAAAAGTTCAGATTTTTATGCATTGATAAGGCTACTAAAGATATTGGAATCTTCGACTGTTCTGAAGAGTTCTTAGAAAGTGGTAAACAAAAACTAGAGAAGGGTATATCCGAATATAAGAAATTCTTTATGGATGGAGAAAATATGGATGATTACACTATCGAAGGAACGCTATAATCCAATTGGAAAATCGTTTTTTCAAGGTATATTCTCATCCATTAATTATTCGTTTTTATCCGAATATTTAGAGCCTATCCGAAACAACTAAAGATACATCAATTAATATTTTATACATCTTTAATCGTAAGGTGATTTTTAAAGGTAGAATTACTTTTTCTTTCCTTTATTTTTGAATTTAGTAGGAGGTCTTGTAAAGAAATCATCTCTAACTATTTTGCCCAAATTGGATAAATTACCATAAGGTATGTAATATACCGTTTTAGCCAACCCCTGTCCATACTTTACTAATTTGCTTGAATTGATTTGCCAAAAGTTCCTATAAACACTACCATAAACCCATTGATTCCTAGACCATCTATAAGTAATTACAAAATACATTCCTTGTTTACCTACATAATCTGCATTTCCATTTTTATCATCTGCATTTTTCATTCTAACAATTGAACCTAATACAATACAAATATCATCCTTTTTTCTAGAGTTTCCTGAATATCTATGGATATCATAACCCAATAGTTTTTTATGGGCTTTTTTAAATTGAGTCATAATCCTAAATAACTCACGCAACTATTTAAGGATTCACTAACTACATAATGTTTATATAGGTATTACTAGTATGGATAATTATGGTTAAAATAGGTATTTGTGGAAAGATGGCTAGTGGTAAAACGACCCTAGCAAATGAAATTATAAAGGTAATCCCTCAAACTAATAAACATAGTTTAGCAAAGGCTGTAAAGGATTTTGCTAAATATGTATATGATATACCTGAAGGCCATAAAGATAGAGTTGCTTTTCAAAAAATTGGAGATGGGGCTAGAAAACACCTTTATGAAAATATTTGGATTGATACTTTACTAAAAACTATAGACAGTAAATCTCAAGTAGATTATACACATAGTGGGCATGTAGATATGAATGGTAGGGATTTGGGCCTAGATTGGGAAAATCCAGATGCTGTAGAATTTGAATATCATTGCATTGTAGATGATATTAGATATGTTAATGAAATTAGAGAATTGAAAAAGGCAGGTTGGATTATAATTAAATTAGAAATCGATGATGATTTACAAATTAAAAGATTGAAGAAAACATATCCTGATGATTGGAAAACACATCAAGAGGCTAGAAATCATCCGTCAGAATTAGAAATCGATATGATTACTGAAGATATGGTTGATTTAGTTATACAAGCCAAAGATGATATTTCTGTCTTGAATAAACTTAATGAATTTCTAAATCCTTTTTGTGAGATATGGTCTTAACCAAATTTAGATAACAGGTCTAAGTTTTTTAATTCTTCTGCAGACTTTTTAATAATATTTAATTTACTTGTTTTATTAAATTTAAGTATTTGGAAAAATACTAATCCTAATGCAGCCACACCTAATAAATTACCAGTTCTTATATATCCTTCACTTTTGAATTGTCTTCCACCATTTGGACCTTCGATATCTACAATGCCCATATATCCCATCTTACCTAGTGCTTCTTGAAATACAAACCAATTGACACCTGAATCATTTTCCAAGCCTACGCTACCATCATTTTTGGCAACTTGTCTATTTTGACCACTCTCTACAGTAATAGTTGCTGCATTAACTCCTGGGTTGGAGATTTGCATGGCTTGCATAATTGTTTGCCTATTTGGAAATATTAAAATTCTAACTCTGTTGTGAAATACTTCTTGCCCTGTAGTGGTATCTTTTTGCTTATGTGGGTATACTAAGTATTGGACAATATATTCATCATTATCTCTAGATTTGACGAACTCTCTACAAATATCAGTAGATGAAAAATACTGCCTTCCTGTGTAAATTTTACCATCCTTTAATGGATGCCCATGTATAGTCCATTTTCTTTGATTCTCTTTATATCCATTCTTCATATTGTCCTGCCTACTTTTAGAAGCAGGATTAACTTCAATTCTACTTTCTCCACCATAGGATGGTTCACCTAATTGATAAGTTCCTTGAACATCATATACATAAGACATCCATTCTCTTTCTTCATGAGTCATGTCTGAAAATGTTTTCATCTTCTCAATTGCTTCAGGTGAAAACTTATTCCATTCTTTTTGCCAAGGCAACATAATAATATATTCAGCCTTTTGATATTTAAAGAGTTTGTTTAAGAGGTGTGCGAGGGTGGTAGGAGGAAAACCTGGGGAGGTCCACCCCCACACAGTTTAAATAATGAAATACTACTACTTAAAACTTCATCTTTATATAGGTATTGTAATAATATTACATTAATGGTGAGTAAGATGAGGGCAAAAACACAAGTTCATGTAGAGTATGAGGTTTTCAATGCCATTTTAGATTCAGAGGCTATTGGCGAATTGATTTTAGATTTGAAACAAGAATTAGTGCCTCAAGGTGATAAGGTTGCAGAAAAAAGATTCAATGAAGGTGTTAAAAGTGCATCAGGGTTTATTTCTAATTTACTAGAGAGGAGAACTCATAGATTACCAGAAGACCATAAAGATTTTAAAGTTAAGTGATATCTATGGCTAAACCTGTATTACATATTATAAGAGGTAGTGGGAGGCTTTGTAAGACTCCATATACTGGTTCTAATTGGTCTGAAAAATATTTAGATGATGAAGTCGCTAGGAAATTAGATATTTGTAAAGTTTGTAAAGAGAAATACATAGAATTAAATGGTTTAGAAATGTTTCACAAAATAGAAATTAGATTAGGCCAAAGTGAAATAAAAGGAATAGAAAATTGCGATTGTGGTTGCCACCCAGATGATAACTCAAATATTACTAAATATGTGAATAAAAAAACAAATAAGCCAGATATACTAACTTTGAGAATGTATTTAGAAAGTTATTAAATAGTTGTTTAATTAAAAGACTAATAGGAATTATCATGTCTTTTAGAAAAAGGAATCCTTATATGACCATTAATCATGGTTTAATAGGTGCTAAAACAGGTCATGGAGATAATAGATTTCTATTAATATACACATTTTCTGAATATGCTCTTTTAGAAACTAATTATTTTCCTTTTAATACTTATGATGAATTGATGGATTCGGGAAAATATAATTGGTTCCACCTATTATTTGAGTGGTTTTCTGCAGTTGACCAAGAAGCGATGATAGAAGAAGTTTCAGGAGTGGTTGCAACTAGTAGGCTTGGAATTAAAAATTGGGATATTAATTTCAAAAAAACTATAGCCATACAAAGGGAATATGATAGAGCAAATAGAAAATATAAAGTAGTAACTAAAAAAGAGTATACTCCTCAAGATATCAAACAACTATTTACCAAAGAACAAAGATATTCATTACCTCTATATAATAAACAAGAAATTAACAAATCACTAGATGATGGTTGCAACACGGCAAAAATAATTATGGACATGATTAATTTTGATTTGAAGAAGTGGTTAGAAAATCCTAAGACGCCTGAAAACCTACAATCATACTATATGCATGGGCATAATAATGAAATGATGTATCTTAGGAATTTAGTTGTAGATGATTTGAATTCTGCCAATTTTGCAGCAAAAAAACATGGCCCTAAAGATGTTTTTAATATAGATGACCCAATATATGAAGGCACTCAAATTTATGAAGACGCTTACTCAGATATTAGAGCACACATAACTAATAATGAAATCTTATTGAAAACAGGAACTAGTTATGATGAAACATATGCTTATAGCATTACTATTAAAAAGTTGTGAGGAATGATTAATATGAATAAAACACAAATAATTGGAGGAAGTCTATTCTTAATAGGATTTATGACTCATAGCAAATTCCCAGATATACCTTTAGGAACTATACTTTTATTCACAAGTGCATTTTTAGTATGGAATGGGTGGGTCGCATCTTATAATAATGATATTAATTTTGCAATCTTTGGTTAACCTTATATAGGTCATGCAACAAGTCTATATTACGCAAGGAGGAGAAATGTTAATGAGTAATGTTAGTGAAATTGAAGCATTCCTATCTAACCTTGAGGAAGAGACCAAGGCCAACAGCCCACCAACTATGTATGTCCAAAGAGACAAGTTGGTTGCTAAGATTGACGAGGATTCAGGTTATTCAGACCTGTTTACTGGTTATATTGTTGAAGGCTACACCGAAGGCATTGAAGGCCAATACGGTGTCTCAACTGCAGTCAGAGTGATTGCACCTCAAGATGGTAGAAGAATGACTCTATGGCTTACTGGCTTTGAGCAGGAACACTTCAAGAACTCTTTAAGTTCGTGGAATGAGGACGGAGGTTCTTACCCCTACGAAATTAAGTTCTTGAGGCATAAGGTCCTTGGGAGGAATGGGAGGCACTATAACAGGTTTAGTGCATCACTCCTATCCAGTGGTGAGGCTGTCACAGTCCCACCTGTCCCAGAAGACCAACTGCAACAGTCAGATAGTTGAGCCTATTGAGTAGTTATTAGGTATCTAATATCATCACCTCTTCGGGGGTGGTGATTACCCACCCATATATTTATATAGGTAGGGGTATTTCTTTAGATTATGAGTAAAAAATTCCAGAGAGATTTTGAAAAACAAATTACCAAAAAAACTGGTTGGAAATTAGAATCATATGTAGTAGGTGGCAAACATTATCTTTGTAAAATTAGATGTGATGGTTGTAAATTACACTCAGATAGTATAATTTTCCCTAGTGGCGGTGGAACATCTATATCTACATCACCAAGTGCAAGTAATGCTTGGAACAATATTAAATCTCAAATTAGAAAGGTTCATAGAGAACATCTTGATAAAATCTAAGATACATTGAACCTAATGACTATCTATTCGAGAAGGGTGTAGTTATATAGGTCTTACAAGTTAATATTGATTAAGAGGTGACTATATGACAATTAGTGATGAAATGTTTAATTTTGTTAAACTATGTTCTGAAACTTATGTTGAAAGAGCCACGGATATGAAATTTGTTCATAATTGTAAGGTTTTTCCCGATGATGTAGAAGGTTCTGGATTTTGTATTAGGATTGACACCAAAGCAATTAATAATAAAGACGCTGGCAAAGATAGAGTATTTCTAGAATTTGTAGTTTCAGATGGTGAATATTCTGTAAAGTGTATAGCACACAATGCTGAAGAAGATTATTTAATAGATGGAGTTTCAAATGATGAATTAGCAAATATGTTAGAAACCTTAACTATAAGTCAGAAAGAAGGTAAAAGAGTTGAAGTTAAGGGACACCATGTAAATCATGGTAGAAATAGAGTTTTCCTAGTAGATGCAGTTTTTGTCGATGATGGATTCAAAGAAAGTCAGATGACTGAAAAACAATTTAAAACATTTAAATCTTTGTGTAAGAAATATAAGACTAATCCCTTAAATTTAATGATAGATGATACCACTTTATGGGCTGAGTTATATGCTAAAGATTATCTTAAAAAGGCAATTATGTTATATGCTTTATCTCCTGCTAAAAAGCAAGATATGATACATATAGGTATTGTATCTAGTCATGGAGAAGGTAAAGACCATTTAATTGAAAGAGTTATTCAACCAATATTACCTTGTAGGAGGGCTGGAAGTGGTAAGATGGCCACGATTCCAGGTTTATTCGGGGCTATGAGTGGTGATGATTTAAATGCAATTGAAATTGGGCTATTACCTAAGATGAATCATGAAAGAGTCGCAATAAGTGAATTCCAAACTTGGAATGAAGATACTTTTGGAGAACTTATGAATATGATGGCCAATGGTAAAATTGAAATGCAGAAAGGGGCATTAGATATTGAAAGAGAAACTACACTAAACCTATTATTCTTGGGAAATCCACCCGCCCACTATGATGAGGATAAACATGAAAAGAGGATTATGCTAGATGCATTTGGGAAATATACACTTCAGATTTTATCTAGGCTATCTCTTATATTCACACAATTAACTCTAGCAGGGGATGATGCTCAACATAAAATTAGACAAGCCATTGTATCTGCAATGGATGGAGATTTTGAAAACACAGATGCAGCAGAAGGTATTAAGGTTTGGAGGAAATTCTTTAGAGAATACTTTAGATATGTTTCAAGAATAACTCCTAAATTAAAAAAGAGGATTGCACTAATCAATAGTATATATGATGATATTGAAGGAAGACCTCATTTCCAAGATGCATTTTGTATGAGAAAAAATACAGATAATAGAAAATATCAAGAATTTGCAAATTTAGTCAGAGCATTTGCAAGATTATATGGTGATGAAGAAATTAAAACAGACCATGTTTTTGAAGCACAATCAATTTTTGAAAAGAGTTTACAAACACTTACTGAAGAATTCCCAATTAAGACTATGTTGGCAGGGGTCAATCAAAAACTAATTGATTTGTATGAAAAGTTACTCTTGAAATGTCCAGCAGGCTATACCAAAAATGAAATGAGAGATATGGTTAAGTTTTCCAATACTGATTTTGATACTTTAATTAACTTACAAGCAATGACCCCCTTTGATGATGGAACTTATTTTGTTAATTCTGGATGGCAAGATAAATTAGAAGGAGGTATTAAAAATGATTGAAACTTCTGAACAGTTAGAGACTTGGGAATATCTAAGGACTTATTATTACCCAAGATTTATCAATGGCATTGCTAGATTAAATTGGGCTAATAGGTTTGATGTTTTAAAGATGATTCATGGAGATTGGGAGGATAGAGGTTCAGACCCTGTTAAGGCTATGTTGGAATATGTAAGAAAGCATGAAGGTTATTTTGAGTTCTTCTGCAGAGGTGTAGAAGTTTTTGAAGATGGCTCATTTAAATTGAAACATTTAATATCTGCTCATTTGGGTAATATTGGTATTTGTGATGATATATAATAGATATTTTTAAATATCTAATGGTATAATTGCTATCTATGGTGAAAGTAGTTAAGAGGGTTTTAACTAAAGATACAGATGATTCTTTCGGAGCAATTCCTAAAGAAATTTATTATCTTAAAAATTTATATTTACCTGACCATTTTAAAATTATCAACCAAGAATTAAATTATCCCAACTCATGGAGTGAGGGCTCAAGGGGAATTTTGTATGATGAGAAAAAATTATTTGAAATTCAAAAAGGGACTGGGGATGAATATTACGATATGCTAGCAGAGTCACTTAATGACAATTATAATTTAATTGATACATTATTATCTATAATGGGGTATAAAGATATGTCCAAACCATCTGATTATAATAATAGGACAAAGGTGAAGAAACCAAGTCCTTGGATGACTGGAGCAGGATATAGAGGGTATGGGATGCCTGCTGGAAAAAATAAAAAAACTTTTGATGAATTGGAACAAAAGAAATCTTGGACCGATAATAAATATGAGTCATTTATAAAAAGAGGTATAATTAAATCAAATGAAGAAGCGGATTTTACCGACCTTGGATTTAAGATTACACAAAACAGGATTATCAAACCGATTGCGGATGAACTAAGAGTATTAGGATATAGAAACAAACATGAAACATTATTTGGGGCGGGGCAATTTGAAACTCCTGAATCAGACATAAGAAGTATGTTTTATGGTATGATAAATAATAATCTTTATAATGAGGAAGATATGGGCAAAGAAATGGACCAATTTGTTAAATCTCCATTATTAACTACATCTTTTTACAAGTATTTCAATTTCGTTCAAATAAATTGGAGACCTTATAATAGATATGTTAATAGATATATTGACGATGATTTTGAATCTTGTGCAATTCCAGGAATAGGTGTAAATAAAATAAAGTTTCCTAAAGAACCATTTATATTCATGGTCAAAGAATATGATACAGATGATATATTTGGGGAGAATGGAATAACAAGAATTTATTTGATGTTTGGAAGTATTAGTGAAAAAAATTATAACCTTAATGTTAAAAAAGCAACTAAAGGAGATAGATATGCCACCAAACATTATTTTTATAAAAATAAATCTTTGAAAAAGGCAGGGCAGTTATTATCTGATAGAATATTTGTAGGATTGGAAGTTATATCTCAAAGACAATCAATAGCCTGTAACAATTTTTTTGGACCAATTATAAATAATATATCTCCCACAAGTTTGAGAGAAATAAGAAGAGAATATAATGAAGAAGAAGATACTGATGAAGACATACCTACAAGACCATTATATTTTAAATATAAAATAATTAAATTGAAAGATATTTCACCAAAAATAGTCAATTGGCCTAGAAATAAACCAGTTAAAAATATTAATTCTAATTAATAGGTAAGGTGAATAAATATGGAAAATGACCAATTAAATTATTCAATATTACTCGAAGGTAGAAATATAGTTTATGAAAATAGATTTATTAATTGGAATGAAAGTTATAATCTAAACAATTAAATAGGTGTTAAACTAATTAACAGTTAATGGTTAGAATTGTAATGAGAGGATTGACTATGTCTGAAAAGGCATTCAATAATGCTGAAAAAGCAGTAAATTATATGATTAATCAAAAAGTAAGCATTAGAGAAGTTCTTAGGCTGCCTGAGTTTAAGACAAGTAGGAGGAGTATTAAAAAATATCTAAAAATGAGAGGTATGACTTCTAAGACAGTAACTCAATATGATAGACAGGGAAGATATTTGGGGAGATATCTTTTGATAATTCCCAATATTGAACAAAGAATGTATCAATTTATGCTATATATGTCTGAGGGAGATAGTGCAACTAAAGCCGCTAAAAAGGCATATACAACTGTCAGGACAATGTCTAAGAAAGAAATTGATGGAGTTAAAATCATTAAAAAAAATAATGGCAATTGGGTATTAAATTTCTACCCACTCAAAGACCATAGTATAGTTTATTTTGGAAGAATAATTGCATTCAATGATAATGTTCAAGGTAGTGGAGATTTACCCGAAGGATTATTGGGAGATGATTCTGATGAACAAGAAAAAATTGATGAAGCCGAACTAAAATCACCTAATGCATCAATGATTTGGTGGCAAATAGATTTCGACCACTTTTTATCTACACTACCTTCTGAATCAGTAGGTGAGTTCTGGAAAGAACCAATTATGGATACGGTTAGAGATTACCTTGAAACCCACAACATCGTGGGTGGCGACACCGCAATATCATTTTTGAATTTCGATAAGATTGCAGTTGATGCAGTTGAAAATGGTAGGGTAGATGAAGGAGGTTCTATGAAAATTTCATTATTGGAAGAAGTAATGCAAAGATATGATGTAAGGCTTCACCCAATTGTAAATTATGGCGTTGATGACAATCATGAGTTTAGACCTATCAAAGAATGGATTCCAATTGATAAAATTAAGGCAGGGTATGAATTAGCCACAACTGGTAGATTTCAAATTATGATTCTAAATGATATTCCTATTGGATATCCTCTTGATGGACCTATTGAAATTGATTTTGCATACAATTTAAATGAAGAAAGATAGTAAACATTTAAGTATCGGTAGATGATATTTAATAACATGGTCAATCTTGATTTAAAATTAGTAGGAGTTAGTGCAGTTGCACTATTAGGGCTATATTCAATGAATAGGTTAGATTTAAGCAAACCCTTTACTCCTTATGATGATAATCAAAGTAAAAGACCAAGAAGACCTAATAGAAGGCCTAAGAATCCATTGAGACCTAGAAGGCCATTAGATGCTGAGACTCACAAGGGTAAGGTAAAGACTTTATCTGGAAAACCCCACACTACTAGGGAATTAAAAAAGGATAAAGATATTACGCCTGAAGAAATTGCTAAGAGATTGAAAATTGAAGCAGAATCAATTGAATCTGATTGGGAAGGTAAACCATATACGGGCAAAATTAATCCAAATGACCCAGACTTAGATGAGCAAAAGGCTGATAGAAATAAAGATGGTAAATTATCATCTTGGGAAAGGGCAGTTGGAAATCAAGTAGCAAAAGGGATTAGAGAAGGAGGCTATGGTTCTGAGTTCTTTAATGCTGATGGAGATTTTGAAGACGATGATGATTTTGATGATGAAGAACCTACGGATTGGAAAATTGATAAGATGCATCATGAATTATTTGTAGAAAGAAGTTGTAGTATGTGTGATAGGCCTTATGATTACAGTAAATTATCGAGGGCATTAGTATCTCACTACCTTAAAGAGAGTAAAGCCAATTCATTAAGTTGGAAATCCAAAGATAATCCTGATGGAGTTAGGAAGACTGCAAGAAATATTGCAGGATTTGAAATATTAAATTATGGTTTAGATGCTCTTGAACACTATGTTCTTAATGAAGCAAAAGAAACAGTTGTTTCTGAACAAGTAATTTTATTACTTAGAAAAGCATTAGTCCCTCAAATTATTGTTGGAGATGTAACAGAGTTTATTAAATTATTAGAGATTGATGATGTTGAAGAATCTGACCCTAAGTTCGGAGATGAGTTCTGGGAAACTTGGGAATCTGAAGATTACTTATCTACTGCTTTTAATTCAGAAGGAGGAGATGACCACGATGAACTGGATGCACTAATTAAAAGATTAGATGATTTAAATCAGTTCGCAATTACTTTTATGCATGACGGTGGATATGGTGGAGAAATTATTAGTGAAAAAACAGATGGTGGAATTAAAACTGAAGTGATTGGATTTGTTGAAGATAGTATTAGGATTAAAATTATTACAGATATATTGAATGATGAAATACTAGGCATCAGAATAAGTTATACTGATTCACCTAAAGGGCCTGTAATTTACTTACCCCCTGCACAATATATTGCTTCTAAGCCTGAAGAAATTGAAGATGAACATGACCATGACCACGACCATGACGACGATGACCATCACCATCACGATGAGAAGGATGAATTTATCAAAAAACTTAATGAAGATTCTAGAAGATAAATTATTTTGTATCCTCGAAGATTGGAATCCCATTAACTACATAGTTTAATGTATTGTATGCACCTCTTGCTGAGATTTCAATATACTGGTTATCATACATAGTAGTCTTAATTGTGCTTCTAAATGCTTCAGTTACTGCAGGTCTCATTAATTTGGAAAATCCAGAACTTCCTATTATTATATCTGAAATACCCTTTTGTCTTAAATGGTTGAGTATTTTTTTCTTACTCTCTTTTATTTCTCTCATCTTTTCACCAGTTAAAGAACCCCAATTATATCTATTACCATATCCCAAATTGGAAGAGACATATGCTGAACATATCCCATCCTCCCTAATTAAATTCCAATAAAATGGAACCTTCCTAGTATTCCAAATATCATATTCCACCCATGTATCTATTAGTTCGTCTTGTTGATAAATTTCTTGCCCTTGAGATGGATATACTGAATGGCCTTGAAATAATGACCAAAGTTTTTCTAATAATTCTGGTAAACCTTTTTTCGCCCACTTATTTGTATTGTGATGATGATTAGAATAGGTTTGGGTGAAAGCATATCTTGTTTTATCTTCATGCACCGCCTCTACAAAGAATGCATTAAAATCAGGAATCCTTTGGTTCCAATTACCACCCCATGCATCTCTCATCCTCCATCTATCATATCTTGGTGCCTTATCTATTTTGTAACCTGCTCTAATCCATTGAGTCATCTCAGCATTGTTTTCAAACCCTAGTCTAAAATAATCTTGAATCTTCATCGGCGGGACTGAAAAGCCCGCAGGTATAATAAACAATGAACCTTTACTAACTGCTCTATTCAGATACCTCCTAGCCAATACAGATTTGAAATTATATTTTCCTTGCTTATCGTTTCTTGTCATATTAGTTATGGCACCTTGTTCGTTTGAATTAACACAAGGGATTATAAATATTCTATCATAATCAACAATAGTAGTTATTTTTTTCATAAAATCAGAAACCATAGTTGCAGTATCAGAAGTAGTATTTACAAATTTTATATTGGTATCTAATTTCTCATAATACCAATCCTCCCAGACCTTCGGGTTTTTACCACCACTATATATTTCACCTCTGTGATATTTAGCAAACATCATATAATTTAGGGGCGTTTGAGCAATTTGTTTCGCCGCATTCTCACTCCTCACCTCACCATAACTCGCTATTTTTCTTTTTTTAATTAATTCCAATGTTTCATCCCTTCCATATACTCTTTCCAAATATTTTTCGAGATAGGTTCTTCTATTTTCTTGATTTTTAATATGAGGTTGTAATTTAGTATCTAGAGGATTCATCCTGTTAACTACATTTTCACCTCTTAAATAATCTGAACCCATAATTTTTTTTATAAACTTCTTAGCATGTTCTGCCTTTAAACCCTCTTTTCCATAGCCTGTTCTGCCACTATACCTTGCACTTCCTACCATCGGTTGAACCAACCCGTAAAATATTCTATCTACTCTTCTTTTTATTAGTTGAGAATATTGCTGCCAATCAAAATTATTAAACGACATTTCTTTATTTTTATCTATTAAACATTTAGGGAATTTATTCATCCAAGGTAAGATATAATCATAATCAGAATTAGTAGCCATAGTTTAACCTATTTACTTATATTATAAACGATTACTTAATATTTGCGATAGTAACCGAACTTTTATATACCTAAACATCATATGTTTTACTATGGATTTAAGTAAAGCACAACTTAATGAGTATAGGCTTCACGCCGTGACTCTACTATCTGCTGCCGCCGCTGGAATGAGCCAAGTCGATTCAGTTTCGATTTATGCACCTGTTGCAAGCGCACTTGCATTCTTTGCTGCAGCATCGTCCTATGGACAAGTTCTAAAGAGAGCCGAAGGACTAGTAGATGCACTTGAAGATGCTGGAATCATTGATGAAAAGGTCGCAGATGCGGTTGAAGATATCATTGATAAGGTAGATGGCGAAGAAGAGTAATTACTCATTAATCTAAGAAATTAATACTACAACTGTTAGTAATACTGCCGCACCAATTGCGATAGGCACTACATTATTATCTTTTTGAATTCTATTATCATAAGCAATTAAAGGTTCTACTTTATTTTTCTCCGCTTTTTCCTTAGCCTTTCTTTCTGCTTTTTCCTTAGCCTTTCTTTCTGCTTCTTCCTTAGCAAGTTTATCTGCTTCTTCCTTAGCCTTCTTTTTGGCTAATTGTTCTTGGTAATTTCTTTCAATTTTTTCAGTAGGTGTTTCAGCATCTACTGGGCTAAGGTTACTAAAATTTAAACCTTGTCCTGCATCTACTCTAGCCTTAACTCCTCCATTACCGCTAGCCTCAACACTACTGTTTTTAACTTGAGATGCTTGAGTTTTTCCTGTATCTTGGTAAAAACTATAAGGTAGGCCTTTCCAATGATAAGTTCCAGTAGTTGTATCCCACTTCACCATTACGACAATACCATTCATAGTAGATTCAATATCAAATCTTTTTAAGTAATCACCTTCAGTAGAAATTTCATCATTATGTGCATCGGCATCTTGTCCATCAGGAACTCCATCATTATCTAAATCTGAAATACCTTCTCCATCTTCATCACAACATGAAGGGACTTGAGGACAAGGACAAATAGGCCCTTGATATTCACTATTAAAATTTAAAAGAGGACTGTAATTAAAAGCATCCGTTCCGAATATCATTTTAAATCATCCTTGCGCTATTTTCATTTTAGTCTGAGTTTGCTCATCAGTCCAATTATCTGAATATACTTTTATAAGGTAATACCCACCAGCAACAGCAAACAAACCAATAGCCGTATACATTCCAGGTGCAAAACAATTATTTGAAATTAAAGTTGAACCGTTTGTAAAAGTAACATATCCTCCAACACCAATGAGCCCCATACCTAATAGGTTAATGGGATTTTTAAAATCTAGCAAACCAATCACCTGCTTTGGTCCCCGAATCTCTTGAACAATATTCTGCAGCCATTTCCATGTTTGCAGAGCCTTTCTTTGAATTCCTAACTACATATTTTTCTCCATATTTGTGGAAATTATAAACAATTCTTCTAAATTCGTGAGGGTTATTTGATTCAACAAAAGCCCTCTTCATTTCTGCCTTTCCTGCAGGAGTTAGTTCATAACCTTCGTGAGCCATTTCTTGCAAATATTTCTCTCTCTCTTCCTCTTTAGTGAATTGATATTCTTTCCCACTTGCTACGGGATTGACCACAGTAACATCCATAGATTTGTCTGATTTAGTATTAGACCTACCTCTTTTCTTAGTCCAATATTTACCTTCTTCTGATTTATCTCCTGAAAAATACATCATAGTGAATTTGTGGTATTCTTGACCATTTCTTGATTTTCTATAACTCATCTTTTCCATTTTCCTACCTAATGGAGTTATCTTATATCCTTCATGTTTCATCTCTTTAAATAACTGCCTCCTAGCAATTCTCTTATCTTTATGACCCCCTCCAGGTCCTTGCGTCATATTTGGTTCTGGAATTGCATTGGCTCTCGGCTTATTAACCTTAGCCTTTGCTCTCGCTTTAGCCTTAGTCTTTGCTCTCGCTTCTCTAGATTGTCTTCTCATCCTTTGTATGAAAGTTTCAGCCATACTTATAAATGAAACATTCGACTATATAAAGAGTAGGATAAAAGCGATTATTTTATATATGTGTGTCGATTATAATTAGTTATGTCCAAAGATGGGGGAGATTATTATGCGTATAAGGGCTATGCTACCTCTTACCCCTTCTACAAAAAAAGAACTATCAAGCCTATGGCTGTTAATTACCCTAAAACTAAAATATTACAAATGATTAAAGAATCTTACAATCTCTCAAAAATAGAACTTATCCCGAAGAAGCCCAAGAAGAAGGTTATAGGGGATGATATGACTTGGGATGATTTTGGTGATTTTTACAAATGGGAAAGAAAAAAAGAATAATAGTTATATAGGTATTAACCATATCTAATAGTATGCAATATGATGATTATAGCAATATATTACAGAAGGAATGTGATATAGTATATCAAATTGCAGAAAATGCTAGGAAGGTTGGACATGACCCTAAGAATTTTGTAGAGATTCCACAGGCTCACGATTTAGCAGATAGAACTCAGAAATTACTTGATTTTTTAGATGGTAGAAATACTGCACAACAAATTAGAGACTTAACAATAAGTTTAGATGGGAATAGGGAATTAGTAGCAATTGAAATTGCAAATATAGTTTCAGCAGAATCTTATTTATATTCTCAAATCAACCCTTGTTTAGATTGCAAGGGTAAGGGATTTAAATTAATAGGAGAGTGGAAAAAAGATGATTGTGTTTCTTGCTCAGGTAAGGGATATTCACTTTCTTTTGAAGGTTTAGAAAATAAAAAAACAGAAGAAGTTTTAGAAGAGTTTGATAATATTGAAACCTTTGATGATGAGTCTAGGCTGGCCATGAGTATCTATCATGGCGTTTGTGCAGGGTTGGCAGTATTGACTGAAGGTATTTTAGTAGCCCCCTTAGAAGGTGTAGTATCTTCAAGGATTGTAATTAATGCAGATGCGACTAAAGCGATTTGTGTAAATTACGCAGGACCTATTAGAAGTGCTGGAGGAACAGGCCAAGCATTGTCTGTGCTAATTGCAGATATTCTAAGAAGGAGATTTAAACTAAGTAAGTCAAAACTAACTTATGAAGAAGTTGAAAGATATAAAGAAGAAGTTTCATTCTATGGAAGAGGTCTACAATACAGACCATCAAATCACCAAATTGAGATACTTACTCAGAATTGCCCAGTTTATATCGATGGTGAAGGTGTAGGTAATGAAGTTACAGGTCAAAGAGATTTGCCAAGAGTCCCAACTAATAAATCTAGAGAAGGGGCTATCTTAGTTATCTGTGAAGGATTAGTTTTGAAGGCTCCCAAGATTTTAAAATATACTAACGCACTAGGTTTAGAAGGTTGGGATTGGTTAAAAGAATTCGTTCAAGATTCAAATGATGATTTAGAAGAAATTAAACCTAATGAAAAATTTGTAGCAGATATTTTAGCAGGAAGGCCTATCTTTGGTTTGCCCATGGAAACTGGGTCTTTTAGATTGAGATATGGCAGAAGTAGATTAGGGGGTCTGGCTACCACTAGCATACATCCCGCAACTATGAAAGCCTTAGATGGGTTTGCAATTATTGGAACTCAATTAAAATATGAAAGGCCTGGAAAGGCTACAGTAGTAACGCCTTGCACAGATGTCGAGGGACCTTATATTCAATTCAAAGATGGGTCTGCAAAAAGAATTAACTCAATGAATGAATTACCCGAAGGGTCATCTACTGATGTCAATTGGCCTATAGAAAAGATATGGGATTTGGGTGAAATCCTAGTTCCTGTTGGAGAGTTTATTGAAAATAACCATCCTTTAATTGCATCACCATATGTTAAAGAGTGGCACAGTCAACTGGTCTATAGAGAAAAGTTAGAATATCCAGAATCATTTATAGAGGCTGTCAATCAATCTATTAAGAATAAATTACCCATGTGTCCCGATTATGTAGCACACTTTAATGATTTGTCAGCGGAAGAATTATTAGAAGTCTATAGAAATCTATATCCTTCAGTATGCGGTAGTTATGTATTAGTAAATAATAGTATTTTAGAACTAATCTATAGATTAAATATTGATGTTATTAAATCAAATGGAAGATTTATCTTAAGTGGTAATAACTCTTCTGTCCTAATTAATACATTACTAAAAGGTAAAAAATATACTAAAGATATAGGTGGTTTCAAAAACGGTTTAGAATTAATAAATAATATTTGCAATTATGAAGTTAAGCCTAAAGTGACCTATAGAATTGGGGCTAGGATGGGTAAGCCTGAAGGTTCAAAATTAAGAGAAATGAAACCTGCAATCCATGTTATGTTCCCACTAGGATTTAATATTAGTGCTCAAAGAAAAGTAGAAGATGCATTATTAAAAAATGATTCTATAGATGTAGGGATTAGGTATGATGAAAAAAATGAAGTAGAAACATTTCAAGGAGTAGTTGATGGACATAACACTAAATTCTTAAGAGTTGAAAAGGTAAGCATTCCCTTACTAGAAATGTTAAATGAAGCAAAAAAGGTAACAGGTTGTTATAAAAGACTTCCAATTAAAGGAGTTAAAGGTTTATCTTCAGCAGAAAAACTTCCTGAAAACTTGGCTAAAGGAATCTTAAGATATCAAAATGATATTTCAGTTTTTAGAGATGGAACTATAAGGTATGATATGGTAGATATCACAATGACTCATTTCAAACCTAATGAAATTGGACTATCATTATCTAAAGCAAAAGAACTAGGTTATGAAGTAAATGATGGTGATGAAGTAATTGAATTATACCCTCAAGACATTGTGCTTCCTAAGAATTGTGTAGATAAATTAATTAAGACTACTAAGTATCTAGATGGGCTATTGGTAAAATTATATGGGCTTGAACCATTTTATAATTGCGAAACTCAAGAAGATTTACTTGGTCATTTAATGATGGGTTTGGCACCTCACACATCAGGGGCAATCTTATGTAGGATTATAGGGGTTGCAGATATTAAAGGACACTATGGTCATCCATTTTTCCATGCAGCAAAAAGAAGAAACTGTGATGGGGATATTGATTCAGTTTTGTTTTTATTGGATGGTTTAATTAATTTTAGTAGAAGTTTCTTATCCACTCACAGAGGTGGCAAGATGGATGCCCCCTTAATTTTGACAACAAAAATCAATCCTGCCGAGATTGATAAAGAAGCATTAAATATAGATATCAATACTGAATACCCTGTCGAGTTTTATGAGATTACTCAAAATTTAACCCCAAGTAAGGAGGCACTTAATCATGGAGTTATGACTGTTGAAACAGTATTGGGAACTGAAAAACAATATAGAGGGTTTGGATATACTCACGAAACTGACGACTGTTCAGAAGGACCTAAAAATAATCCCTACAACACATTAGAATCAATGAAGCAAAAAACAAATGCACAATTTGCATTAGGGGAAGTGCTACATAGCGTAGATAATAAAATCCAAGCAAGTAAATTAATAGATAGACATTTGATTAGAGATATGAGGGGTAATCTAAGGGCATTTGGCCAACAAAAGGTTAGATGCACCAAGTGTGGGCAATCTTATAGAAGACCACCAATTACAGGAAATTGTAATACAGTAATTGATTCAAAGACTGACCCCTTCACGAAAAGAGAGGTTGATGTCGTATGTCCTGGAAACTTGATTCTTACAGTATCCAAAGGAGCAGTTAACAAGTATGGAGGACTTATTAAGGAATTGGTAGAAAGGTATGGTTGTAATGAATATACTGAAGAATTACAAAGGCTTGCTAGAGATTGGGTAAATCAAACATTTTATGATAAGAATGAAAAGTTGCAAGAAACCTTGTGGTAATTATTTGAAAGGATAATTTTTAGCCCAATTAATAAAAGGACTATACCCCATACTTAATATATGTCTGTTTTCCTTCAAGGTTACTCTCCACCAACTTTCTGTTCTATTTCTTAAACCAACAGGTTGTTCCAGTAGTAATCTTTGCTCATCTCTATCTAATACCCAACTTTCATATGTCCATAAATTATTAATTATTTTTTGTTTAATTTTTATTAGCATATCGTATAACATTTTCTTACCCTTTACTTGGTTTTGTATATCTCCTTCACTACCACCTAACCCCAATTGGAGGAATAAAATAGGCCATGTTATATTCCAAACTTCTTCAAATGTGAGGTATTTGACATCATCCCACTTTCTATTATCGGCTAGGGTGTGAGCCATATATTCTGGAATGCCCAAATCCATGAGTCTCTTTTTTGTTGCTGATTTAACGACCATTACTCTTTCACCTCCATAGGATTTGTTAGCGTCCAATTAAGAAATGAGATTTTACTAGATTTACACCAACTTTTATTTTTCTGAGCAGTAAATAATAGTGCATTCCACCATACACCCTGAACATCAACTAATCTTACATATGTCTTATAATATGCATGACAAAGCAACATACCCCCCTCCTTTTTTAATTCTGCAGGATAATCCTTGTAAGATTCTTCCCATACCCTATCATCTCTCTTCCATTGACTTCCTTCAGGATAGAAATTGGCGAAATAAGTAAAAGGAGTATTATTTTCCCAAGCAGATAAAAAGTTAGGAATGTCTTCGCCACCACTAGTAGAAAATCCATGTATAGTCAGATGTTTTATTTTTACTAATGGAACTCCAGAGGAGTCTTTTGACAAACCATCAAAATACCATTCAGGAACTCTTTCAACAAGATATTTTACTATTTCTTGAGGATATTCATCATTCACCATACCTCCTGCGATTTCCTTTTGTGGTTCATCTAAAAAATTTAGGAATTCCTTTTTGTTGTTCCACCACTCGCCCTTACCCCATTCATAAAATTCATCTAAAAAAGGATTTACCCACAAGTGACCATAAATTTCCGTCATTTTAACACCTCAAAAGGATTGGTAATTCTCCAATTTATAAGATTATTAATTTTCTCATCAGCATACTTTACTAAAGTATAATCGGATTTTAATAATCCAAATAGTTCCTCTGTCTGTGATTTATCAAATCCATATCTGGTAGGGTTCTTAACTAATAACATTGTAGGAACTAAATAATGGCCAATATTTTTAATCAGATTTTCATTTAGTTCTTCTAAAGTAGGATTATAAATTAATACATGAGGGGATGTTTTTGACACACCATCATCCCATGCCATATGAAACCTTTTCATTTGAAATGCAGGCTTAACTTCAAATCCTATATCTATATAGGTTTTAGAATACCACACTTTATCTGTGAAAATCTCATTTAATTTAGTATTTAAAGAATTTATAGTTCTAGTGTGTATTCTGTTGGAACCAAATTTTGACTCCATCTCAATTTGTATAGTTCTACCATCCCAAAGGTTGTCATAAAATACCTTATCTGGTTCCAAATCCATAATCCATTCAGGTCTTCCTGTTCTAAAAAAACTCATCTTAATCACCTATAATCATTTATAATCTCTTACTGAGTGTAGCAACTCATGGAGCATTACAAAGTAGGCGGTATAGGCTGCCTTAGTTTTATGTCTTCTTAAAAAAGGCTTTATATCAGGCAATCTAATCCTTTTGTATATTTGATATTTCAATTCTTTAGTATCTTCATAATACCCTATTACTTTTACTTTAAATCCCATTTTCCTATAAAGGCCTACTGCTGAAATGTTACTTTCTCTTACATGTCCAAAAATAGCCTCAATATGTTTATTTTTATTTGCAAAATCATAAAGTTCTTGGATTAATTGTTTAGCAATCCCCATACCTCTCCAATCTTCACCTACTGCCATACTAATAAAGTTCAATCTGTTTTTTCTACCATCTGGCGTTTGAGACATTATTTTCTTACCGTCTGAAACTTTATAAATAGGTTTAGTTTGCAATCTTGCTGCCAAAAATCCAACTACAGTTTTATTTGAATCTCTAACTACGAAAATTGGGTTATTTTTATTTCTGTATATCTTATGAAAATAATCAGTGTCTCTATTTTTGCCCATGTATTTATTATGTAATTTAGTAATTGTTGGCAAATCCAGATACTCTACTTTACTAGATATTGTATAAACCCCTTTCTCGGCAGGTGGCAATTTAACTTTAGGTTTTGCGGCTCCAAAATAGCCCCACTTAAATGGTTCAGGCATTCTCCTATTAACTTTAAAATTATCTGATTTAGGAGTTCCAGTATACACATATTCCTTCATATATAGGTATTTGTCATCATTATTCTTAAACTTCCCATCTAATTTTTCATAAAAACCCTTATCTTTAAACTGAAGCCTTAGTAATGTATTAGTCCCCCTAATGTGTGTTCCAATAAACTTAATCCTATTATCCTTTGAATAATCTCCCATAATGCTAATCATAGCACCTTGGACATCTGAGGTGGAGTATTCTGGCAATACACCAATGCTGGCAATGTATAATTTGCTTTTTAATTCATTAATTCTACTAGCCTGATATCCAATAATAGTTTTATCTTCTAACTCCGCAACTAAGAATGGAACTTCTTTCATCTTTAAAAAATAATCAAAATATTCCTTTTTAGGCTTTGAAAGATAGATTGTTTTATAGATGTTTGCGATAGCCTCTATATCTTTTTCATTGACATCTCTAACTCTAAAATTAAATTTAGGTTGGCTATCGCTAGAGTCCATATAACTTAATTATCTCTTTAATTATATAAAGTTTAGTCATCCATGCATGAAATTTACTTTATCATCATTATTTTTAGCAATATTTTCTTTTAATTCAGTTTTCAATTTTAAAACCTCCTGTTTTATTTCAGTTATCTCGACATGTAATATATCTAAAATCTCTGCTAAATCATCTATCATCTTTTTAATCTCTAATAATGAAGTCTCTTCAGACATATATTTAAATTAGCAGTTTAGGTTGTTAAATGTTGCTATCAATTATCATGACGCAGCAATCTGAATTTCAATAGGAGTTGCAACTCCACTCCCACCACTATTAATTCTACTATATCCTATCTCGAATGAAGGTGATGTTGAAATCAGGTCTTGCACTATAATAACCAAGGTATCTGTAGTATTTTCATTGGTGTCTACCCCTTGACCGACTGAGTTTGCTCCACCAGCATCGCCCTGAGTTATTGCACATTGCCATTCAAAAGAGGTTGCATCCCCCCCACCCGATTGAGCCCCGCTTGCATTAATTCTTAAATCTGGAAGTGCCCCGTCAGGCATACTAAATACGCCTCTGTGGTCTACTTCTGCTGCAAAAGGGCCAGTTTCAGGATGCACTCCATGAATAGTAATTCCTACATTAGTAGTTCCAGGATGATAGATAGACACTCCTGTGGGTGCTGCAACGGCTGCAGCCCCCCCTGCTGAAATGCATCCTGTTAATGCAGGTAAACTCAAACAATCACCATCCAAACATTATTATCTTGAAATTCTTTATTCATTTTTAATCACCTATTATTCAGTTAGCGTAATTGTTCCAGCAGACTGTGCAGTCCCTCCACTATTGATTGCAGAACCAACTAACAGGAATTGAGGGTCTCCAGGGCTCCAATCGTGAATGACAAATCCCATATTACCTGATGCTGCAGTTAAATTTTGTCCTGAAAAAGTTCTCGAATCATCTGCTGGAGGGAGAAATTCAACAGCATCCATGCCTGATTGACCAGTAAATTGCCAAGTAAAGGAAGTTGGTGTGCCACCCCCTGACACCGCCAATTCACCTGCAAAGAATATAGGAGTTCCCACTTGCAATACTTGACTCCCATCACCATTAAAAGAATAATTAGTATTGCTGCCATCGGCAGGCCAATTAAGGTTTGCAGAGCCAGAGGCACCACCTACAAGAGTAAAGGTCATCGTTATACCTGCTTTACCACCGCCAGGGATGTTCCAATAAACACCAGAAGGTGCTGATACTGCAGCGGCTGCTCCTGATGAAATACAGCCTGTTAAGGCAGGTAAACTCAACCAATCACCAACCATCTATCTGTAGCAATATAAATGAAAGTTTTTGCTTTCATAGCGGCAACGGCTTGTGCGCCTGTTTCTCCAGAAGTGGCTGATGCATGGTAAAATTTATTATCGGTTCCTGTCCTTGTGACTAAACCAGTATTGTTAGCAGTAAGTCCATTTATAACAACATATTGGGTTCCAAAATTTGTAGTCCCTAAATCTGGTAATTGAACTACACAATCTGCATGAGTTGTAATTATAGTAGAACCACTTTGGCTTAAAGTTAAAGTCAATGTTGCATCAGCAGCCCATAAAATAGTATTGGGGGAATATGTAATTCCTGGATTTTGTCCTGCATTTCCAGAAGATAATGATACAGTAACATCCGATTTACATCCTAATTTTGCTGCACCATCTAAAGACAACAAGAATTCATCTGCTGAATCATCTAAAACAAATGCCCAATCGTGTTCATTACCATCAAAAGTCAATGTGAAGTCTGATTCAGACCCATCGTGTAATTGCAAAGCATCTGTTGAAAATGCAGCGCAAACGCCACTCCCTGCAGTTGAACCAACTCCAATACATAATTTATTTGCTTCTTCACCAGCATCATCTATACCCATATAGTAATCTATCTCATTACCATCAAATACAAGTGTTGTATCTTCTTCTGCCGCATCCCCAATTACAAGTTTGGCCGAAGGTAAAATTACTCTTGTGCTAGAATCAACTTGAATCGCAGGAGTAGTCCCTACTGTAGAACCTTTTCCAATTATTAAAGTGTCATCTGTATCATCTAAACCTACATAATAGTCTTGTGCATTACCATCAAATACGATTTTAGTATCTTCTTCTCCTGCATCACCGACAGTAATTGTAGGAGTAGTTCCAGTAATTGCGAGGTCTCCAGTAAGAGTTCCTCCTGCCAAAGGCAACTTAGTAGAGTCTGTTGAACTGCTAGCCTTTTTCTGTGTGGTTGAATCTCCACTTCCGAATGTTTTACCCATCTTTAATCACCTCAAGTTTGTTCTAGTTGTGTGTGAGATAAGTCTTGATATCCATCTAGAGTTTCACTCCATCCTGCAAAGCAAGCGCTAATAGTATCTGAAAGTGTTCCTGCAGATTGATTAACAATTCTAAATACAATCTGTTGGGATACTGTAATTGGTTGGTCAAAAACCCATTGTTCGTTTTTAGGTGAAACAGGAGCCCATTGGAAATTAGACCAAGACATGAATAATTTACCGTCCACCCATATTTCATAAGTTACAGGGTTTGATGCAGGAGTTCCATGATATGTTGCTTCTGAATGTCCAAATGACTTAATCTTGAAAATTTGATTAGGTTGAGTTCTTTGAACTGTCCCTCCTAAAACTCCATCAGCACCATCACTAGGGTCTTCTGGAGATGGTATGTCTGAACTTCCTCCACCCCCTGGGAATGAATTTGTTGAAGAAGAGTCTCCTGTTGAGAAAGAATTATCACTTTGTAATTCAGGGAATGAAGAACCTCCAGTTCCTGCTGCAATATCTCCAGTTCCTGTCCCTTCAGTCCCATCACTTCCATCAACATTTAAAACAAGAATATCTTGCCAATCATTGTCTGCTAGACTTAAAGTTACTGAGTTTCTTTGAATAACATTTGCAGAATCTCCTTTAGGGCTTAAATGCCAAGGATATCTTGCTTGGTCTAATAGGTATGCAAATTCTAAGTTTTCTACTGCAGACCTAACGGGGCCTGTATATGTGTGAGCATCAATACCTGGTCTTACAGGTTGGGTTTTCTTATGTGTTGCAGTATTATACGAATGTTGAGGTGGTGGATTACTATCTACTGATTCTCTAACTTGAGACATATTAGACTGAAGTGCTTTCTTTCTATATGGTCTTTTCATATCTCTTTGCTTTTCCCAATAACTAGACATAGTAATTATTAGGTATTGCTGCTATTTAAAGGTTATTACTATTCTCTAATGTATCTTTCACCAATCAAGGTTACTTGAACATCCATAACATCTAACAATGCATCACCAGTTCCAATACCAGTCCATTGAACACTTACTTGAAGCGGTTGTCTGTGAGTAATCAAAATAGGGGATGAAAGATGTAGTGTTTTATCATCTTTGTTGTGAATAGCACCTAAACTAAATGTATTAGAGGGAACTGCATTAGGTCCTGAAGTAATAGTTACATCAAAGAAATGCTCTAATTGGTCTGTATTAGTATTTCCAGCCTCCATAAAGTTTGCCATAATTGCATAAATTCTTACTTCTTCATCATGTGATTGATAAGTTTGAACAGTCTGATTATCAGAAGTCCCTGCTGCAACTGTATCAAATGCATGTCTTGTAGTATATATTTCTGGCTGTGGGTTTTGATTTACCATATTTAATTCACACTCCTTCTAATTCCTCTTTCTCCAATTAAAGTAATTTTAACTCTCAAGGCTTGACCTGGAGTTGAAGCGTTTAACCACCTAACTCTTGTTTGAAGAGGTTGTTTAAAATCAATTAAGATAGGAGCCGCAAAAGTTAAAGTATTATCTCTACTTGCGTGAATAGGGCCTAAGTGGAACTCATTAGATGGAACATTGTTCGCTCCAGCCATAATAGTCAATCCAAAATCATTATCTGCAGTAGTTTCTTCTATAAAAGTTCCACCATCAAGGATTTTTACTTGAACTGCGTAAATTCTAACTTGTTCTCCAGAACCTTGACTTGTGTAAATAGTTTTAGTTACTGAAGTGTTTTGAGCAGCATTACTAGCAAAGTCATGATTAGTTTCATAAACTTCTGGTTGTGGGTCTTGTGCTACCATCAAGCAACACCTCCTTGACTATGAGGGTATTGACCTTCTGTTTGTTGAATGCTAAGTTCAGATAGTAATTGAATTACTGCAGTAGTATTTGCTGAAGGAACTTGGTCATCAGTCCAAGTAACAGTTACTGCAATTGGTTGTTGGAACATGACAAGTATAGGAGTTGGGAAATGTAAAGTCTTATCGTCTTTTTGATGAATAACTCCAATATCAAAAGATTGAGATGGAACTTGTGCATTACCTACTTTGATAGAAAGTTTCATATCATTATCTGCAACGCCAACATCATTTCCACCTGCTGTAGTAATTAAGTGAACTTGAACTCCATAAATTCTAACTTCTTCGTTATTTGCTTGACTAGTAAAAACTGTTTGAGTATCTGTGCTTCCTTGAGTGCTACTAGTCGTAAATGCGTGTCTAGTATAATACACTTCAGGTTGTGGATTTTGATTTGCCATTCATTTCACCTATGGTATTTGATTCTTGTTTTTGATATTTAAAGGTTCACCCTCAATCTTGTTGAGTTTTCCTTCTTCTCCACCATCTATAAACTACAAAGACGAATAATGCATCGATTAATAAACCCCATGGACCTAACCATTCCATATCATTAATTACATCATCAGGGGTATAAGGCCACCTATACATAACATAAGCCATAGATAATGATAAAACAATTAAAAAGAAACCGTATATTTTTGCAAAACTTTTCATATGCATTAATATTCCCTACCTTGATATATAAACATTTACTTAGTCTTCATTAAATAATTCAGAAACATCTACATCTTCATATTTTCTTTTGATAATATCTCCATCTTCTGTAGTGTATTGTTTATTGAATACTTCTAAATACCCCTTAAAAAAAGAATATAAATTAGGAGTTAATTCATCTAATTCACCCTCTAAATCGTTTCCTTGTTTCTCCACCTCTCCAATAAACTTATTTTTAAATCTGCTAAGTATGTGTAGTGTATGGTATAAATCCGCATTAAATCCCTCCTGATACAAACTTCTAATTTCATCTGCTGATTTTTGAGCATGGATTGCCAAGATTACAGCACCTAAATTAGTAGCGGTAATAAAAGTTAAAACTTGCCAGATTAACCAATCAGTAGGAGTCATCATCAAACCTATAGTTTGAACAACTATACCTATTAGTAGTATTGTTAAGGTAATTTGTTTTGCATTTAAGTATTTTTGAGATTTGCCTGTAAATGCCTCCCAATAAGCATAACTATCCTTATCTTGAGGTTTCTTACTCTTGTCCTTCTTTGGAAACAAAAACATATTTTTCACCCCCTATGTGAAAAGTTTCAATAATTGAATAACCATAAGATGCCAATAATTCGACAATTTTCTTTTTCCATTTCCTCTGCGGGTCTAATATAAAATGTGAATCTCTAAAGATTCCTTGGTTAGAAAGCATATTAAAATCTTCATAAGTATATATAGTAACTTGCCTATCCTTATAAGTCATAGTTTCTAATTGATTAGTCAATTCTCTGACTTCTGCTAATAATTCATCTTGGCTTTTGAAAAATCCATCTCCAAACTTATTGAGCATATCCCTTTCAACTCCTAATCCTGCAGATAATCTTTCTTCCATAACTATCCATTCTCTTTCAAATATAGAATCCCACATTTGAGAATTATACTCATACTCAAGACCAATATTCATCCTTCTATCAGAAATATAATTTTGCTTTTTAGTAAATAGATACATATCCCAATCTTTATTAACTATTAAGTTCTTGTGATTACTAACCAATGTTTTTATCTCTTCGTCAGTTATTTTATATACATCCTCAGAGTTCATAATATATTATTATCTTTTCACCTATATAATGCTTTGTTGATTTTTTACTAAAATAATATTATGATTTCAATCCCTTTAAAGCAATTATGGCAAATGCCAATCCTGAAACTGCAATTATATTTTTAACTAATGGACTTTCATTCATCTCAGAATCACCTTCTGATTCATAAATCTTTGAGAAATCAACATGGGGATTAGAACATCTAGCGCAAAGATAACCAAACTCAATACTTCTCATCTCATCAGTATACCCTTTTTTCCCACATTCAAAACATGAGGTTGCATCAGCCTTAAAAATTGCTGATGTATTTTCAGCACCTTTCATATTATAAGAAAGTTTCAAAGAATCTACTGCAAAATCACCCTCGACTACTGAAGATTTGGATAAGTCTTGCAAAGTATAATCACTCATTTCGTGGTCAGGTGTATATTCGGCTTCTTTAACGCATGAGCCTTTAGCATAAGGTTTAGGTCCTACATAGGTATACCCATCCCAACAAGGACCTTGAGTTCCAATTTCAGCCCTATATGCTGCTACTTTTTTTGCAATTTCTTTAGGTTGTTTGGAAAATTGTTTTCCTGCTTTCATAGCCTTTCTTTTGGCTGCAGTTGTTTTTTTGTATTCTTTATCAGATAATGCTTTGATTGCTTTACTAGGAAGGTATCTTTCACCAGTTACTGAAGACTTTTTACCTGATTTAGTTATCCATTTTTGGTCTCCCCAATCTTTTAAATTCTTTTGTGCCTTTGTTTTTGTAGATGATTTATAAGGATTATTGCCTTTCTTTTCCATAGCCTCTTCATATTCCTTGTTAAGTTTTTGAGATTTTCTTGCAGACCATTGACCTGATTTAGTCCCATGAGTATTCTGTTTCATAATTTTGTTTTTAAGTTTGAGTCTTACTTTAGCCCCTGCAGTTCCATATGTCTTTTGATATTTTTTAAGGGTTGCTTCGTCAGTTTCAGCCTCAAAAGATTCTGCACCCATTGCCGCAGACTTCTTTTTAGCCCAATTAACGCCTGGAGTCCCACCCCATAACAACCATGCAATAGTTCCTGCGGTTGGACCTCCATCAGGTTTCTTTTTTGAAGGATTATAGTTTTTTCTATGCCTATTAAATGCAGACATTCTTCTAACATCATGTCTTGAAACTTTCCCACTTGAAATCTTCCTTGCCCTAGTAACTCCTGAATCGATACCTTGAGATTTCGCTTCGGCAGGGCTTAATCCACCCCTCCCCCATTTTTTCCTCAACTCAAGCCCCTTTTTAGCATTTGATACTGCCGATGCAGGAGGTGTAAAGGACTCAGAGGCCCAAGCATATTGCCAATCTTCTGGGAATCCTGATATGTGTTCTATTACTTCTCTAAAACCAAATACAAGTCCAGCAGAATAGTAAAAACTAGAATCATAATATTCATCTAATTTTCCTTGTTTTTTCTTTTTATTATAAGACTGTTTAGCATTTGAAAAATAAATTCTTGAGATGGCATCTAATCCTTTTTCAACTCCACCTCTTTGTATGGCATCTATACAAGTTTCTACTGATTGTATCATTCCTTTTAAGTATTCAATCTTTTGAGATTTACCATTAATTGCAACTTCTTCAAAGTAATCTGCTTCGTATTCGCTTAACCATGAGTAAAGGTTTTCAATTACATTATCTTGTTCTTCTATATTAGAAAATACATCATCTTCAGCATTCCAAGTTAATTGGGAATCATCCCATGAATTATTCATTTGTTTTTTAGACCAATCTACTTTATCCATCCAATCTATGATGTTAACAAACCTATTATCAATATCGTAAATAATATAACCTTTTAAATTATGACCATTTTTAATTAAAACTCCTTTATTTTTATTTTTAACAATATATCCTTTACCATCATAATTAGAAATTATAAAATCAAATGAATCTTCTCTCTTTTTAATAATTCTACCTTGAATAACACCATCTACAAAAAAAACTTTAATTGGTTTACTATTAGGTTTAGAATAATATAGTTGTTTAGTATATTGGCTTTTATGTCCAAACATATTTTCTGAAACATTAAATGCAGGATATAAATCTCTAACAAATCCCTCATTTACAACTTCAATCAAATCTCTAGAATTAATCTTCATAACATCACCCATATTTAGTGTCGCCATTAACTTCTTCAGTTACTGCTGAAACAATTACAATTAAAGGTATAGACATTAATATATAATCTGAAGTTTTAAATGCGTTTTTAGGCCATCCGTGTGTATTGTAAGTTCCAATGAGGCTGACTACCATTGATGCAAAAAATGCTGCAGAACCTACTGCAGGAACTAATAATTTCCTCCAAGCAATTCTACCTTCTGTTTCCTTTTTAACAACAATTGCATTAGTTGAATTAGCCATATTATTTAATTACCTATGCCGATATTTAAATGTTTACTTTCTTTTGAACAACTCTCTTACCTTATCAGGCGCTAATAATATTGCAATACCACCCAATCCTAATGCACTCATAATCCATTTATTAGTGTTTAAAGGTTTAGTATTGGGGTATAGCGTTTCTGAATTATAATTATCTTCCCACTCTTCATAATCTTCTTCAAACATATCATAACCGTCTTCAGTAATTTCAGTATCATCCATATAGTCATCTACTTCTTCTTCGATTACCATTTCAATTGGATAATCTGATTCTTCAAATGTAGCAATTCCACCCTCTTTATATCTTTGCAATTGAGATAGATTAATTGAATCTTCACCACAATCAACACACATTCCTTTTTTATCTAAAACATTGACCTTCTTAAAATCAGTTTCACAACCTACACAAATAGTAGATTTAACTTCATCATCAGGTTCTAAAATGTCATCATTAATAATTACTACAGACTTACCCATATCGACTACTTCTGAATCATCTCCAATATTCATAATATTTCTATAATAATCGTATTTATCTATCACCTTAGAGTTTTCATCAGCCTCATAATGTTCTGCAGACATAATTAATGATTCCCTAAATGGTGGTTTAAAATCATTTAAATCTTCAGCCCATAACTCAGGCAATGGTTGCGATTCAGACATAAACGAGACAGGGGTTCCTTCTTCTGACATTAATGTATCTGTGAATAATCCTTCCATAATATTAGATTCTGATTCAAAATATCCTAATTTCATAGAAGTGCCATCATTAGTTTCAGCCGCAGATACAGTTTCAGGTATTGAGTGGATTGCTCCATAATAATCTGCTTTTGAAACAACCATACTTTTAATTCTATCATTAGTTGGTTGAGAGTATCTATTAGGTGCGTGGAAGGTATCTTCAGCATTCATGATTGTTTCAGCAGCCATTGCTTCAACAGGGGTATTATCATCGAAATAAACATTATTCATGGCCTTTTTAGTTGCTTCAATAATCTTAGTAGGTTCTTTGTTAATCCAATGCATAGGTGCGAAGTGCTTTGAATAAGGACAATTAACTTTAGCAATATAAGCCTCATTCATAGGGTCAACCGTAGGGCAATACCCTTCGCTAGCCCTCATATCTGCTTTAGTCATTCCACATTTTGAGCAAACAAGTATGCTTTCATCACCTGTGGCAATAAAATCTTTTTGTTGAGAATCTTTCAAATCACCCCAAATTTCTGGAGGGATAAATTGGTCAAAAATCATTGGAATAACATCTTCATCATCTTCACCTACTTCTTGGTTATTTTCTTGAGAGTGGAATGTTATGAATCCGATATCAGTAGTAAATGGAGATTGTTCTGCCTCTTTAGTGTATGTAATAGAAATTGAATCTTCATCCTCATCAACATCAATTACATGCTCTTGTGCTTCATATTCTTCATCGTCTTCATCATAATCATAATCATCTTCATAATCTTCATCTTCATCTTCATCATAGGATAGAGGAATTTCAGGAACTGCAGTTCCCACAAAGTCTGTATCGGTTTCATCTTCTCTTACTATGACTGTTGCAGTAATTGCCCTATCACCATCTTCATCAGTAAATTGAGTGGATAGGTAGGCATAATCTTCACCCTCCTCATTTTCAATCCTCTCATCTACAAATTCATTTAACTCATCATAAGTTAAAGCCATTCCAGACTCAGTAGCATCATCAATATCAATCATGTCTCCCCCATCATAATCTTCATCATCATCATCTTCTTCAAGCCTTTGAATCAATTCTGCCTTTTTGCCAGACTTGGGTAAATCTCTTGCTTCAAGAATTACTTTCAATTCTGCAACCTTTAATTTTGAATAGTCTATCGAGGGTTCTAAATTATTGATAGCATTTTGTTTTTCAATACCAAGATATAGGGCTCCATCAATATATTTACCTCCAAATCCAAATCCATATTCAGCCTGAGTAAACTCTTGAAACTTTCCATCTCTGTAAACTCCACTTAATGAAATGGAAAAATGTGTCGATACTCCATCTTCATCACCAACAACATCCTTCAAATCACCCTCTATGATGTCTTTAAATTCTGAAAGTGTAAATAGGGAGTTGTCAAAATCATCTTTCTTTACATTTTCCATAGTTTCTAAATTAAACATTGAAAAACATTCTTCATCATCATCCCACTTATGCTCAAAACCAGTAATTACTTCTATTGACTCGTCCGTTTCCGCCCCATAAGCCCATTGAGTGCAAGTGTCACCCATTACCTCTGAGTCATCAGTATCTACTAATAACATATAAACAGGAACATCACCATGAGCCTCATAAAGTGCTTTAATATTTGTAAATTCAATAACATCATCAAAACTAGTTATAGTATTATCCCCTTCATCTTCATCATAATTTTCATTATTTAAAATTCCAAGACCGTATGACCATGTTTCATCTTTGTATCCCTGCTCAAAATCAATTGATATTACATTAGCAGTTCTGCTATTTGTTTTAATTTTTACACTAGCAATATCTTCCATACTTATTTGATTAAATACTTGATTAAATTGTTTATATAACTCTGAAACACTTATAGTAGATTTTGAAAATTTACTCCAATCGTCATCTTCTAAATCATCCATATCAAGTCCTTCTCCGTCTGACATAATAATTAGTGAATCAAATTCATCATCAAAAAATAAATTATTAATAGGGTAATTAACATAATCTAATTGAATATAGGTGGGGCTTATATTCCCTGCATAATATTCTTCATCTTCTTTAAACGCCATTGCAGTATATAACGCACTTTCTAGTTGTTTAATGGTCCCGTATAGTTCAAAGTCTACTTCTTTAGTTTCTTCTTCCATAACTCCATAATTATCATAGGCATCAAAAACCTCTGCATCAAAAAATGGGAAAGGTGCTAATTCTTCTGAATGATAAATTTTAATTTCCTCAGCATCAAATGCCATCATAGGTTCATCTAATTCTTGACTCAAAGGTATTTCATGAATTTTAGGCTCTCTAATTACTGTATCTGTATGTGCTTCAAAAAAATCAGGTTTGATTAATTTAGCCTCAAGTTCTTTTGCAACAGATTCTTTAGCAAATACTGAGATTTTATGTGAATCATAATTTCCTTTAATTTGCCACTTGACTCCTCTACTAGTATCAATAGCATTAACTTCCAATACTTCAAAATCAACCTTAGATTTCAAAGGTCTGCAATATCCATTATAAATTACCATATTAATCCATCCATCTCATTTCTACTTAATACTTACCATGCCCCATAGCCTTTAGGCTTAAAACTAATCGGTGTGGAACTAAATGAATTAAGATTAGGGTTCATTTCATAGTTATTGAAATTTTGAATCATATCTACTTCGGCACTCCAATAATTATCTTTGACTTGTTCCTGTTCTGCTTCCTTTTCTTCCGCTTCCTTTTGTTCTGTTTCAACTTGGTGAAGTATTTTTTCATAATTTTCTGCTTGTTTTTTGGCTTCTTTTCCTCTAGAAAATCTTCCAAATGCATAGGCAGTTAGTGCAGTTCCAACTACTGGCATAATAACTCTCCAATTACCTACGAACCATTCACCACCAGTAGCCTCTGAATAAATTGAAGCGCCAAGAAGCCCTACACCAAATGAGCCACTAATAGAAGTGGCAGCATTATCCATTTCACTAGGAACTGAATTAGGCCCTTCTTGAATTTCAACATCTTCTCCATCTGTATTATTATCTTCTGCTTCTAAAATTGCAGTTCTAATTTTAGCCAAATCAATCATTTTAATAACCTCCAATTATTCTACCAGAGGAATTCTGGCCGATGCCAGCAATTGGTGCTACGGAGGTTTGTAAACTTGTCTGACCTATTGACTTACCACCTACACCAGATACAGGTTCTGGAATTTCAATTGAACCATAATCATAATTTCTAGGTTTTTCATGGATGTAACCCATCTTCTCCATTCTTAGATGGTCATCCATAGTTTTTGCTTCGTAACCTTTACCAGTTTTAGGGTCATACATCATATGAGGTTTGAAATCTTCTTTATTACCAAAGAAAGAAATTACTTTATTCAAAAGTCCTTCTTTAACTTCAGTATTTTCGGCCATCATTACTAACTTAGGTCCAAACTTGAATGCTAAAGCACCAAATATAATTCCTGCTGCAATATAATTCATTTTACTACTATTCATTTAATTCACCATCCATTCTATTCTTGAAAAAATAACTCATAAGCCCTAATCCTACAAAAACACTAGGGAATTGAAAATTTCCTAAGTCTTCAGCAATTTCAGGTTCAAAAGCATAACAAGCATCTAAACCATCAGGTTCATTATCCATATCAAATGCTGATGAATTAACAGGGAGTAATTCGACCATAGGTTGTAAACTTTTAGGGTCTGTATAGGTAGTAATCAAAGCATATTCCTCATTATTTTTAGTATAATTAATATCGCTAAGACTTCTATCAATCAAAAACCCTTCTGATTGAACCTTAACCCATGTAGGTGGATTCTCTAAATCTTCTTCATTATTAATCCATCTTCCTGAATTAATTTTACCACCTTGATTACTTATAGTATTTTTCTTAACCTTACCGAGTGGTAATGGAAAACTAACAGACTTACTACTAACCATGTGTTTTTATTAATCTTACTGATATTTAAAGACTACCTCTAAAATGATACTCCATTAATACCTAGAGTTAATGTAACCATTGTGAAAAATGCTACACTACTATATTTCATAACTTGTTTAGAGACCATTTGCTTAAATTCAATGATTGGTTGTATTTCTATTTTAAACTTAGAAAAACTCTCATTCATCTCTTGAACATCTTTTTGTATTTCAGTTAAATCAGTCTTTTGATGGATTAAATCTTTCTTTAAATCTCTTAAATCTTCTCTAACTTCGGAGTTCTTAATATAATATTCTTCTTTAAAAGTGCCAAAAGTATCACTTAAGTTAGATTCAGTATTTAATTTTAAACTTATCTCTTGAAGTTGATGCAATATTTGCTCTACAGCGCCATTATCTTCCGAACCCATGCAGTTAAATTATTGGATTTGATATATAAAGATTTATAGATTAGGGTTTCCTTTTACTAACATTTATATTATTCATCCATAAAGTGTTTCAGTCTTATCACTCATTCTTTTAACACCATATGTTTTATCAACTTCTCTTTTCAATTGTTTAACACTTTCAAATGCTTCATTCAATATTTTTTGAGTAATTGTATCTACACCATATTCGACGGTAATCATATAGGCTACCATGATTATTTCTTTTAAGTAGGCTCCAGACATATTTTCAGTTTCCTTAACTATTTTGGATACATTTAGTTTTTCTGTTTTAAACTCTCCCAAGTATTTGTTAATTATATGCCCTCTCAATTCTTTATCAGGATATCCAAACTTAACTCTCAAATCAAACCTTCCAGGCCTATCACCTAATGCAATATCAATATTTTCAGGATAATTCGTGGTGGCAATTGTGATTACACCATCATTACCTCCTACACCACTTAAGCAATTTAAAAACTCACCAAGTAGTGGATGATTACCTCTTTCTCTCCTATCTAATCCTCCTAATGTATCTATATCTTCAATAATTACAATAGATGGAGATAACCTCCTTGCTAATTTATAAAGACTTTTAATTTGCCCAATTGATTCAATACTATCACTAGTAATGTAAATTGTAGTAGCCTCTACCATACCCATTATAGTTTCACAACATAAAGTTTTACCAGTCCCAGGAGGTCCTGAAATTAATATGCCCCTACTTGCGGGCAATCTTTTTTCTTTATAGGTTTCAATTAAATCAATAAAGTTTACAATATGTCTATCAATCATTTTCCTATTCTCACTAGAAATCACAATACTATCCCAATTCTTTTTTTCATAATCTACAAATTTCCAATTAGAATCAATCTTTTGATTCCTCAAAGGTCCAGATTCATCAAAATAATCTTCTACAACCTTCCAAAAATCTTTAAATTTAGTTTTACTCGAATCAAAATAACATTCTAATTCAATACTATAATCTTCTGTATAAGGTATTAAATTAAAAACATATTTATTACCAGTATTGTCAGTAGCAAATATCACTCCTTTAATTAACATAGATTCCTTTTCATCTTTACCTACTTCAAATTCGTGATAAGTAGGTGGCACCTCATACATTCTTTTAAAATCGTAATCAATAATATTTTCAATTGTAAAATCTCTTTTTAAAACTTCATGAAAACATTTAAGATATGTAGGGGCTTCTGTTGAAGAAATTGAATAATAATAATTATCTACTCTCTCACCTTCAAAATATTCATCAACTTGCTTTTTTAATAAATCAGAAAGATTCTTACTATCTTCTACACACTTCTTAACTAAATCATAAATTGATTGAGAGGGGATTTCAATATCTCCAAAGTTTCTAGATTTTAATACTATATTATTCAAATTACTATTGTCCATAGTATTACTATACACTAAAGACCTATATAAAGATAAATACTTAATTTTTATTAAGTTTTAAAGGGTCATTTGCAACCCAATTCATCATTCTAATTCTAGGGAAAAATAATTTGATAAACTCAGAACTAGTGAACACATATATCTTATACTTACCCATTACATCCATAACTGAATCTTCTCCATTATACCATAATTCATTCAAAATTCTCATCCCCTTACCACCACTCTCTTTCCATTCATCACCCAATTCCCAAATCCTTTCATTTTTTAGTTCTCCACCTCTGTATAAATAATCTATTGCTATCAAAGTATAAGGAAATCTTTCTTCATCCCTCAGATTATCCCTATCATCCCCTAGATACTTCCAATCTCCATCGGGTATAATATATTCATTATTAAATTGAAATCTATATAAACTTCCTACCATATTAACTGGGGATAGCATTTGTTTTGAACAATAAATCCAATATCCCTTCATGGCCGAGTCCTTAACACTAAACTCCTTGCCACCTCTACCTTCTATGGCATAACCTTTTTCATACAAAGCACTATCTAAGTCCTCAAAAGACCTTATAGTTTTAGAAGACACCATAGTTTCAAGTATATTAATAAGTTCATCTGAACCATTATTTCTATCAATTGGTTTCATAGACACATAATAAGATATATCAAACGACTATATAAAACTCCCTTGTTTCGTCAAGTGAAGTATAAAAAGAATTCGTGGAACGGGGGCAGAGTATCTCCTAGCAAAGGGCGACACTCTGTGTGCGTTCCCCCGTCCAATATAGTATGTGTTGGAACAACTATATAAAACTTATCACTCTTCAAGAGCCTTTCTAGCCTCTACAGCCATCTGGGCTTCAATTACCTTTTGTTTATAATTATCGACAGCATCAGGGGTGATAGCGATTCCCATCTCTAGGAGTTTATTTGCAATTAGTGCATCTGGTCCATCATATAAAGTATACTTGATGAATGCTTGTAGTTGCCCATAACTTGTAGAAATTGGATTTGTTTGATTTCCAATAGTAGGTGAACTAAAAGCATCATTATAACAAACCATCCTAATATCCCATGTTTGACCTGGAAGAACATAAATAGGGCTTTGTTTTGACATTTTACAATAACTGTTAGAAATAGTTCTAGGGTATGGGATTGAAGTTCCTGCAATTCCATCTCTAGGGACTCCATCAGGGTCTTTAAAATATCCTGTAGTATTAAGGACAATTTGTAAATAACCTCTAGGTCCTGCAATACTATTTCTTAGATTTACTCCACCAATTTGGTTAGATACTATCCACGCAGGTGCAGCATTACTTCCAACATAATAATTAGAACCAGTCATACCATATGAATCTATCACTACAAATTGAGTAGCCGTAGTCGTAGGTAATCTTCCTAATCCATTACCCTTTCCACCTGTAAAAATTGAAAATGGAGTTCCTAAAGATATATGTTGGGCTCCTGATAATGGTGTAATTGAGGCTACACTAACTTGAGCATTACCTCCACCTCCTAAAATTGTAATTTTATCACCTACTGCATATCCTGAAGCGTTTGCACCCTCTCCTGTTGTTTGAACTGATGGAATAGCATCAATGACTCCAGAATCTACAGAACCAATAGTTACTACAAGGCCACTTCCACTTCCTGTAATCTTAGTGGTGGAAACTCCTGTTGCTGTGCTATAGCCTGTGCCTCCACCATCTAAAGTAAGGGTTGCTACAGCGCCAGTTGTGGCAGTTCCACCATATAAATCCCAATCATAAACTTGACTTCTCATACTCATAGTGAAACCTCCTGTTGAATTGTGGCTTCAAGTAATTGTTGTTTATACCAATCGACATTTGTATTTGAAACTGGAACGCCCATTTCTAAAAGTTTATTTGCAATTAATGAGTCAGGACCATCATATAGTGTATATGAAACTGAGGCAGCAACTACGCCTCCTTCATTACCCCCTCCAGCACTTACGCCCTCAGATGAAGTATACACCATACTCCATTTTTGACCTGGAAGGACATAGACGGGAGGGTCTAATTTAAAAGAAGGGGCTAATGCAATTAAGTTTCCACCTGCTGCAGTATTATTACTAGATGATGCACCACAAGGGTAGGGGGATGCTTCAGCAGGGATTCCATCTGGAGTAGTGCCATCAGGGTTGACGAAATAATCAGTAGTGCCTACACTAAGTTGCATACTACCTCCTTGACTAGGTGAAATCCCTAAATCCTCAACTACAATAAATTCAGTAGAACTAGTTCTAGGTGGGATGGTAATTCCATTACCTGTGCCGCCTGTAAATATATCATATTTTCTATTTGCAGTTACAGCAACTGGTGTGGCATTGTTTTCTCTTGCAACACTAGCCCATTCATAAGTTATATATCTTACTGCCATGTTAATAAAATATGTAGCACGACTATTTAAAAGATTGTTAATTAATTATAAGGCTAAACGAATAAGGGGTTTACTTGGTTTTTCGACTTATCCTTTAAAAATAAAAAAATCCCTCCGCCCGAATGGGAAGAGGGAAAGGGACTCAGACCCCCCTCAAGGGTTCTGAGACTTGATACTCAGGGGTTAACCATCTTGTGGGTCCTTAAGCACTTGCGCCGATGAGGGTCCTTTTATACCAATCTACATTGCCTGGGTTAACAGACACTCCCATCTCTAGGAGTTTGTTTGCGATTAGTGCATCAGGGCCATCATACAAAGTATACTTTACGAATGCTTGGTGGTCGCCAATCCCATATCCGCCGTTATCTTGGTATGCCGTATATTTGACATCCCATACTTGTCCTGGAAGGACATAGATATCGGGGTATAGATTGAACGAAGGTTGGAAGTAAACGCTCCTTGGGTAAGGGGCGGCTGTTCCAGGAACACCGTCATTTCCAATGCCATCGGGGTCAAGGAAGTAATCGGTTGTGTTAATAGTAACTTGCAAGTAAGCCTTTGGTCCATATAGGGCCGAAGTTGCTTGTCCAGCATTGGCTTTATCTTTCAAGCCTCTAATTGCCACAACAGCAGCAGCCGAAGCACTTCCGTAAGGAAGTGATGGGGTGCAGCCGATATCTTCAATAACAACGAATTGTGTTGCGCTGGTTTCAGCGGGCTTGGTAATGTTATTACCTACTCCACCGATAAAGATAGACAAAGAT
>Ga0209337_1000166_pt1 | contig 52473 bp, 52 predicted proteins | sample LinPmetageLP53_FD_184044 | JGI IMG/M metagenome (GOLD analysis project Ga0209337, IMG submission 184044) | Marine viral communities from the Pacific Ocean - LP-53 (SPAdes) (version 2) | ecosystem: Environmental > Aquatic > Marine > Oceanic | place: Pacific Ocean | collected 2010-02-08
CACCATTGAGTACGGGGGAAATGATGGGACAACTTCACCGGCTAGCACTTATTATCCGTTACCTCATTTACAAGAATTGTATTATAGTACTGAAACCTCGACCAGCGCCGCAACCGATTCAACCGGCCAATATATAGCGCAAGACTCTCAACAAACTATGGTCAAGATGAGTTTCGGTATTATGAATATGCCATCTAACTTGGTACCCAGCGATGATGGCTATGGTCCAATGATACCACAAATAATTCTTTCAACGCGCCAAAAGGCATTAGACGAGAACGCCAAAACCTGGAAAGGTGAGAGAAAACACTGGATGGTCGAGAAGTACCCTCGTGAACGCTCCGGCGAATTTACGGTACCAGACACTAGCATGCAATATGCGGGCGTAGATCCAGATAAATTCTATCAGCTAGCGGCATTCGGCCAGCAAGCCTCCAGAACTACGCGAAACACTGGTAATCGCGTCGATTTGACCGCGGTAGGATACAGCATTGATGCCAACCTAGACCTACCTATGGACCCAGTGGTGGCAACAACTAACGCTACTGTTCTGCAGGACAGAGATTGGATTCGCCAAGGAACTTGGGATGGTGGTAATACTGCACAGAACCGTGCATCCACAACAAGCCCGGCATATATACAAATGTATTTGTATGCAGGAATGACTTATAGCCTTACGTTTAGGGTGGCCCATGAACGCCTCAGTTGGATTGTCGAAGGCGATGATTATGGCGCGACGAGCGAGTACTATGATGCTTTTGACGGTACCGCTACATCGAAAGCTCTTTGGCAATCAGAGACTTATACCTTCACGGTACCAAAGTCAGTTAAACAAGGAACTACTGCCAAGTACTTGGCCTACGATGGCGAAGTCATGGATGAAGGTCATACAAACTTTTATTTAGATGCCACAAACCTATGGACACAAGGAGGAGTACAGGATAACACCGCTACTAAGATTGAGGTAGAATTTCCCCAGGGGTCCTCGATTACTGGATACGATCTATACGGCTTCACCTCTAACTCGGCTTGGGTGAGCGAGGCAACTGTCGAATCGAAAAGCATCGGCGGCGGCACGACTTTCCCTAAATTACCACTGCTATATGCCTTCCCTGGCGACCGCGGCGCTGGCTACGACAAACCCGAGTACTCTTGGCCAACACCGCCTAGCTTCGATGATTATGCTAACAACAATCCACAATAATATGGACTACCAAAATTTATAATATAAAACTTTTGTAAATTTCTATTTATTAGAAAGAGAGACATCATGGCCACAAGAAGAACAGTATCAACGAAACAAATAGGAAGCCCCGCCTATAGAAAGCGCCGCTCCAACAACAACAGCAAGAAAGTTGTCAATGGCAAATTAACCCAACAGAGTGCAGCCACAGCCACTATATCAAAAGTCCATCAAGTAATATCGCCAGACAGGGGTACTATACCGAGCACACCCGCCGGTCTCTCTACTGATATATTACATACCCTGGGAATTTCCCAAGCTTCTAAATCTGAGCGACGAAAGAAATCTTTCTCTGTTATAAAAACACAAAAATCAAATATGATAGTAAAGAACCCAGCAATATTAGATATATACACTTTTAAGAAACTACCGAGATTGCCGGTCCCAGCTAATAGTATATTTAAAAATCAGAACGATGCTTTTTTTGCAGCATCGGCTGACAGCAAACTTTCCCGGGCACAGAGACAAAAAATGGAAAAATATCTAACCCCGAATCCAACCGACTTCACTAATATAGTGATATCAGTTTTAAATCAAGCTACCCGCCCTGATACTCATGCTTTGAGAGCTTTGCACGTTAGGGGAAAAAATTAAATGCCAACCCAAGAATTGTACGAAAGCCAGGATTTCGGCGGCGCCGAGGGCGTCGTTTATCAGGATACAAATGGAATAGCCATAAAAATCCCCAGTTTGGGCTTAGATGAAGATGGTTTTATAAACTCAGACGCTACTATTCGCTTTTACCAGTGGGTTCCTGGTGACACTTCAACTCCACTAACTTCTGAACAAATATTAGCGAACGCTGGAACCCGGGTGCCAACATGGGCCGGCGTCGATAGCGGGAGGGGGTCCTCGATAATACCCATGGGCCCACCAGCCTCCGACGCCATTGAGGAACTTTTGGGTCCGGGCGGCGTGGGCATTTTTAAAGAGAACATACAGGCCACCTCTCAGTATAGTAATATGACCTCTTATGCGCTCTCGTGGCAATCCGCAAACCGTTTAATATTATATGCAGATGTTGATACTGCTAGCGAAGCCCTTCGCGTCTCTGAAGCGCCCGATGAATGGGGCAGCGGTCAAACACAGATGCAAATGAATTTAGTATATTCCTCTGAGGAACTGGCCGCTTTGGATCAAAAATACGGAGGATTGTCAAGCGGAGAGGATAGTCACACTGTAATAGATAGTGTACTGTCATCCATGGCGGTGACATTGTTGCAAACGTTTACTAGCGATCGCCTGACACAAAATAAAGCGTTTAACAAAACACGACTGCGTTACAAAGATATTGTAAGTCTTACTAATATTGAGCCGACAAGCGGCGTCAATATTTCAGCCACTGCCTCCGAAGAAATTGTTGAAGCCACCGAATTCTCGGATGGTTTTACTTATACTAGCACTACTACAACTGGATATTAATAAGATATGGGAATGAGCGGCTTCAAATCGGTGCAGATGAAAAACATAGATCTTAATCTTATGTCTGGCAGCGCCGACTTATTTAGAAATGCAATTGGTCTGAACTGGATATCAGTTGAACAGGATGTGCATGGCACCGGTGATTCGGGATCCCGGATTTTTTGGGGTGGCTCTGCTACCTCTCTCAATGGGGAACTAACAACTTACCTAGAAACACCCGCCGGCGCCCAAGCAAACTACTACGATCCAAGTTACTTATTCAGCACTTCACGCACACATCCGTTCGATGGCATGTTTCAAATGCTAGCTGCAACTCCATATACCGTTTCGGATAGTGACTCGTTGCTAACAAATTTAAAATTTCCTGTGAGATTGATAGGCAACAAAGAGCATCTTATCAACGATGACCACTGGTTAACTTATTTGAAAGGTGGAACATTTACCACTTCTTCTTATCCTGGAGTTTTTAGAGAAGGTACATTTGATGCTTTTAATTTTACAAGCTTTGCCCCCTACTCCTTGTTAGATAGCAAAATACTGTCTCCGGAGAATTATATGGGGTACGCATCGTTTGAAATTGCAGCTAACTATAATCATTATTACAGGCAGTATGAAGCGCAAGTTAACGCTATGGAAACTGATTTATTAGCCCCAAACCTTTATATTCTCAGTGATTTACAGCAAGTATCTGGTGATTCGGTAGATTCTGCAGAAGTAATAAGAAGAATGGGGCAAGAAGTTATGGATTATGCGTGTGTTGGGCTTAACTCGACTAGAATAATGTCACTGATGCACCCTTCAAATACTGAATATCTACCGCCATACCCAATCGACAAGGATGATTTGGGTTCATTCATGGGCCAAGGAGATAATGTCTACTATGACAAAATTAAAAATCTTTCGAGTTACCTTACCGGAACCTTTACAGAAATAAGCGCTTCACCCATGGCGGCAGAGTACGCCAAACAAAAGTTTAAAAACATAATTTTCACGGATGAAGCCATTAATAGGCACTATAATACTCAAACATTAGAGCACACAGTGTTGTACGGTATACCCATGTATATGTCACTTAAAATACCTCGCAACGCAAATGGACCCTATACTGAAATGTTGATAGAACAAGACTATGAAGATCAATTTATAAGCTTGTTGCGACAAGAATTTGAGGGAGGAGAAAATATTGAAATTCACAATACGATCACCGAAACAAAATATGAAAAACGAAATTCGGATGGAGGAATTAATGAAACTTACGATACAAGTAATAAACAGTATCGAAGTGTAGATTACATTAACATGCTTTTAAATGGTATCCGAAATGCATCTGAACAGTCGCCGGAGGACCAATTTTATTTGGAACCCACATCTAATAATAATTTTAGAATGTCTAAAAATAGTAACGGAGCATATCGCTATAGTCACTCTATACCTGCCATGAACCTCTTAAAAGATACTATAGAAACTTTGAATGAGAATGCTTTTTACGAGCCTAATCCGGCAACTGGTGATGAAACACCAGTAGATCTCAGTAATAGCACGGGATTAACTACTGAATTCTGGCAGTTAGGAAGAGGACACTTGGTTCAAAAAAAGAGAGACGCCCCCCCGGATGATGACCAGTGGAATCCGGCTTCTGAAACTATGGCATATCGGGTAGAGAAGACAACCAATATGCTAAATGAAAATGGCATTATCACCGCATCCCCAATTCAGAATATATATTTTACTAATTCTACAAATTTAGGTATTTATTTAAATTATTATGATTCTCAAGTACGCCCAGGCGTGGAATACACATATCGAGTATACGAATATGTGCTCACAAAAGGATATAGGTATAAATATTCGGATCTCCGACCAACACGCCTAATAGCCAACAACAACCTTCAAGACACGACTTATCGACTACTTGAGAGTGCTTTTAGCTTCACGCCAGTAACCACAGCCGAATTACAAAATTGTTTAGAATTTTATGATGCAAACTCCAATGCTGCAGCATCTGCTTTAGCCCCTATGAGCAACGAAAATCTAGCTTTGTCACTATTGTCAGAAAGTATGACACACTGGGGGGTCGAGATGGTTGCAAATCGAGCCGGAACAGATGCCCAAACAAATACGCCAGAACGATATATGGCTGATTTTTATGTGCATATTGAGCCAAGTCTTAAGTTGATAGAGACATTGTACGCAGAGAAAGAATTAAAAATTGTTGATGCTCCACCACATGCACCGGATGTTGTTCCCTATCAAAAAATGAATGCATCTCAGATTATCGGATTTTATGTTAATCAAGATGCCCCCTTTCCTATGACTTACCCAACGCCTTTAAATCTATCAGAAGAAGTTTTGCGACAAGATTATTTAAATGCATATAACTACACACCGATAGAGAGAATAAAGCAAGTAAGCATATCAAAGTCAAGATATCTTGAAGTTTATAGAATCAACAAACGCCCCAACTCAATAGCTGATTTCGAAGATTCTTTAATTTATACTAAAGATTTAAGAATTGAAGGATATGATAATATACATAAGAATTGTTTTTACGAAGAAAAGGTTGCAACCAATAAAAAATATTATTACATCTTTAGATATCGCAGCGAAAAGGGTGTCTTAGGACAGTGGTCTCCAATCCAGGTTGTCGAATTAATTAATGATGGGGGCTACAAATATGCTGATTTTGGTGTAATATATGAAAGTAGCTTTAAAGTGTTCAAAGACTTAGTTACTACTCGACCCTTTAAGAAGATTTTCCGAGCCCCACCTGCTATCTCACAAGTGGTAGTAGATGATTCAGAAGCAGATTACGCTGCAGCAGCCTATGAACAATATTCAAATATTAAAGTAGGAACGGCCTCTGATCCTCTTTGGGATAAAACTTTTAAAATCAGATTAACATCCAAGAAAACAGGCAATAAAATAGATTTAAACGTTACATATAGATTGAAGGAAGATGAATAATGGCTTTTCAAGATAGTTGTAGTACCATTGTCCTAGACGCGATATTAACCGACATTGGCCGAAAAAGAATGGCACAAGGCGATTTTCGAATAACAAAATTTAGTTTAGGCGACGATGAGGTAGATTATAGCCTTCGCTCTAAAACAAACCAGTTGTATAAAAATCCCAGAATATCCGCGCTTCCCGTATTTGAAGCCTTTAACAGCCAAAATGCAGTTATAAATTATGGATTAGTAGATTATGCACGATCGGATGTATTCTATGTGCCCGATCTGAAAAGTTTGGAAGGGTTTGTTGACGCATCTTTAAAGAAATATGGCAATTATTATTACATGGCCGTCAATGATGAGACTGCTGCCAAACTAAAGACTGCCCTCAGTGGCACTAACTATTTTCTTGAAAGTGATGAGGTAGCCAAAACAAAATTAGTAGTCGGCTCCGGAATTACTAATGCGGCCGCCATAGCCGATAAGCTTGGAAAACAAAGATTTTTAATGAATATGGGTTTATATGATTCTTATTATACAACATACTGCGATAGCCGATTTGTAGAAAATATATTGCTTCACCAAAAACATTCGTACCTAAAAAATGATAAAGCTGGGAATGTCTATAGCAGCTTTGGGCCACTAAACCCTAGCACAAAAGTGTCGCTAGGCAGCCCCGTAGAATATTATGACTGCTATCGAATGATAGGGGTGGATAACCAAATTTTTAAACTTGATGATGGCAGCGGGGCATTGCCACATAGTGGCTCCCGCGGTACTGCAATAGCCCTTAATTTCAATATTCATAATAGGCTTTGTGCGCCGTCGACATCACCAACTGCAGATGAATATTATATTTTCGGAAAAACCAATCAAGCAATTTTTGGAGGAGGTTATAAGTATGATTATGTTGATACGACTATTTATATCGAAGGCCTATCGTCCAATGCGAGATTACAAATACCCTTGCGCATAGTGAGATATAAAGGTACTTAAAATGAAGAAATGTATTTATATAGGTAGAACAAACAAAATAACAACTATTTATGAAAGAGAGGAAAAATAAATGGCTTTTTTAGATAACTCAGGCGACATTATTTTAGATGCAGCTTTGACTGACGTCGGTCGTAAGAGAATGGCAGCCGGGAACTTTAGCATTACAAAGTTTGGCTTGGGCGATGATGAAATCAATTATCAATTGTATAATAAAACACACCCATCTGGCTCAGCTTACTACGATTTAGAAATCTTACAAACGCCAATCATGCAAGCAACGACGACCGTGAATGCCAACATTGATCACGGCCTGCTAGACATGGCAAATTTAAATATTCTATATATGCCAGCAATCAAGGCCAACCCGGGCTCAACCCAGCCTACTGGTTATTCTGTGCCAAGTCCTCGTAACCTATATTTGACCGGCGGTGCATATCAGGTCGCTGTTAATACTGCAACCTATAACCAGTTGACTAGTTCCTTAGTAAACTCACCGTCTGGTGTAGAACAAACAAAATATCGAACTGATGGAACAATTAGCGCTATCGATTCTAACGAGTTTATCATGTTTGAGTCTGGAATTGACAACAGCTCAGTCGGCACTAGCAACAACAGCCGCGTTCAATACTTGGTGGCCACCAATATGCTAGACACCACTCTTACCGTTTCGGCTAATCAACTCTTCGTTTCCAGCATTGCTGGCTTTGCCGGCAGTAGTACTCTCCAAAACAATGGCGCCACTTCTGAGACTGAAACGTTGAGATTCGAACCAAGTTTTCTTGATTCAGGTGCCGGTACCGCGGCCGCAACTTTAGCGAACTACCAAGATTTTCAAGCGTTAGCTATAGCTGACGGTATCACGGGAGCTAGTAAATATTCTGTAATTGCTGGCGCAAGAGGCACTGCTGGTGCATTAATGTTTAGAGTGGCAGCCGGTCTAGGCCCAGCCAAAGGAACCACTGCACCATCACAATACTATGACTATGGAAAGGTTAATCAAAACCTTTTCGGCGATGGTCACACTTACGATTATATTGATACTACGGTCTATGTCCGCGGAGACACTTCACAGATGGTAGTACAAATCCCTATTCGAATTATAAGGCTAGCAACGTAAAGTTAAATTAAGGAGTTTATGAATGCCAATCCAAAACTATGAACAAATTGACGTCAACACTGATGTAACGACAACTCGGACTTTACTGCACGAAGTAATTCCGATGACCGGCACAATTGTATCAGGAACCTACTCTGACAACAATATTAAAAACTACACTCACGGTATGTTTCAATCGGTCTATGACTACCCTTATTTAAGTTCGTCGGCCAACCATATCTTTGATATTACCTGTGGATATACTTCAACTGCAGTCCGACCAGGCGACAGCCAAACCTTATCAGAGTCAGCTCAGTATAATGGTGTCCAGAATGCCAAGAAGATTAATATGTACAACCAGTTTGCACAAACTCTTTTGGGCTATAAGGATTCGGCTGCTAACACTATTGAAACGTTTGAGAGTGATCTGAACATCACTGATGATAATGCTCAAATGACATCTTGCTATTTCATTAGTTTATCACGACTTCTAATGAAAGAACAAATCAAGAAAGGCTCATTCAGCATGACGCTTGGCACAGGTTCATATCGATACGGGTACCCGACGTCGAGTGGATACTCTCAAGTTTTAATCGACGCATCGGCATCATCTGGTACCGGCGGCGGGTTTAAGTCAGGCCTTCCCGGCGGTGATTACGGGGTATTATATGTTTCTGGCGCTAGCCCCCAAACTGCTTCTGGAGTTATTTTCTACCAAGCCGGAATCGTTGTGTTAACTAGCTCCTTTACAAAAAGCCCCGCAGGCGCTGGTAAGACAGCTGCAACAGCATCTATGTTCTCCGCTAGTGGCGGCGGCCCGACTTCTTACACGGCTCTTGAAACTTTGGTTACAGGAACTATTAGCGGCTCCTGCGATGTTCTTCGGAGAAGAATTCAGAACATCTCATTCAACAATACGACCGAGATCAACTCTAAGATTTACTTCTGCCGGGTACCTCACAACAAATACAACTACAGTTCTAACCCAACTTATACAAGTGCCAGCAAGATCCAAGTTAAAGATTTAGCGTCTGATCCCCCGCTGAGCTACATTACCACAGTTGGTCTATATAATAGCAACAATGAGCTTTTAGCAGTGGCTAAGTTATCAGAACCGCTTAGAAAGGATCCTACTAACGAACTCACGCTGAGAGTTAGATTGGATTACTAAAAATGTCGTATCGCAAGATAGGTGATAGCGATCTTTTCTTCAATACGATGGAAGCTCGCCCGTATTGCGAGTTCTTCGTTTATGATGGCAATGTGTTTTATGATAATACACCTCGCCAAGTTGGAACTAGAAACACCGGCTCTGGCCCACCTACGGTTACTGCATTGTCTTCTGGCTTTATAAGCCTTTACGAATATAACATTGACAGGCCAAATAAAGGAACAACTCGAATTGTTCCACATAGCCCATCAACTTACCTTGCAAAAAAGGGAACTTATAAAGGTGAGGGGAAGCCTGTAGACTTCCTAGAAGATCGTATGCGTATATACGCGTATACGTCAAAAGACACAGCACGCTCCTCATTTAAGACAGTGGCACCCGTTACTTATAATAATGAATTTCAGGCCGGCCAAGTAATAACATTTGATTACCCTCTTTCAGCCTCTATTACTCGCGAGTATACTGGAAGCTCTTATACAAGTACTGCTTCTTATAATTCTCATTATGTAGCAATGAGAAATCGATTAAACTTTTATGGTGTCCGGAGCCAACATTATCTTGTAGATTCACCATTTGGCAACAAAGATGGTAGAGCTATTAATATTGTGTCTATACCTTCAATTTTTTATGGTTCGGGCATTCGCCCTGGAACTGTGTCTTTAAAGTGGTATTTTACTGGCTCACTGACAGCCGAGCTTAGGGACCTGCGACAAAATGGCGAGTTAATACAAATGAACTCTACTGATAACGGAGTAGACGGCGCCCAACACAGCGGCTCTGTTGCGGGCGTTATTATGTACGAAGAAGGAATTATTTTATTAACTGGGTCTTGGGGGCTTAATAATAAACAAATTAGGCTCCAAGAAGCTCTGGGGGCTTCTGTATCACCTAAGTGGCTTTATTGGGGCGCCGGAGCAAACGACGGCCTTAAACAATCGTCGACTGGCATGGATTCAAGTTTTGTTAGCGCATCTTTTGGAATGTCTTTCGAGGGCACTACTGTCACACAAGTCATGACGATGTTTGCTCATGCCCGCCGCGGCGAAGCAAATTATTCTAACAACCCTACATATTTAAAATATGGCCAAGAGCATACGCTATTCACATCGTCGCATGTATATCAGGAAGACCCTTCGATTTTGGTGGCCAATACGGTGAGTTCTAGCTTGGTTAATTATACTGCATCTTTCAAGAGACAGGTGTATATATCAAAAGTTGGTGTTTATGACCACAATAAAAACTTGATAGGCTTGGCCACATTGTCAAATCCTGTTCTAAAGAAAGAAAACGAATCTTACGCTTTCAAACTCAAAATGGATATATAATGAAGCCAATCGTAATCATTGCTCCGCGGTTTCTTAAAGCCATCTCTCTTATAATCGATGTGTTCGCCATTACTTTATATCCTTTTATAATAGCGCGCGAAGAAATGTCTGTTGATGTTTTACGTCATGAAAGTATACATATTGCTCAACAAAAAGAATTACTTGTGGTATTCTTTTATTTGTTATATGGTTGGGATTATTTGAAAGGATACATAAAATTCCGAAATAAAGAATTAGCGTATCGCAGAATTCGATTTGAACAAGAAGCATACGCTCAGATGTTTAACGAGGATTACTTAGAAAATAGAAAATCATATAGCTGGCGAAAATATAAGGTTTAGAAAATGATTTTGGGTGTAGATATTAGCACCAGCATCACAGGCTTTGCTGTGGTTGCTGACGAACAGATAGTTTATTATGATTCAATTGACTTGCGCAAGCACAAAGGTATCTTTGAAAAGACGGTAGCGATCAAAGAAAAGATACTTGATTTGTACGAGATGTATCAATGCAACAACGAAGATACTCTTTCTTTCGGACACTCGCAGTTCCCAATAGAACATATTTATATTGAGCAATCACTTCATATGTTTATGGGTGGAAAATCTTCGGCAAAAACTTTATCTCTTCTTACGAGATTTAATGGGATCGTATCTTGGCTTCTTTATGAAACATTTGAGATCGAACCAAAATTTATTGGTGCATCATCGGCACGTAAACAGGCCGGTATCAAAGTTCCACGTGGTCAAAAAGCGAAACAAGTCGTCTTGCAACATTTGCTTGACAACGAGCCGGCCTTTAAGATAGAATACACCAAGCATGGGAATCCAAAGCCAGAATCTTACGACAGAGCAGATGCAATTATAATTGCCAAAGCAGGTTGTCAAATTGAGAACCCAAACCAAAGTTAAAATTTTAATAAAAAATGCTTGACGTTTCATGCAAGCAGTGTTATTATACATATGATGATCTTTCATCAAACCTAGGAGATAAAATGAAAGTAACAACTGGACATAACGTAAAAGTCCATTACAAGGGTACCCTCACAGATGGTACTGAATTTGATAATTCGCGCGTACGCGGCCAATCCCTCGATTTTGAAGTGGGCTCAGGTCGTATGATTCGTGGATTTAACGACGCTGTATTGGGCATGGCCCCGGGCGACACCAAGGCAGTGACCCTTACACCAGACGTGGCGTACGGTGAACGAAACCCAGAAGCACTGCAGGCTGTACCAAAAGAAGCTTTTGGCCCAGACTTTGAATTTATATTGGGAGCAATGGTCCAAGGAAATGGCCCAGCCGGACAATTCGTGGCGAAGATTCAATCACTTGAAGAAGAGAATGTAGTCTTGGACATGAACCACCCGTTGGCAGGAGAGGAGCTTAATTTTGAAATTGAGTTGCTTTCTAATGATGGTGTTCAGAACGATAGCCCAACAACTGAGTGGAATTCTTCCATGAAGAAAAGCGAGCTTTTAGAAATCGCGCGCGCTGACGGCCTGGACGTTAACACAAAGTCTACTAAGACACAGATTATTGAAGCTTTAAATTCTTAATAAAGACAATAACACAAATAAAACCCTGCCTTCGGGCAGGGTTTTTTCTTGACTCTCACATAATAACATGCTATATTGGCTATGAGGGTGTATGAATAAGAAAGAAGCAAAGAAGATATTGTATGGAACACTTGGGCACTATTCGGACAAAGGTAATGAATTACTTTTTTCGTGTCCAGCATGCAATCATAGGAAACTTAAGTTCTCTGTTAACCTGGATAAAAATGCTTATAAGTGTTGGATTTGTGATTATCGCGGTCGTAATATTAGGCGTGTTGTTAGACGTTTTGGTTCGTATACAGAACTACAGAAATGGGACCAAATTACAAACCGGACAGATCTTGAAAGATTTGCTGACTTATTTATGGAACCAGAGCATCGAGAAGAAGCGCAAAAGCTGGAACTCCCGCCGGAATTCGTAAGTCTATGTGCCAACAACATCCCAGCAACTGGGATGTATGCTATGCGTTATTTACAAAAAAGAGGCATTGAATATGCCGATATTCTTAAATGGAAAATCGGGTATTGCTTCAGCGGGGAATACAAAAATAGAATTATTGTGCCCTCTTTTGATGACGAAGGCGACATAAGTTATTTTGTAGCTCGCTCATATAATGGTGATTCATATAAATACAAAAACCCTCGTGTTTCTAAGAATATAACATTCAACGAATTGTATGTTGATTGGAACTCCGACTTAATAATCGTAGAAGGAATATTCGATGCGCTTGTTGCTGGTAACGCGGTACCGATCTTAGGCTCAACGTTGCGCACTGATTCTAAGCTTATACGGGAGATAGTCCGTCACGACACTCCAATTTATATTGCATTGGATCCAGACGCAAGAGATAAAGAAAACAAAATCATAAAAACTCTTCTTAAGTACGACATTGAAATGTACAAGATAGATGTATCTGGCTACGAAGATGTTGGCGTAATGCCACGCTGCGAGTTCGCAAAGCGTAAAAACAATGCTACCGTTATTGACAATGACAACTATTTACTGCTAGACTTATTGTCGACGATCTAAAGGGACAAAACAACAAATGCAAATTACAAAGTCGCGACTGTGTGAAATAATCATCGAAGAAATGATGGTTGCCGAAGGGTTTCTCAAGCCTCTCAAACATAACGAAACATCACCGATTGATGATGAAGTATTGTCAGCGATTTTAAAGTCACAGCCAACAGTACTTAAAGAAGAATTGTTATCAGAAGACATGAAAGACCGCGTCCGCGATTTAGTTAATAAGCTGGGTGGTGGTGCCGAGGCTATTGCAAAGGTAGCTAAGCGCTTAGCATTGCCGGTAGCTCTAGTGGCCTCCATAGCCGGCGGCGTTCGGGCTGGTGGCTACCTTGCGGGAGACAGTACTTCCCCTGATGCGGACATCGAACTTTCTACGCAGGCCGATACAAAGAGCGGGATCAGCCAGATAGCCGGCACTGGATATGGAGAAGAGTATTATGGTATGAGCGAACAAGAAAAGATTGATAAAGCATGGCAGCAATTTGACCTAGATAGAATCGAGCGCGCCCCAGTTAGTAGCGATGTTCCTATGTTTAAGTACGCAATTGTCTCTTACGATCAGATTGATGGTAACACTATTTTACCTATGATTGGCACAACAGCAGAAGACTATTACAATTACTGGAGACAGAAAGTGCAAAGTGATCCAGAAACCGAACTGCCGCTTCTCAAGAAGATGGTGTTTGGTAACGTTGGTAAATGGCTTTCTGGTGATGGAAATCAATTTTTTAAGAAAACTGGCGACTATAATATACTTCCGCCCGACTGGTCGGTGGCACACGCAGTATATGCTGATTTAGTTGAAGAAAAAATGTTCGCCCTCGATGATTATTTACAGCAAGCCTCACCAGAGGATAAAGAAGAAATTTACAGAAGCCTTGGTGTTAAATCAGATCAAGAGTATTCTAAATTCTTCAACACTCAAATGTTCAAAATCGGCAGATAATATAAAAAAGCCCTTGACTTCTGTGCCACAGAGTGCTATAGTAATAGCATAGAGGTACATATGAAATTCATCAAAACAATTATTTTCGGATTCACACTAGGACTTGTGGCATATTTTTCTCTTGTGAGAGACAACACTACAAACCTTGACGATAGCTTACTCAATGATAAAGAGTTAGACGTCATTATGAATATAGAAATACCACAAAATTAATATAGGGGGGTATATGAAGTTCGCACATATTAGCGATACTCATATCAAAAACTTGAAGTATCACTTCGAATACAGATCTGTGTTCGACCAATTGTATGAGGCATTGCGGGAACAAAATGTCGACTACATTGTGCATTGTGGAGACATCGCACACACAAAGACACAGATTTCACCAGAGTTTGTCGAGATGTGTTCAGATTTCTTTCGCAGTTTAGCCGAGATCGCACCAACTTACATCATCTTAGGAAACCATGACGGAAACCTAAAAAATAGTAGTCGGCAAGATGCGTTGACACCTATTGTAGACGCGTTAGATTTAGGCAATTTACACCTGCTCAAAGATTCCGGAGAAACACACATAACCGATGAGTTCTCGCTGAACGTGTTATCTGTCTTTGATCGAGATAATTGGATCAAGCCAACAAATCCAGACAAGATTAACATCGCGTTGTATCATGGCTCTATCAGCAATTGTAAAACTGATATGAATTGGACTATGGCAAATGGTGAAGATAGTTTATCTATTTTTAAAGATCACGATTATGCGATGCTTGGCGATATTCATCGTCGGCAATTTTTAGATGAGGCCGGCCGTGTATGGTACGCCGGCTCTACCGTTCAACAGAACCACGGCGAAACCAATGATAAGGGTATCCTTATTTGGGACATCAAATCAAAAGACGATTGGGAAATAGAGCCTATAGTTCTCAAGAACCCGAAACCGTTCTTCACAGTACCGCTTACGGTCAAGGGTCGCATGCCGCGCTCGCTAGAAGTACCAGAAGGTGCACGCCTTCGCTTGGTAAGCAACAACAACTTGCCGCTAAACGTCATGAGACGAGCAATGGATATTGCGAAACATCGGTTCAAGCCAGAGAGTATTTCGTTTCTTAATAGGGCCTCCGGCGAACGTGGAAACGTAGAGAACATAACCGACAGCTTGAAGACCGAGAACCTACGGGATCCAAAGATACAGGAAGAGTTAATTGCAGAGTACCTTAAGGACTACCAGGTGTCCTCTGATACGTTGGAAAAAGTTTATGAACTCAATCGTACTTATAATAAAATTATTGAAGAGACAGAGGAAATCTCACGCAACGTTAACTGGCGACTTAAATCGTTTGAGTTTGACAATTTATTTAACTATGGCTCAGATAACTCAATCAATTTTGAAAATTTAGGTGGCATCATTGGAATTTTTGGAAAGAATTTTTCTGGAAAGAGTTCAGTCATTGATGCAGCTTTATATACTCTATTCAACACCACTTCAAAAAATGAGCGCAAAAACCTTAATGTAATCAACCAGAATAAAGAAAAATGTAATGGTAAGATAGTCATCGAGGCTCACAACAAAACTTACACGATTGAAAGAAAATCAGAAAAATATATCAAACGCTTAAAGGGTGAAGAAACATTAGAAGCCAAGACAGATTTAAACTTTGAGGTTTTTGACCCTGTAACAGAAGAAGTTACCTCATTAAACGGCACGACACGCAACCAAACTGATGCGAATATACGCAAGCATTTTGGGAGCATTGATGACTTCATGGTATCATCGTTAGCCTCGCAACATGGCGCGCTAGCATTTATTGATGAGGGTTCCACTCGCCGCAAAGAAATTATCGCAAAGTTTCTTGATTTGGAGATATTTGAAAAGAAATTCAGAATGTCAAAAGAGGATTCAGTTGAAACAAAAGTGCTCATCAAAAAGCACGAGAACCGAAACTATGATGAAGAGATAGAAGAAGAAAAACAAGAGTTGATTAATTTGCAAAGAGATTCTGAAACCAACACAAACCGTTGCGAGGCCATCAAGATAAAACTCGATACCCTAAAAGAAGTAACTCGGATCTTACAAGAACAGATTAACTCAACACCATCAGAGTTAATAAACATTACTAAAGTACGCACTGAGCACTCCTCCAAGACAAACACTTTGGTATCCTTAGCCCAAACAATTGATAAGCAGATAGAACTGATCCACAGTAAAGAAGAACAAGCTCTGAAACTGTTAGAACTTTCAGAAGCAGTCAATCTTCAAGAACTGCGTTTACAAAAAGATTCAGCTGCCAGCTTATCTGATAAGGTGTTATCGCTGGCCTCAGAGTTGCAAGACATTGAAAATAAACAAAAGCTATTAGAAGGAATTCCTTGCGGAAAATCTTACCCAGCATGCAAATTTATTAAGGATGCGCATGTAGCCGCGGCCACAAAAGATATAGTTGTCAATGAAAGAGAAAAAACAGACACAGAATTGTTATCTATTAATGTGCTTGAAATAGATAAACAGTTGTCTGAGTATAATAATATGATTAACGATATATCTAATTTGGAGAAAGAAATTTCTGATCTTAAACTTAAGTGTGAGAGAAACAAGACAGCGAAGTCTCAAACAGAGTTCTCTCTTAAAGATTTAGAAACAAAGCTTAAAGAATATAACGATAATAAAGAAGCCATCGAAAATTTAGAAAAGCTAATCTATGAAAAGAATAAACATGAAGCCGCCGCGAAGACGATTAAAAAGCAAATTGAAACATGCGAACAAAAAACACTTGATATAGTAAAACATGTTGGCTCCCGCGAACAGAAGCTATTAACGTTAGAAGAACAGAAGCAAGAATATGTAAACTTACAAAATTCGTACGCAGCCTACGACTTGTTTATGGTGTGCATGCACCCCAACGGAATTGCATATGATGTAATTAAAAAGAAGATCCCGGTAATCAATCAAGAAATTGCCAAGGTTCTTGCTAATATTGTTGACTTTGAAATTTTCTTTGAAAGTTCAGGTAATAAGTTTGACATTTTTATCAAGCACCCACAGTATGATGAGCGCCCAATCGAGATGGCGTCAGGAGCAGAGAAAACAATGGCGGCCATGGCTATCCGACTGTCTTTACTATCGGTCTCCTCATTACCTAAAAGCGACTTATTTATTCTTGATGAGCCAGGTACCGCATTAGACGAGGAAAATATGGAGGGTTTTATTCGAATCTTGGAACTAATTAAAGTGTATTTTAAGAACGTTTTGTTGATCTCACACCTTGATTCTCTCAAAGATTGTGTTGATATGCAAGTCGTAATCGAAAAGAAAGACGGATACGCAAGAGTAAATCAATAATGAAAATTACTAAATCCCAACTTAAGCAGATTATTAAGGAAGAGATAGAAGAGTCAGCATATACACGCATGGACCCCGACAGGCAACTAAGAGATATAATGAAGCTTTTAAATAAAGCCGGAATACATTTGGAACAAGCAATCGGGCAAGCCAAATTCAGCGCCCGCAATGATCCGCAAATTAAAGTTAGTGTTATACAGTTTCTTGAAGATGCACTGAATAAAGCTAAGGCAGCAATGCCGGATGAACCAAGCGACGAGCTTGAACTTGATTTATAAGGAAAACAAACAATGTCAGACGAAAAAGAAGATAAAAACGAATTTGATTTTCTGCCTCCCGCAGAACCACCTCCCGCATTTGCGCAGGAAAAAGACAGCTATCACGAATCAGTAGAAGCAGAAGACTTTGGTATGGTAGAGGACTTCGGATTACAGATGGAATACTCTGATGAAGATTTACTCCCCGAGAATACTGCGCCTTCTTCGATTAACGTAGGCTTTGTCGGTGTCGGCGGTGGAGGCAACAAAATGGCGAATGCGTTTATTGAATTAGGTTTCAATAAAACGCTACTCGTAAACTCAACAGGAAAGGATATTCCCAAGAATGTTGAAGAGGATCACGTCGTTTTAATTCCCGATTCTGATGGAATCGGCAAGAATGTAGAATATGGAAAAGAGGTTTTAAGTCAAAATGGTGCGATTGTTGAAGATGCCCTGCGTATCAAGCTCGGTAAAGTTGATTGGTTATTCGTCCTTGCTGGCGGCGGTGGTGGTACCGGTAGTAGTGTTACCGCTCTGCACCCTGTCTTTGAGCGTTACATGCGCTCTGTGCAATCGAGTGGCAAGGTCGTTTACATAGTATCGTGGCCAACCGCGCAAGAAGTTCTTAATCCCACCATTGCAAGAAATGCTCTAACGCTCGTTAATGATGTTGCGGAACATCCGCATATTGTTCTTGACAACGAGCGCGCCACACGCTTACTTCGCGGCAGAATCGGCATGCTTGGCATGTATCCTGTCGCCAACACACAATTTGCTAAGTCATTAGCCCAAGTGTTAAAACTCTCCACTGAGGATTCACCGATCCAATCTTTTGATAGCAAAGATTTGGAAACATGTTTGGGTAATGACGGTCGCGCTTTTATGGGTTCGACTATGATAAAGGACCCAAATACTGCAAAGCTTGGATCGGTGATCCTTCATAACTGCATGAACCGGTCAGCGTGCCCCCCACCGAAGGGTAAGGCAGCGGCTGGTTCATTGGTTTTAGTCGTCTCGGAAGAGATGGTGGCTGATCCAAAGGTCAGTAAGAACATTGAGTCGGCAATCGCTTATGTCGGCGGTCGATGCGAGACACTTTTCTCTGGCGTTTATGTCAGAAAGAATGTGCCCGGATTGATTGCGATACTAAGTATGAATGGATTAGCAACTTAAAAGGAATATTATAATGGCTATAAGAAAAAACACAAAAAGAATTGACCCTCGTTATTTTTTACACGAGACGGCATATAGAGATGAGATTGAAGAGGGTCCTAACCCGATGGGTACTCAGGAACCAGATCCCAGGTCAATAAACACGCGTCAAAAGATGGATGTTCCGGAACAAGAACTTGCTGACCAGTGGAATAATTTGATGCAGACAGTGATCAAGCAAGTTCCGGAGCTTCGGGATAAAATGCTTAGAGTCATCGCGAGCGATGCATCCCACATGGCCAGTCAATACAACAAGCAGTCATGAATGGATTAACAACATGAAAATCACCAAACAACAACTTAAGCAGATTATTAAAGAAGAACTTGGCGCCACCATCGATGAAGGCGCCGAGCTAAAAATCCCTGTTGAGAAATACGACGCCTTTAAAAGAAAGATCGAACAGTGGGCTATGCTGTTTAACAAATTTACCGGATATACAAGGGATCTCCATCGTCCCGGCTTTGATTTAAAAGCTGACGGAAAAAGAATAGCTAGAATGGCTTACAAGCTTGAAAGCGAATTTAGAAAGATTATGGAAGAATTTGATTTTGACGCCAAGGTTTATGATGATGAGCGCTACGCAATGCGCCAGAAGCTTGATCGGTTTGATGGCGATAATGAATTCTTTGTAGAAACAACAGAGGATGAAAAATGAACTGGCTTAAGAAATTTTGGAATTGGTTTATAACACCAAATGAAGACGCATGTTGTGTAGAACCCCGCGCTGACGAAGCGCGCCCCACCGCCGGCACGCTATTTTTTGAAATATGCCGGGAAGCAGGCGTTAGACAGCGAGATTTAAAAGAGTCAGACGCAGTAAACCTGTTTCAAGAGTGGTATACCGGCCCCTGTGATGAAGAAAGCATCCGCGCTGCCATCGCTGAATTTAAACTTACGCAACCTGGAGTGGCTGCAAAATTAAGTGGAAAACTATAAAATGAAAATTACTAAATCAAAACTTAAACAGATTATTAAAGAAGAACTGAGTGAGATCTCAGACGAACTACCGCCCCAAACTATGGCATCCAGGCTAGCGCAAGCTGGCAGTGCTGAACATCCGTATGAAGCTTCTGCAGCATTGCTCAAATTGTTTGCAGAGCTACACCCCGCAGTCAAAAATGAGCCACAAGAAGCTAAAGCTTTAGCTGACACTATTTTTGCGCTACTTGACTCCTCGGTTGCCAATGTAGAGCAAAATTATAATCTTGAAGAGGGTTTTGAAAATATTACCCCTGAAAACCTTAAGCTTGTGTATGATGTGATGGTTAAGATGGCACCAATGCTCGGCATGCTTACTATCGGAACTCCTCTATTGATGGCAATAGAAAAGAAATTAAACAATAGAGAATTAGAAGAAGAAGGCGATCGCACCGCCAAAGGCAATGTTACTCAAGATGCCCGTGATGATCATGCCACTCTAAGCGACGACAGATTTCCTATTTTTGATAAAAAGAGTGCTTTAGCTGCTCTCAAGTTGCGAGGTCACGGAACTACCGACGCCGAAAGAAAGAAGATAATTAACAAAGCAGCGAAGTACGCTTCTGAAGCAGCAAAGAAAGCGCGAGAAGCTGACGCAGAAAAGAAGTGAGGCTTGCATGATGAGCTATGTTCAAGGAAAGTTAGACAGATTAGTTGAAAAGATGATATCACGCAAGTTTCTTGTGTGGCTTACGGCTACCGGACTACTTGCCTTCTCTGATTTGCAATCTGGAGACTGGGTAGTCATCTCTGCTATTTACATCGGTGGTCAGACAGTCATCGATGGTATTGCAAAACTAAAAGGTGTTGCATGAGTTGGGCCAAAGTTCTACAATTTGCACTTAAGAACTGGCGAGAAATTCTCGTCATTTTTTCTTTGTCACTTGTATCTCTTAAAATGCGCATGGATTATAACGCACTTAATAAAGCTTACGAGATCTCAAAACAAGAAACCAAAGAGCGCATCGAAGCACTACAGTATATACACAGTGAAGAGCTAGCCCGCCGCGAGCAAGCAATTGATACTTACAAAGAAGCCATGAAAGAGTTGAGAGATGAGTACGACAAGTCTCAAGAAGACTTAGAGAACGAAAAGCAAAAAAAAACTAAAGAATACGAGAGACAGTTCACGCAAGATAAGGAGGCGTTAGCAAATGAGATTATTAGCACTTTTGACTTTGAGTATGTGGAGTAGTACTGCGATAGCAAACGACACCGGTACATTTACATTTTTGGGCCTAAATCAATGCGCACCATTTGAGGGTGTTTTATATGACCCGATAGCTAATGCTTCCATACTTACGAAAACTCAGTCTGCCAAAAGTGCATGCGACATTCGACTAAAGTATGATTTAGGTATACAGGCTACGGAATATGAGTTAAAATTAGAAAACCTCACAATAAGGCATGATGCTTTAATTTCGGAATATGATATGAGAGTACTGTCGCTTCAGCGAGAGTCAGATGCCTTAGCAACCGCATTAAAAAAGCAAAGTAAAAAGAATCCTGTGCTCTGGGTAGCGATTGGGGTGGCTAGCGGAATGGCTATATCGTATGGGGCTTATAAGGTGTTTGATGAGTAAAAAAGATCCTAATGATATTGCTGCCATAGAGCGCGCCATAGCCCAGAAATATGGTGAGGAAGCTATTAAAAATCCACGTGCTGACTGGGGTCCGATCAAGGAGAAAGAATACCTCCAACAAATGCGCGAGTTATATCAACGAACAGCCAAGAATGATGAATGGCAAGAAAAAGTAGATGTAAATGGTATAAAGGTGACGAAAAAACTACTTAATAGAGAATCTTTAAAGAATTGTCCTGTCTGCGGAAATTTTCCAAAGAGTACCATGGATGATGTTTGTCAGCTAAAATTTGAGTGTTGCAATAGTTGCTATATCACTTATGTGGAAGGCCGAGAAGAAAGATGGCTAAAAGGATGGAGACCCGATGAAAATTACAAAATCACAACTTACTAAAATTATCAAAGAAGTTTTAGCAGAAGCTGCAGAGCCAGGCGTCAAGCTAAAGAATAAAGCAATGACAGGTGGAACTTTTACAACCGGCGGCAAAGACCAAAGAAAAGACGTAAGCGACGAAGTTGATAATAATGAGCGCGCCCTAATACACCAAATAGACGCCTTTTTATTGAAATTGGCAGCACTCCCTGGTGTTGAATTGCAGAGCCATCGAACCACGCTGCAGACGATTCTAAAAACTCTCGAAAAAAGAATTGGTTCGTCTGCCAAGCAGGCTACCTCTCCCGAACAAAATACCACCACCCCACCAAATCAAGGAGTATAAGGATAATGGCAACAGTATACGAAATAATTCAAGGCTTATCACAAGCAGCAGCAAACGCATACGACGGCGCACTGGGGGAAGATCAATCCCCGGTAACGACAGGTGCCTTACGTCGAGAAGAGGGCAACGCCCTAATCGATCAACGTGTAATGGATGGATTTAGAGTGAAATTTTATGGTGATATGATGTGCTTAAGCTACCAATCAGAAATACAATTAAAAGAAGTATATGCCGGCGGCTTTGAACAAGAAATAGAGCAAAGAATTACAGATATTTCAGGCTGGCTTAAGAACGAATACAAAAAAATTACAGGCAGTTCGGTATCACTCACCAAACAAGGAGAGGTGGATGTACGCGTTGAGAATTCATCTCGCGTACGTTCTTGGGTAGTGGCAAAAATGCATTATAAAGTTGGCGGATTATCATCAGATATGAACGATGATAACAGTGGGTCTACAAACCCCGTAGAAGCTAATTGGAAAACCTTTATAGATCAAGGTGGTTGGAATGGCACCGGTGGTACACGCCCCGATAACGATACGAGACCAAAACCAAAAAATGATTAATGACGTTTCAGTTAGACAAAAAGCAGCAAGTTAAAGAGATATTAAAATGTGGCAAAGATCCTGCCTACTTTTTAAAAACCTACGCCAGAATTTCCCATCCTATGCATGGGTTAATTCTTTTTGACACATATGATTTCCAAGACGACCTTTTACATGATTTTAATGATTATCGTTTTAACGTTATTTTAAAAGCCAGACAGTTAGGAATATCAACAATCACAGCTGGATATATTGTCTGGCTTATGTTATTCCATCGTGACAAAGCAATTCTTGTAATGGCAACGAAGTTCGCTACAGCGGGCAACCTTGTAAAGAAAGTTAAAGGCATCATGAGAAATGTGCCTGATTGGTTAAGCATTGCTACCATCACAGTAGACAACCGAACTTCATTTGAGCTTTCTAACGGTTCGTCTATTAAAGCAGCCTCCACCTCTGGTGATGCAGGTCGTTCAGAAGCACTATCCCTTTTAGTACTCGATGAGGCCGCTCACATTGAGGGCCTCGGAGATCTGTGGACCGGCCTATATCCCACTCTGTCTACTGGTGGTCGATGCATAGCGCTGTCTACACCCAACGGTGTTGGTAATTGGTTCCACAAAACATGCACGGATGCCGAAAGCAATACAAATAACTTTAACTTGACTACACTTTCGTGGGATGTTCACCCAGACAGAGATAATGAATGGTATAAGAAAGAGACCAAGAATATGTCAAAGCGCCAAATTGCACAAGAGCTTGAGTGTAATTTCAACACTTCTGGAGAGACTGTCATTGATCCAGATTGTATGAAGTGGTTATTAGAAAACGTTAGGGAACCAAAATACCGAACAGCTTTTGACAGAAATTTTTGGATTTGGGAAGAATACGACCCAAGCTGCAACTATCTTGCTGTTGCAGATGTTTCCCGCGGCGACGGCGCCGATTTTTCAACATTACATATGATCAAGATAGAAACTCTCGAAATCGTGGGCGAATATCAAGGGAAGCCAACGCCCGATATGTATGCAAACTTCCTGAATCAAGTAGGGAGAGAATTTGGAGATGCTATGCTTGTGGTAGAGAACAACAATATCGGTTACACAGTTCTCGATAAGCTTGTTGAACATGCCTATCCAAATTTGTACTACTCTATCAAGTCTACACATGAGTATATAGAACAACATCAAGCAGAAGCAATGAATTCTAGCATAGCCGGCTTCACAACTTCCATGAAAACGCGCCCCTTGATTATAGCGAAATTAGAGGAGTTTATCAGAAACAAACTAATTACCATATATTCTTCTCGTACAATTAACGAGATGAAAACTTTTATTTGGAAGAATGGAAAACCGCAAGCGATGAAAGGATACCATGATGATCTCATCATGGCACTTGCAATCGCTTGTTGGGTGAGGGACACAGCATTGCAGACAAGTGCACGAGATTTAAACTATTCAAAAGCGTTCCTATCTGCTATTGTATCTTCTAAAACAACTATGAATACTCAAATAAAAGGCCAGCAAGGCTACAAAAAAGATAATATATTTGATAAAATAAATGAAGCAAAAAATACATACGACCAGTTTAGCTGGATCATTAAGTGAGAAAATAAATGGCACCCCCTGACAGAAGACTAACAGCAAACAACAGAAACCCTGCTAATCAAGAATCTAAGCTCTTCCAAGCTTTAACTAGATTATTCTCAGGCCCCATAGTAAACTATCGGTCACAATCCGGCCGTCGCATCCGACGTCAACATCTGGATAAATATTCTTCACGTTTTAAGACTGCGTCCGGACAACAGTTTAAAAAGAGTTTACACAACCCATTAGATAATCTAGCGACCAATGCGATAGCAAACCAGCGCCGCTCTGAACGATATGTTGATTTTGATCAAATGGAATACACACCAGAGATTGCATCATCACTGGATATCTATGCCGACGAAATGACGACATATTCGGATCTCCGGCCAATGCTGAGCATCAAATGCCCCAACGAAGAGATACGTGCAGTTTTAGCGGTCTTATTCGATAATATACTTAGCCTTCAGTACAACCTGTATGGCTGGAGCCGCACCATGTGCAAGTATGGAGACTTCTTTTTGTATCTAGACATTGACGACAAGTACGGTGTTAAGGGGGTGATAGCTATCCCTACTGCTGAGATCGAAAGACTGGAAGGACAAGACTCCACCAACCCCAATTACGTCCAGTATCAGTGGAACTCAGCAGGAATGACGTTTGAGAACTGGCAAATTGCACATTTTAGAATTTTAGGAAACGATAAGTACGCTCCATACGGAACATCCATCCTGGAACCGGCACGCCGCATCTGGCGCCAACTAACTTTGATGGAAGACGCAATGATGGCTTATCGTGTTGTTCGTTCGTCTGAGCGCCGAGTGTTTAAGATTGATGTGGGGGCTGTCCCTCCGCAAGAGGTTGAACAGTATATGCAAAAAATTGTAACTCAGCTTAAGAGACACTCAGTGGTAGACCCAAGCACTGGACGAGTTGACTTACGCTACAACCCAATGTCCATTGAAGAAGATTATTTTATTCCTGTTCGCGCTGGTTCTGCAACCGAGATACAAACTCTTGCCGGCGCCCAAAACATTACTCAAATAGATGATATTAAATATCTCCGTGATAAGCTTTTTTCCGCTTTAAAAATTCCCCAAGCATATCTTGCGATGGGAGAGGGTGCAGCAGAAGATAAAACAACCTTAGCCCAAAAAGACATTCGGTTCTCACGAACCGTACAGAGACTGCAGAGAGTTATTATAGCGGAGTTAGAAAAAATTGCTATCATCCACTTATATACTCTTGGTTTCCGCGGAGATGATTTGTTATCCTTCAAGCTGGCTCTGAATAATCCATCAAAAATTGCCGAGCTTCAAGAGATCGAGCATTGGAAATCCAAGTTTGATGTCGCAGCTTCAGCCACAGAAGGGTTCTTCTCTCGTCGTTGGGTGGCCGATAACATTTTTGGCATGAGCCATGAAGAATTCCAACGCAACCAACGCGAAATGTATTATGATCGCACCCACGATGCATCCCTGCAAGCAGTAGCTGAAGGCGGCGCCCAAGCTGAGGGAAGCCTCGGTGGAGACCTCGGTGGTGGAGATCTCGGCGGCGATCTTGGAGGGGGAGACTTAGGTGACGATCTTGATCTTGGCGGTCCAGATGAAATGCCAGCAGGCTCCGCAGATGCGCCCGCAGACGCCGACGCCGGCGGGGAAGAATCTCCTTTATTGGCGGTACCTCCGGGCAGCAGACAGGAGCCTCGTCTAACACCCGGCGCTAAAGGCAAAGTATACAATCCTGTAAAGGTAGACAAAAGGAAAGCGGGCGCCCGACAACGTTCAAATGCGGCTAAATACTCAAAAGAAAAGGCCTCGTCTACTACACGAAATGTATATCCAGGCGCTGAGATAAATGCTATACCATCTGTTGGCAATGGGATTTATGAACAAGAGCAATCTATTTATAGTCTGAGAGAGCAATCAGAAGAAGAAAGTTTATTTCAAATTAACGAGTCAATCCGAAACTTGATTGAGGGATTGGAAAGTAAAAAACTATTAACGGAGCAAAAAGATGAAAACAAAGCATAATAAAAAACGCAACACAGCATTTGTTTATGAGGCTTTGATAAAAGAAGCAACAATCTCTATCATGAAAGGAAGTTTAGAGCGCAAGCAAAAAGTTATTAATATAATCAGAAAACACTTCGGCGCCGATAGCGTTTTAAAATATGATCTAGAATGTTATAAGTCTCTTTATGAAAACCAAAACTTAACGGAAAAAGATTCACAAAAGATCCTTAGAGAAGCAAAGATACAAAAGATGATGATAGATCCGCAACAACTTTTTACTGCGCAAACAGCGATGATACATGATATTAATAAAGAAATTGAATCAGATATATTCAACAACTTTGTTCCCAACTATAAAACATTGGCTACGATTGATCAAATTTTTAATATAAAAACGGATCCTAAAAGTCGTGTTATATTAGAAAATGAAGTTACAACGAATATGCTTACGTCGGCTGCTGAGAAGAAACAGGAGCCAACGATAGACAATCTAGTACTTAACACATTCATTAACAAGTTTAATGATAAATACAAGCAAGATTTAATGTCTGAGCAAAAAGAACTTCTGAGCAAATACATATCTTCATTTACCGATAATTCTTTGTCTTTGAAAATGTATCTTAACGAAGAGATTTTGCGTTTAAAAAAAGAAGTGAAAGCCGCGATGTCCGCGGACCTCTTTAAAGATGATCCAAATCTGTCACAGAATGCTAGCCGAGTTCTTGAAAAATTAGACTCGTTTAAGCAAACAGACGTTACTGAGAATGTACTTCTTACAGTACTCAAAACTCAAAAATTAGTACAGGAGTTCCATAACGATGGCTCTAACAATTAAGATCGGCCGCGGCCACCAATCCGCGGTTGTTAAATTAGAAATGGACCTTCGTAAAAGTTTAAGCGGAGATTTAATGATATTTGATCACGGAGATATTGACATTGTGCTATCCCCCGCAAAAAATAAAATTGTTGCCTTTCCCAAAGATACTATGAACGATTTAGTATACGGTGCCCAGAATAGATTGTTTGCACACTTACGCAAAAAAGGCCTCATAATTCCAGAATCTATCGTAGCCGGCGCTTTCTATGGCTCATTTGAGGCGGTTATGCAGGAGCCGTTTAAGGAAAGCTTAAATGCTGCCAAGTTCACGCTAATTAATATTTCCAATTTTATCAATGAAGAACGGCCGTATTTTGAATCTACAGAAGCTATTGTTTCAATGACCGATGACGAATTGATACATCCCGATAAGGAAGACTCCACTGAGTTGGGTGACGTCCCGCAATCTACTGAGAAGGGCTCAATTCGCCCGGGCTACGTACGTGATCCTTATTCGTTGAGCTACATGTACACCCTTTAAGGAGTTTTGTGATGTCTGAAATGAAACTGATAATGGAGAACTGGAACGGATATGTTACAGAAATAGCTATCGAACCAAAAAGAGCACCAATGACTTGGGCCCAGTTATCTGTTATTACCCAAGCGGCCGCCCTGAAAGCGAAAGGTAAGTTAACTAAAGAAAAAGAAAGCGCTCTTCTGGCCCAGCTGACTGATGTCGGCTCCGATTTAGCAATTTCATTGTTGACAGATATGATCCCCTTTGCAGCTACCGCTAAGACAGTTGGCATGGCCATGGCCGGCCTTTGGAAAACCTATGCACAAAAACCAGATCAAGACACCGCAGACAATCCAATATTATCTGCTTTTAATTTAAGCGACGGGTTTCAAGAATTAATTGATGATCGACTTGAAGATGAGTTTATAAAAGAAAAGATCCCGGAGATTGAAAAAATGGCACAAGCAGCCCCCAACGAGCCTATTCCTAATATGGATGAAGTAATCAAGCAATGGCTAGCCTCGCGCCCCATCGGTGGCCAGAAGGGTAATACCGTCGACCGAGTAAAACAATAATGGAATTGCTCACATTTATACTGTGTGCCTACGGGCTCACTCAAATTTTAGTTTATAGTGATATGCCTGTATTACAAAAATTACGTCCTTCAAAGGAATTTGGAGCCGGCTACGGTAAGGTATTTCACTGCCCCATGTGCATGGGTTTCCATGTTGGGTGGGTTTTGATGCTGCTTTCCCCGTTTACAGAACTATTTAGTTTTGATGTTACTGTATTCAATTTCTTCCTTCTAGGATGGTTATCTTCAGGAACATCCTATATATTAAACATGGTCTTTGGCGACCACGGAGTTAAACATGAACACAAATACTTGGACCGACAAGTGGATGCTGCAACCAGTTAGACGCTGTTGTAAAGGATCTTAGCTATGGGTCAGAAATTACTGAGAGAATATTACGAACTTTGTGAAGGTGGCGTTTGTCAGGACCTACTCACAGAAGAAGAGAAAGCTTTTGTTACGGCTGGAGGTATGTACTTAACTGGAATAATCCAACGTGCAGACACAGTTAATGGTAATGGCCGTGTTTATCCTTATAACGTCTTAATGCGCGAGATGAAAAACTATGACAAGCTTGTGACCGAACGTCGCGCTTTGGGAGAACTAGACCATCCAGAAGATTCAGTAATCAACCTTAAAAATGCATCTCATATGATGACAAAAGTTTGGTGGGACGGCAAGAATGTTATGGGGAAAGCTAAAGTGCTTGATACTCCTTCTGGGCAGGTTCTTAAAACGCTTGTACAGTCGGGCGTCAGCATCGGTATTTCATCCCGCGGTATGGGTTCTGTAACCGAGGCTCAGGGAAACACTGTTGTCGAAGACGACTTCCAATTGATTTGCTTTGATTTTGTTTCTGAGCCATCAACTCCTGGTGCTTTCATGATGAAAGAGGCAAAAGATTTTACTAACAAGGTATTCACCAAAGCTGATCGAATTAATAGACTTTTAAACGAGGTTCTCGAAAATGAGTGACTGGAGTAGTTTTAAAGACGCTAAAAAACAAAGTGACGCATGGAGAGACTTTCTCAATGAAAGCGCTGCTTCTGAAGAAGCTGTAGAGATCCCGCTCGATGAGTTCACTGGCGGCTTGAAGAACTTCTTGCGAGGTAAAACGGGCGGCAAACATGGCCTCAGTTATGACAAAAATCAATATACTAAAGATTTAGTCTGCAAGAGGGGCCAACCGTGTAGCACTGGCGACGGAAGTGGCGAGCAACTTGGACCCGAAACATATAACGCTGATGATGTAGTAGCCCTCAACAAGGCGTTTGATGATATAAATCGTCTTCTTGGTCTTGAGATAGATCGAGCAGCCCTATCCCAAGAGCTACAGGATCTACTCACAGATCCCCAAGGGAATAATTATACGATTGAAGAGCAAGCTATTCACAAAGCATCGGTTATCTTAAGCCGCATGCCCACTCTTGGCGATTTATCCAAATATCCTAATCTGACTAAACTTTTTAATGGTGCATTGACCAACGCAAAGACCAAAGCGCATTTACATAAGATTTTAGCACGCGGCGGCTTTTTTGGCAAAGACGGCGATCAGATACCCGACTGGTTTGGCAAGGCCCCAGAGCCTGCGCCGACACCAGAGAAGGAAGCGCCAGAAGCCGTATTGGGTAGCTGCAAGAAATTTAAAGTTAACAAAAATCCTGCGAGCCCATTGATGGCTCTTCAGATGTATTTGCTTAATGTCAAAAAAGAATACCAGCTAAACCCTAAGAAATATGTAGAACTACGTGATTACATTGTCAAACAAAGTGTCGCCGCTGGGTTCTTTAGTGAGTTGGATGCGAAAGAAATTAAAGAAGTAGTCGGCCAAGTTGCCTCTACTAAAACTCCTCGGCGCCAAGTTCGACCAGTAAAAGGATCCAACTCGAAAGCAGCTAAAAGTCGCTCAGTCGACCTGAGTGGCATTTTCCAGATTTTTAAGGATCAAGAGATAGCCCAGTCGATTTATGATTGCTGTAAGTTACAGCTGAAACCAAGTGGTTGGAATATTGGCCGGCCAGCGGCCGCAGAAGAAGAGCCTGCCCCAGAGGAGGTGACCCCAGTAGACGTCGAGGAGATCCCAGACGAAGACGGCGATGGTGTAACTCCAGTGGATGTCGAGGAAATTCCAGATGAAGATGACGCCCCCGAGGTCGAACCTCAAGAGAGAAAAGTATTTTACTTAGCAGATGATTTTAATACCAACAAGATTAAAGGTAGTTGGAACAGCGTCAACAAAAGAAAGGCCGGCCCAAATATCAATTTCCAATCAGACTTAGACGCTTTTGTAAACTTTATTGGCCCATATTTACCTGAGAATGTTTTAAGTGAAAAGAAGACTTCTAACAACCCAGTAGAAAAAATAGCGAATAGCAATTATCTAATTAAAAACAAAGACAAAATTCTGCAACAATTTAAGAAATTAAGTAGAGAAGATCCCAAGAAAGCTGAGAAGGTCAAGAGGATGTCTAGAATATTTATGAAATCTCAATCAAAACCACTACTAAATGATCTTATGCGCAAGGTGCGCACCAAAATGGTGAGTGACCAAGGCGCAGAAGTGGTAGACTTACCCACGAAGAAACAGCCAGCTTCCAAACCCAACCGTGGAGCTTCGGTGGATCAAGGTAAAGTCGCAGAAAACAAACTTAATGAATCTAACACTATCGGGCGATGGAAGTCGCTTGCAGGAATAAAATGAAAAAAACTGATTTAAAACAATTAATCAAGCCCATGGTTAAAGAATGTATTCACGAGGTCCTTATTGAAGAAGGACTTCTGTCTAATGTTGTTGCAGAAGTGGCAAAGGGTATGCAAGCGAGCGTCATCACTGAAACTAAGCAAATTAAGGCGCCGAGCGCAACACGTGAAGAAATGCGACAAAAAACTGCATCTATCAATAAAAAAATGGCTGATCAGAAAAGAAAGATGATGGAAGCAATTGGGAGTGATGCATACAATGGAGTAAATCTTTTCGAAGGTACCACCCCAACGACTGCACCGGACCCAAATCGATTACAGGGCGCCCCAGACTTAGGCGCCCCAGATGATTCTGGAGTTGATATTAGTTCCCTAATAGGTGGAGCTTCCCATATCTGGAAAGCAATCAAGGAAAAGGGAAACTAATGGCTAAAAAATCAAATTTTAAAGTAACTGCCAAAGAGTGTAAAGGCAATCACGAAAGAATGATAAGGAAATTTATCAAGAAAGCTAAGCGAGAGCGAATAGTTGAAGAAATTCGTGAGAGAAAAGAGTACAAAAAGCCTTCGATAAGGAAGAGAGAGAAGAGTGAGCGCGCGCGCCGCCTTCGAGCTAAAGAAGAAAGAAAGCGAGAACGCGCCAAAGAAAGGCGCAATAGAACAAATAAGTGACTATTTATAATGAATACAACAAATTTCAGAGGATTTAAAACATGGCAAAAGGATTAGCACCAATCAGAGCACCGGAAGTTGGTCTCAACAACGTCGGCTCATATCAAGTAAGCGGCCGCCCCTACGCTAGCACGCATACTGCCGGCTCGGCAGCAGAGATAGCATTTCCAATGGTTAGCACATGGTTTCAAGTGATCAACCGCGGAGCTAACCCTGTCAAGGTTGGTTTTTCGGCGGTGGGAGTTTCTGGGTCTAATCACTTTGTGGTGCCCAATTCGGGAAGCGTAACTGGTTTCGGAAAGTCCGACATTTATCATATGAAGGTCTCCGGAATTTGGATTTATGGTGACGCCGGCGCCTCCGCCGTTGACGTTGTTGCTGGTCTCACATGTATTGACCGTAAAAAGACAGCAGGACGCCTCGGTCCGAACTGGTCAGGTTCTGCTGGAGTTGGATAATGGCTACCGGATGGGCATATATAAACTGTACTGCTAGCACCGGTGGCGCATCAGCCACGGGTCCTACTGGTTCCATACAGTTTCATACAAGCGGATCGAACATGACAGGTTCGCGTAATCTTATGTACTTCACTGCGTCTCGCGGTGGTACTCCCGGTGGAACTACAAGCACGCTGGTATTGACTGGGGCCCTTATTGTTAGTGGCGCCATCACCGCGAGTTCTTATAAAATTATTGACACTGAGGTCATCTCTGGTTCAACCATTTTTGGTAATAGTGCCGATGACATACATCTCCGCACCGGTAGTTTAAATGTTGTGTCAAGCGCAGTTGGAGCAGTGTGGACATCAGTCACACCTGTTCTAAGTTCTTCGGCCACCAACCACATGACTTATCTAAAATCAATTCGTGGTAATTATTTTGCTGTGACGGGTACGGTCACACTCAATGGTGGCGCTAATCTTACGAAGAGAGCATATATTTATGGCGTAACTGCAACCGCCAATACAGTTATCACATTAGACGATCCGAGATCTCAAGGCGCCAAAGCTGGTCACATCATGGTAGTGAAAGATCAGGTAACGGCACGCACAAGTTCTCTCATTCTCTCAAAGAGTACAGTAAGTGGATTAGTTGAAGGTGTAAACTATTACCAATTAACTGGTACAATGCCGGCAATTAACTTGTATTCGGATGGAAGCAACTGGTTTGTCTTCTAATTAGTTTTAGGAGGAACTGGTAAATGGCTCATAATTCACTGACGGGCACAGTAATTGCGCCGGCATATTTCGGACCAGGCATTGATGCTGGGACCAACATCCTCTCGGGCAACTTAAGCACGTCCGATGGCGCGAGCATTATTAATGTCCCTCGCGTACAAAACGCGACTGATAATGGTATTGTAACCAATGTAGGCGGCAATGCGAATTCTTTAAATTGTGAAACCAACCTGACGTTTGATGGTTCTTCGCTTGGAATCGTTGGTGGAATGAGTGCTAGTGCACCCGTTTCCGCATCGTTTTTCTATGGGGATGGCAGTCAACTAACGGGTGTGAGTAATGTAAGCCCATCTGGCCCGAATTATTCGGTTCAGTTTAAGAACGCTAGTGGAAACTTAACAGGTTCATTTGGGTTGCGCTTTGAGGGTGATCGGTTAGCATTGGCGGGAGGCCTACAGCTAAGCCGAGCAACGGCGAATGCAACTCTAACCGCATCTACTAAGAGCTATTATATCGGAGTAGATACAACTAACAATGTTGTGGATGTCAGATTGCCCAGCGCTTCTCTAATGTTGAACGGTCAAACGTATGTGGTAAAGGATGAGGGAGGCAATGCTAATAGCAACAACATTACAATTTTAGCCTCCGGAGCCGAAACAATCGATGGTAAAAATTCGATTGTTTTGGAGTCACCTTATGCATCTGTTCAGCTTTATTGTAACGGTATTAATAAATACTTTATCTGCTAAGATTTTTTAGCTGTGAGCCTTCTAATTATAAGCGACCTGTGGAGCGATCCACGGATCAAATCTGGATAGGTGTATTCCTAAACAGATAACCATTATAAAACTATAAAATGGAGGGTTTTTAAACATGGCTTATAAATTTCAATTCGGACCTAGCACAATGTCAGGTACACTCGAACAAGAGGGTACAGTAGATATTACGGGCGCAGGTCTTCTTAAACTGGCGGGGCAAACTTTGTCCGACGCCAACCGTAACGTGACAGCGGCTTCGCTGTCGGGTTCTAACACTCTTAACGTCGCTGGACGCGCAGAGCTTAAAAACGAGTTACACGTTAGTGGAGCAGCAGTCTTTAAGCTTGGTGCTTCAATGGGTGATGCAAACGTCACAAACGTTGGCGACATTGCTTTAGATAGCATTTCTGCCGATGGCGCTAGCTTCTCGTTCGGTTCTAACTGGACAGCTGCTGGTCGCACTTGTGCTGACGGTGGTATCTTTACTACTTTAGATCTTAACGGTGGAACAATCGATGGCACTGTCATCGGTGCTGCAGCCCAGTCTTCGGTGAAAGCTACAACCCTTTCGGCTTCTTCCGAGTTGCTTATACAAGATCGCACACAGCTTAAGAGTACCCTTTTCGTATCTGGAGCGGCTTCCTTCGCATCATCGATCGGCGCTGCAAGCGCCGCCATCGTAGGCGCGGTTACTGCCGCAAGCTTGTCTGCTTCTGGTGACTTAAGCATTGCTGACAACGCTGTTATCAATGGTACAGCTGGTGTATTCGGTCTGCTGACCGCTCACGCTGGTGCCTCAATGGGTGATGCAAACATCACAAACGTTGGTGATATCGCTCTCGATAGTATCTCTGCTGACGGTGCTAGCTTCTCTATGGGAAGTAACTGGACTAACGCTGGTCGTACTGTTGCTGACGGTGGTATCTTCACTACTTTAGATCTGAACGGTGGTTCTATCGATGGTGCTACCATCGGTGCTGCAGCCCAGTCTTCTGTTAGAGCTACAACTCTTTCGGCTTCTAGCACGTTAGATGTTGTCGGCAACGTAACCTCACATGGTACTGTTAAACTTGCTGGTGTTGCTGCAGCTGTTGCGGCTGTTGCTAATGATGACTTATACTTCCTTGATTCCGATGGTCTCATGAAGAAGGAAAGTTTCGTTGACTACGCCGCTACAATCGCTGGTTCTGGCCTTGCTGCCACTGCTGGTGTGCTCAGTGTTGACTTAAACGAAGCCACTGCTGGTGTCGTTGACGTCGCTGCTGATTCTTTCACTTTCATCGATGCCAATGATGGCAACGCTGTTAAGAAAGATAGCTATGCTGACTATGCCGCTTTAATCGCTGGTGATGGCCTCGCCGCGGCTTCAGGTGTTCTTTCTGTCTCGCTGACAGAACTTACCGAAGCTGGTGTTAATGTTGGTGCTGACTCGCTGATCTTCATCGATGCAGACGGAAACGTTACACGCCGCGATACATTCGTTGATTATGCTGCTGCACTTGTCGCTTCGGAGCCTGGTTTGGCATCGTCGGCCGGTAAACTTCAGTTCGATCCTAATAGCTTAACCGCCGCTGCAGTTGCTTCTGGTGACTCGATTGTGCTTGTTGATGCTGATGATAGCAACATTCCAAAGAAAGAGACTGTCGATGACCTCGCTAATCTTTTCGCTGGTGTTGGTCTGTCCGCTGCTTCCGCAGTTATGGCTCTCGACCTTAACGAATTGGCTGCTGCTTCTGTCAATGTGGCCGCTGATAGCATCGCTATCATCGACGCTGATGACAGCAATGGCTCCAAGAAAGAAAGCATTGCTGACCTTGTGACAGCCATGGCTGGTGGTGGTCTGACCGCTACTAACGGTGTGCTTTCTACACAAGGTGGTTCAGCTCAAGCAATCGGAAATGCAAACGGAACTCTCACAGAAGGCATGAACTTCGGTTCTGTAACCTTCACTGCTGATCGTACTTGGACGCTTCCTGCTAGCCCTGATATCGGTGATATCGTGCACGCTAAAGCTCCAGGTTCTCTTGGTGGCAATGATCTAATCGTCCTCAAGGGTTCTGCTGATCACCGCATCGATGGTGCTGAGTCAGTCGAAATTGAATCTGATGGTGGTGCTATTTCATGCATGTTCGTTGGTTCTAACGTTTGGGTACTCTTCTAGGATTTGCTTTTGCAGTCCGGAAGATTATTCTTCTATATTGGGCGCCCTCCTTTTGGGGGGCGTCCTCTTTTTTATAAACTACTTATAGAGTGAAGGGAATAAAATAACTATCTATTTATAGATCTAAGGGAGACACACATTAATGGCTTATAACATATTAAAAGGAAACGTTGAGTTCACAGGCGACAATGGGTCGCTGGAGAATACCGTAGACCAGAATAGTGATCAAACTATCGCAGGTAAGAAAACGTTTACTCAAAGAATAACTGCAAGCGCAATTACACTTAATGGTACAGTATTGGCACCGCCTGTTATTAGTAGCGTCACAAACGCCGCCGCCACTCGGGTAACATATTTTGATGGAGCTTCAGGTGTCGCTGGAAATACTAATTTTACATTTGCCGCAGGTAGCGGGCTTTTAAGCGCTACACTTTATTCAGGATCAGCAGCCGGCCTTACGAATATTCGCACAGATAAATTCCAGGGCTTCATTAGTGCGTCTAATCTGGTGCTCGGCAATGGTGTAAAAAGTGATTCAGGTACTCTTGTTGTTTCTGGCGGGGCAGGGATCACCGTGACGGCCACCGGAGTTAAGCCGAACCTCGACACATACGGTGGCTTAAACCTTAATACAACCGCCCTGATGTTAGATGCCGGCCAGACCTACGATATTTCTAATGGTGGCCAGTCATTGGCAACTGGCGATAAGCTCTTTGTGCAAGACGTCGCCGGCGCAAGCCCAGCAGCACCAGCACTCCGCAGCATGACTGTCGGCACTCTCTCAACTTATTTGCAAAGCAATCTTACATTTAGCCCAATTACAGTATACAACAACGAAGCTAATCATCGCATCATCGCTGGCACCGCTACCGGCGGGACAGTGAATGGGCTAGCATCCCTCACATTTGACGGAAGCAAACTTGCTGTTATAGGAGATGTATCTGGCTCGGGCATCGTCTATACCAAAAAGCTTACCTCAAGTTTTGGTGCGGTAGTATCAAATTCAGTGGGTGTCAACACCAACGCTCCTGCATACGAGATCCATGCTAAGGGCAACGACGCAAGCGTTTTTGCTGATGGCGATAATAACGCTTATTTCCGCTTAGGGATAGCAGGCACCTCCAAGGGATATCTCCAAGTGATAGGAGCCACCAGCGACATAGTTCTTGGCAATACCACTTCCAATGCTGATGTAATACTGGGCGCTAAAGTAGGAGTGGCACAAACTACCATGCTGCGCTTAGATGGCGGCCGCGGAGCCGTGACAGCCTCAGTGCCGTTAAGTTGTTCCTTATCGGTCACAGCTTCGTATTTTTATGGTGATGGAAGCCAGCTAACCAATGTTGGTGGTGGCGGAATTTCTTTTAACGGATCCACTGCGAACGGGCTTGTAACCTACGGTAATGCATCCACAGCGGATGTGGAAGCAAATTTACGCTTTTCCGGCACCAAACTCTCGTTATACAATAGTCTGCTGGAACAGTTCTATGTAACCGGCTCTGGATTGCTCGGCACCTCAAGTGAGTTATTTATGTCCGGTAACGTGGTGATTCGAAATACTGATCCCACTATTAACTTTAGCTCAAGCGCCGGCGCAAGCAGCCTAGGCCAGATTGGGATGAATTCATCGGACAATATTTTAATTCAAAACGACACAATCAACAAACATATCGTACTTAAAGTTAATGACAACGGAACAACCAGAGAAGGCTTCAGACTTAATGGCGCCGTACCGGAAGTTGTTGTCAACGAGGGTTCCGAATCTTTGGTTGACTTCCGTGTCGAAGGGGATACAAATCCCCACACGTTGTTTGTCAAAGGTTCCACGAACCGAGTAGGAATAGGCACAGGAGATCCCCAAGCGATCGCTCATATATCAAGTGATACCAGCGGGGGAACTGTCCTTGCTATACAACAAAGCAATGACGGGACTGACGCTCCAAATATTGACTTTAAAAAATCCCGCGGCGACTTTGGGTCCCCCGCAGAAGTCCAGCCAAACGACTTTCTCTCTCAGGTTTCCTTCAAGGGGTGGGATGGCTCTGCATATGCATCGCATGCGGATATATATGTGCAAGCAGGAACACCTATTGGGGGTAGCTCTCATCCGGGTAAGATTGTTATCAGAACGGTCCCTGCAAACAGCACGACACTTACAACTGCTGTTACTATTGATGAAAATCAAAAGACAACCATTAACGGTAGTCTTCGAGCAAAACAATTACACACCACCGTACACAACTTCGCCAACAGCGGTGTATCTGCATTCTACATACCCTTCATGTCTGCAGTAGAAAGTACGAGCCCAGGCTATTTGCAGCAATATATCGCTCCTGCGAACGGCCGCCTTGTCAAAGCCATCGTGAGAACAACCAATGGACAGAGCGGCTCTATTCATATGGATGTAATGATAGCAGGCGATGGAGTTACTAACTTTACAACAGGTCCTTCGTCTATTGCTGAGCGCGTGACTACTACAATGACAGCGCGCGATACAGCTTATACGTTTGCGACAAGTGGCTCGAACCACTTTGCATCAGTTGACCTCGTAGGTGTCAAAATTGATCCTCAAAGTGCCGTTGGTAGCGTCAACATGACTTGCATTTGGGAATATGACTTCACGACTACTTAAGCAGTCTACAAAAAAGGGTTTTTCGTTGTCTGCTTACTATTTATTTTGTACAATTTCCCCTTTAGGAGCAGAATGAATGTCAAATTTACTTAAAGAAGCGATCGTAGATGCAGGCGCACTTCGTGAATCGGCTTTAAAAAACGCAGAGACCACTATAATCGAAAAATATTCCGATGAGGTACGAGAAGCCGTTAGCCAGCTTTTAGAGCAAGATGAATTAGCTATAGATGGAGACATGGAAACCGTTGGAAATACAGAAGAAGTGGCTGCAAACATTCCCTTGGCAGCAACAGACGGCCTTAATGAAGAAGAAGGTGAGATCCCGCCCGGACTACCCACTGAGGGCGAAGAAATTCCAGTGAATATTGATCTGCAGGCATTACAAGAAGCAGTAGCTGCTTTGGAAAGTGAGATTGAAGAGTCAGAAGAGATTGATATCAATGAAGAAGAACTCGCTGCCATCCTACGAGGCGAAGAGCTTGAGGAAATTGCCCTGCAGAACCCAGACGCGTCGGCTCAAGAAACTGAGGCGGCCGCCAAACAGGATGATGAATCTGATGAAGGTGGCCTCGATGAAGAACTTAATGAAGAAGAGGAAGACGACGCCGATGACGACGTTGCTGCACGCACTGCCCCTAAAGATAAGAAAAATAAAGCAGACTTTCTTCCTAAAGATGTTAGAGATAAGATTAACGCCACAAACGAAGAACTCGATGCTGACGCCCTTGTAGACGCCATCATGGAAAAGCTTACCGTTGATATGGGCGCTGAATTAGCTGGCTGGGCCGGCCGATCAGCAGAAAGTGTTAAGTGGGAAATGGAAAAAGAACTGGCCCACAGACGTTCTACCGACGTCCAACAAGATTTAGAAGATTTGAAGAAAGCTCACGAAGACTTAGTTTTCGAAAATAAACAAGTCGTTGAGCAAACAAAAAACTATAAGCAAGCATTTCAAGAGCTTAAGGAAACTTTACAAACTGTAAATCTTTCCAACGCTCGTTTGCTTTATACGAACCGTGTACTTAGAAATACCTCCCTAAATGAGCGACAAAAGAATAAAATTGTCGAAGCGATTTCAAAAGCTGGTTCTGTGACAGAAGCGAAGACAATCTACCAGACGCTCGAAAGCACAGTGGTGGCTTCTCCAAAGAGAAGTCCGCAATCACTGAGTGAAGCAATTGGTCGTCGAACTTCTGTTATCCGTGCTACTCGTCAAGAGAGCACACCCTCTGATCCTCTCCAAGAGAGAATGAAGAGACTAGCTGGTATCAAGTAAGATACAAATACAATAATATTATAGGAGGTATTTAAAATGGCTGGAATAGTTGAAAGGTTAACCGAAGGTGTTGTTAACCGTGATATGCGCGCAGAAGGTAACGCTTTGATTTCAAAGTGGGAGCGCACAGGACTTCTCGAAGGACTGACAAATGACCGTAAAAAGAACTCAATGGCAAGGTTGTTAGAAAACCAAGCTAAAGAGCTTCTTCGTGAAAGCAGCAGCATGAGTGCTGGTGATGTTGAGGGCTTCGCGTCCGTAGCATTCCCCATCGTTCGTCGTGTTTTCGCAGGACTGATCGCAAACGATCTCGTTAGTGTTCAGCCCATGAGTCTGCCAAGTGGACTCATCTTCTTCCTCGACTTTACGTTCTCACCGGATATTGCTGGTGTTGCTAACGCTCAAGGCGACGGAAGATTTGGTAACCCCGCTGGAAAATCGATTTACGGTTCTGACGAGGTTGGTATGCAAGTAACTGGTGGTGTCGATCTACTCGGCTCTGTCGAGGGTGACCTCGGTGGCGCCCGCACGGTTGGTGCTCGTGGTTATGCTTACGCATCTCCATCTGCGTCTTTCCATCCCGATAACGGATGGGCTGAGGTTTGGGGTATTACCGGTTCTTCTGAGCTTCAGAAGAAGAAGGTCGTGTTCGATCCCGATCTGATGGCTCTCTCGTCGAGTACTGCGACCCCTACTTGGGTTGTTCGCGTATCTATCGATAAGCGAGACTTAACAGCCTCAGCACCAACAGTTGGAACCTTTGACTTCGATAACTTGTCGACACTTTCTGCAAGTATTTCTTCATTGGACGTACAGTTGACACTCGATGGTTCACCTGTAAAGGCAGACACCAACCAGCTTCGTCGTCTGACGAACTTGAGTAAGTCTGCTGCAGACGGTGCAACGTATGTTAACCTGTACTTCGCGACGACAGTTGCTCAAGGTAATTCCACCACCATCTCGGCTCAAGGATTGTGTCTGTCTGGTGCTATCGTTGATAGATTCCAAGCTGCTGGTCCTCTCGGTGCTATCGAGGGTGCTACTGCATGGGGACTTGAAGGCAACGCTGCCATCCCAGAAATCGACATCAAGGTCGACTCTGTGGCTGTCACCGCTCAAACCAAGAAGCTTAAGGCTAAGTGGACACCGGAGTTAGGTCAAGACCTTAACGCCTACCACAACCTTGATGCTGAGGTTGAGCTTACTTCGATTCTCTCTGAGCAAGTTGCTCTTGAAATCGATCGTGAGATTCTCGGTGACTTGGTGAACGGTGCTAAGGGTGCTACCTACTACTGGTCGCGTTCCCCTGGCTTGTTCCTCAACAAGGTAACTGGTACTGAAATCGGTGCTGCTTCTGCTGCTCCCGACTTCACCGGTACTGTTTCCGAGTGGTATGAGACCCTTATCGAGACCATCAATGATGTGTCAGCACAAATCCATCGCAAGACTCTGCGTGGTGGCGCTAACTTCGTCGTCTGCGGACCTGAAGTTGCCAACATTCTTGAGTTCACCGCTGGCTTCCGTGCTAACGTTACTCATGATGATGAGAAGGGTAGCATTGGTGCTGTTAGTGTTGGTTCACTGAGCAAGAAGTTCGACGTCATTGTTGACCCGTACTTCCTTCGTAACGTGATCCTCGTTGGTCGTCGCGGTTCTTCTTTCCTTGAAAGCGGATACGTGTACGCTCCATACGTCCCACTGCAGACTACACCCACAATCTTCGGACCAGAAGACTTCGTGCCTCGCAAGGGCGTGATGACTCGCTATGCGAAGAAGATGGTGCGTCCAGATATGTACGGTCTTGTTATCGTACGCGGTCTCCTCGGTGAGGCAGGCGCTACTAGCTAAACACTAGTAATTGCTTAAAAGAAGCCCGCTCTCTTCGGAGAGCGGGTTTTTTGCTTTTAATAGACTATATATTATAGCACTCAAAAGGAGCCCTCAAACATGGCTGTCACAGTTACCAATCAATCAAACCCTATCGGTTCACGCCTCGTCAACGATACTGACGTTACCAGTACCGCTGCTGATAATACAACCGGAACAACCGGAACACTTTACATGGTTGAGGTAGATAATACAGCCAACTCCAGTATCGTTTATTTTAAAATGGCAGACTCAACAAACGCTACTGGTGGAACTACTGCCGCAAACCTTGTCTTAATAGTACCTGCGTCCACCAAAATGAGCTATGTATTCCCAACAGGGATTGCGTTTTCGGCCGGATTTAGTCATTGGTGTGTAACCGGCGCCGCCGAAGCCAATACGACATCACCCAGTAACGATGTAATCGCTCGATACGTCACTAGCTAATTTAGCATTTATTAATCACAAGAGCCTCTCTTTAACGGGAGGCTTTCGTGCGTGTGTGACTACTTATAGCCGAAGGGAGAAATCTCTTCGTTAATTGACCTAATTAATATTCATATAAGGAGAAATATATTATGGGAACGAAACGAGTAGGTTGGGCTAGAATTAAAAGCCTGATTAACGAAAACCAAAACGAATTAAAATTACTGCATCCGCAAATTGTTGCGGTTTCGGGCACAAAGACGCTTAAGGCCTCAGAGTCTGGAGCACTTATTGCTTGGACATTGGGTTCGGCACATCACATTACATTGCCAGCAGCTACTGTTGGACTACAGTATGACTTTGTGATTGAAACCGGCGCTGCGGCAGGGCACACAATTATCACCCAAACCGCTGATAAAATTCACGGTATGGCTGTTCTGACGGAAACTGGGACTGTTACACAAGTTAACACGCAAAGTCTAGAAGACGGCGCTGGTGTTAATAAAGTGCATTTTAAGAGTGATGGTACTGCAGTCGGTGGTCAAGCCGGCAACACCTGTCGCCTTGTTTGCATTGAAAAAGGCAAGTGGGTTGCTACTGTTCACGCCTCTACGAGCGCTACTGTTGGTGTAGCAGTCACTATTCTCGCCAACTAATAAGATTTAATTTAAAGATTATATCTCTCCCCCCTTCCCTTCCGGGCTGGGGGGTTTTCTTTTTGAGGCAAAAAACCCAAAAACGGCGATCCCCCCAAAAATACCGCCGGCAATTTTTTGAGATTTCATTTTTCACATTTTTGTACTATTTACTACTGGACTAAAACATAGGAGTTCCACATGGGAAAGAAAAGAAGACTATTATCATCAAAGAAAAAGTTTGGTGCAAAACATAGCAATCACCCCCGAATGAAAATGATAATGGCGGAGACTGCGACAGAAACAAATGTCACCCCACCAACTATCACTAAGACTGTTGAGCCACCCACACCCCCGGCGCCCCCAAAAGAGGTAACTCCGGTGATTAACGAGGTGCCAGAATTTAAAACAGAAACAATCGAAGAAAAGCCGCCTGCTGCCACAACGGCCCCCACCACAAAGGCGACCATAAAGGCAAAACCTGTAACAGCAGCACCAAAAAAGACCACCACCAACAAAAAGGTGACCACCCGCAAAACTAGTCGCAAGACTGTTAAAAAGAAAACCAACGAAGCGAACGCCTAAAATAAACGCTGCAGCACATTGAGTTTTGTGGGTCTCTTTACTATTTAATGTGAGGGCCCATATACATGCCAATTAATCTTAATCCTATATCACAAACAAGTGCCATTATCTTGCCGGCCACGGGCACATATTCCAAAGTGGCTGCAGCGGTACCTTTTGGGATTTATACCGGTTCGAGCGATTTTTTAAGTGGCGCCACACTACAAGTTCCTTATATTTACAAGAAACTCGGCGGTGATGTTGTCGATATAGAGCTAACAGCTGAAAATATCTACGCATCTTATGAAGAGGCCGTACTTGAATATTCTTATATTATCAATCTTCACCAAAGTAAAAATTCCCTCTCTACCTTCCTGGGAGAGACTACGGGCACTTTTGATCACAAAGGGGATCTTAAAACTGGCCCCGCAAATCGAAATTTAAAGTTTCCGCGGTTTACAATTGGCTATTCAATGCGTGTTGGCGATGGCGGCGCAGCCGCCGCTGGCTTTGGAGGTACAACACCCCAATATTCAGCTTCCTTTAACACCAAAACCAATAAGCAAGACTATGATTTACAAGCAATTATTCAAAGTGCGTCAGCATCCGGCGTAGATGATGCCGGTAAAGGTGTTCCCTACGCGAGTATGGTAGATGGAAAAAGAATTACGGTAACACAGGTCTTTTATAAATCTCCACGCGTCATGTGGCGTTTTTACGGCTACTATGGGGGTATTGGGGTAGTAGGTAACGGATCTACTTACGGCCAATTTGCCGATGATTCTACTTTTGAGATTGTTCCGACATGGCAAAACAAACTACAAGCGATGATGTACGAAGACTCGCTACAAACCAGAACTTCTAATTATTCATATGAGATAATAGACAATAAATTGCGCTTATTTCCTACGCCGTCAAGCTGGGGCGGGGAAGATGCTCGACGTATTTGGGTGAAGTTTTACGTTAACAATGAGTCTACATGGTCTCCTACAACCTATTCAGGCTCGGTGGATGGCATCAACAACATGAATACACTTCCGTTTGATAATCTTCCTTACAAGAATATCAACTCTATTGGTAAACAATGGATCCGTAAATATTCATTAGCGCTATGCAAAGAGATGCTTGGCCAAATTCGAGGAAAGTTTACAACACTGCCCATACCCGGCGAGAGTGTAACGTTAAATCATTCCGAATTGCTATCTCAAGCTAAAGAAGAACAGCAAAATCTTAAAGATAAACTCAGAGAGATGCTGAAAGAGATGGAATACCCAGCATTGGCCAAATCGGACCAGGAGGTTACTGATGCAGCTACTAACGTTTTGAAGGTGTCCCCATTGGGCATCTTTGTGGGATAATATAGAGTATGTCTCAACGCTGGAAAAAACCAGAATCCCCGCCACCACCGCTCTTCTTAGGCAAGAAAGAGCGAGATCTTGTAAAACAGGTAAATGACGAATTAATTGAAAAAGTTATTGGTCAAGAAGTTTTATATTATCCTATTGATATGGAGCGCACAAATTTTCATCCTCTATACGGCGAAGCGATTAAGAAAACATATCTTTCTCCTATTCGCATCTATGCTCTTGTGGAATTCACCGAATATGCTACTGATTACATGGAAAATGTAGGAATTGATAAGATGTGGGAGATCCAAGTGCACTTTCATAAGCGCCGCTTAAACCAAGATCAAAATGTTGAGGTGCGCGAAGGTGACTTTGTTCTGTACGGGACCTTTTATTACGAGATAGTTAAACTGTCTGAACCTAGAAAGCTATTTGGCCAGGTTGGTCATAGCTTTGAGGTGTCAGCAACATGCAAACGTTCCAGAAAGGGGTTATTCGATGCTACCTGATAATTTTGACTTTGCCCTGATGCCTTCAGGGTCTAATACATTTCGATTGAGTGAGATAGGAATGCTATCTTCTACTATAGAAGACATCGACAGTGCGATCACCTCCTGGGTTAAGGACGATCTAGATGTATCCACCTCTACCAACGAAGGGTTTACCACAGTCCCAGTCTTATGGCAGGTACCGGAACGATCTTACCAAATAAAAAACAAGAAAGAGCTTCGCGATAACGCCGGCGCGATAAAATTGCCGGTAATTAGCGTTGAACGAACTGGAATCGCGAAAGACCCTGCGCGTAAAGGAAGTTACCAAGCCAATATGTACTCTCCCGACCATAACGGCCGCGTTGGACGCATGGTACTTGCAAAAAGGATAGTTCCTGATAAGACACGTAATTTTGCTGTAGCGTCGGGTACGAGAACGGGCCGAAGTCTGCCCTTACCCCAACGAAACACTCTAAGAGTTAACAAAAAGGTCGTCATACAGACACTATCAATACCAATTCCCATCTATATTAATGCCATGTACAAGATAACATTGAAGAGTGAATATCAACAACAAATGAACGAAATGATGACACCATTTATAGGTCGAACAGGGCAAATTAACTCTTTTGTGATGAGGCGAAATGGCCATATGTACGAAGCCTTCATCGAGCAAGACTTCACACACTCCAACAATATCAGTAACTTAGGAGAGGACGTCCGAATGTTCACTTCAGAAATAACGATTCGTGTATTGGGTTATTTGATAGGCGAAGGTAAGAGCGATGATAGGCCTATTGTTCGGATTGATGAGAACACTGTTGAATATCAATTTCCACGTGAAACAGTGATGCCAAATGGCAAGATCCCTTTGTTTGACGGCTGAGCAACCACATCCTGAACTGAATGGGCACTTTTCTTTAGTTCTGCCGCGCCTTTTGGAATGGGGAATACTATTTAAAGTATGATTGAGACATCAATTAAACGCATTAAATAAGAGAGGATGGACCCAATATGTCAGTCAAAAGCTTCAAATTTGTATCTCCGGGAGTGTTTATCAACGAGATTGATAACTCATTTATCCCCAAATCAGCCGATACCATCGGCCCGGTAATCATTGGACGCGCTAGCCGCGGCTTAGGTATGCAGCCGGTGACAGTCTCCTCGTATTCCGATTTCGTGAATATGTTTGGTGATACTGTACCCGGTAAAGCCGGTGGAGACATCTCCCGAAATGGCAATTACCAATCTCCAATGTACGGAACATTTGCTGCTAAGGCCTTCCTGAACGCAAATGTGGCACCAGTTACCTACATCCGCCTTTTAGGTGTTGCAGATTCCGCGGCCACAACTGCTGGCGCCGCCGGCTGGGACACTGACAGTACTCTGGCCGGCCCGGGTACCTCCACAGTGCCTAGCGATAATACTTACTTAAATGGTGGAGCTTACGGACTATTCGTATTCCCCTCCTACACATCTGGCTCGAAAGCGCTTGGCACAGGCTATCTCGGCGCGGTTATGTATGTTAACACTTCCGGTTCTATATCTCTTTCGGGCACCGTAGGTGCCGCCGGAACCTCCGCTCATGTTGCAGGTGGCGGCCAAAGTAGAGGCACGGGCCTTGTAGTCGCATCGGGCCCTCAGAACGAGTGGACAATTCGGGTTTCCTCATCATTGTCAACAGCGGCCTATCGAGCAAAGGATATAACGTTTAGTTTTGATGATAGTAAAGAAACATTTATTCGCAAGCGTTTAAACACAAACCCACAACTTGTTACAACCCCCGGTGTTTTGATTGGTTCAGCTTCTTACCAACCTTACTGGCTTGGTGGAACGTTTGAACAAGAACTGCGCGATAATAACGCCATCGGCGTAAGTGCCGCAGCAGTATTGTTACCGCTTGCACTTTCAGGCGCCTTGACTACAACCGCCCCTAGCATTATGAGACAATCTACTCGTGAAGCAAGAGCCGGCTGGTTCATCGGGCAAGATTTGGCCAACGATCACGTACTGTACGATCCTAAGAAAACTCAAAAGCTTTTCCGTCTGATTGGCCGCGGCCATGGCGAGTGGATTAACCGTAATATCAAGGTATCGATATCGAATGTTAAAACCTCGACATCAGCAAATAGTGATTACGGTACATTCTCGGTTGTGATTCGCTCTATCTCAGACAGCGACAACGCTGTACAAGTAATCGAGCGTTGGGACGAATGTAGCCTAGACCCGGCATCGCCCAACTACGTAGCTCGCAAGATTGGAGACAAGTATACAAAATGGGATGCTACGAACCGTCGTCTTAAGACATATGGTGAATATGACAACCAGTCAAAATTTGTATATGCGGAAATGAATTCAGATGTGGACGACGGCGCGACTGACGCGACACTTCTTCCAGTTGGATATTACGGACCACCTAAGTTTAAAAACCTTAGTGGTGTGTTTAACACTTCGTCTCTGGCCAGTACATATATTGGGTTCAGCCGCCATTGTGTCGGTGCATACGGTGGTTCTATTCCGATGACCGCCAACGCGGTCGTGTTGTCTCAGGGAGCAATCCTCTCTGGCGCCGGCGGATCATTTACAGGTTCCCTGAATTTCCCCACAGCGCGCTTACGCGTAAGTGCCTCCGACGGTGCTACTGCAGCCCCTACGAATGCATATTGGGGATACCAGCCAACTCGCACGGCGACCAGCACTCGGTACGATCCTAGTACTGTAGATATGCATCGTTGGTGGAGTGACGCTGTTACAGCCGATCCGACAAGCAACGATTCTATTAGCACTACTGCTGGAGTTGATTCTTGGTGTAACATCGTGTCACTGCTTAATGTGGTGACCTCCTCCTCACCGAACGGCGCTTTTTACTACTTGTCCGGTGCCTACGAGGGTGGAACTCCATCTTCTTATGTCCGACCCGACGCAGGCCGCTCGCTTGAAGATCTACTCAACCTAGGTTATAACCGCTTTACAGCACCTTTCTGGGGTGGCTTTGACGGATTTAATATCAAAAATGCAGACCCAATGTACAACAATGGTATTGGAACCACTGAAGCAGGAAGTTATACCTATAACACCGCAAAACGTGCGATTGATACAGTTGTTGATCCTGAGTTTATTAACATGAACCTGTTAACACAGCCCGGGCTTACGAATACCAAGCTTACTCAGCACATGATTAATGTGTGTGAAGAGCGCGGCGATACCATGGCCCTCATTGACCTGCCGAATGTCTATATTCCAAGTCATGAAGCATACTACGCTAGTAAATCAGCCCGCGGCGAAGCTGCAACAACACCAACTAATGCAGCCAAGGATTTACGCGATCGTCGTATCGACTCTTCCTATGGCGCGACATTCTATCCATGGGTTCAAACCCGAGATGAGAATTCCGGTCGCCTACTGTGGGTTCCACCATCCGTCGCAATGATGGGTGTGTTGGCTTCCTCACAGGCGAAGTCCGATGTATGGTTTGCCCCTGCCGGCTTCAACCGCGGCGGCCTATCTGATGGTGCAGCTGGAATTCCAGTAGTTAACGTCAGTGAGCGTCTGGTGTCTAAGGATCGCGACACACTTTACGAAGCACGTATCAATCCGATTGCCTCTTTCCCATCTAGCGGAATTGTGGTCTTCGGCCAGAAGACACTTCAAGAGCGTCAATCTGCACTCGATAGGATCAACGTCAGAAGGTTGGTTATCTACTTGAAGAAGCAGATTTCAATTCTCTCTACACAAGTGTTGTTTGAGCAAAATGTACAATCAACTTGGAACCGCTTCAAGTCTTTGGTCGAGCCTTTCCTGGCAAACGTCAGAGTTCAGTTCGGTATCACAGATTACCGGTTGATTCTTGACGAATCAACTACAACCCCTGAGCTAATTGATCAGAACATTATGTATGCTAAGATCATGATTAAGCCAGCCCGCGCCATTGAATATATTGCGATTGACTTCGTAATACTCAATTCCGGCGCATCGTTTGACGATTGATAAAAATGGTGGGGGGTTTTCCCTTCACTACACTAATTAAAGTATAAATAGGAGTTACTAAATTATGCCATTCTGGTCAGAAAATTTCGGACAAAGTGCAGACATGAAAGATCCAAAACGGAATTTTAGATTCGTTGTGGAATTTCAAGGAATCCGTTCTGCTAACGGCGGCGCCAACTTGTGGTACGCCAAAACGGTTGCAAAACCATCGTTTGCGATTAACGCAGCGGAGCATAAGTATTTGAACCATACTTTCTATTACCCCGGTAATGTTAGTTGGAATACCGTGTCCGTAACTCTTGTTGACCCAGCGAACCCTGATATGACAGCTACATTAGCCGACATTATTCAGCTTTCTGGTTACACTCCACCAAGCGGCCCCGAGGCTCTTACTACAATTTCTAAGGCTAAATCAGCCGCTGGTCTTGGTACGGTAATCATCCGTCAATTAGACGCGGAAGGCAAAGACCTGGAAACGTGGACACTGTGGAATGCATTTATCGTCGATCTTAAATTTGGCGACAACTTAGAATACGGAAACGACGATCTCACAGAACTTTCTGTGGAACTTCGCTACGATTGGGCTCGCGTTGAGACCATGAACCCATCAGTCGCAGCCGGCGGTGGTAACTCCTTCTTTGGCGTTAACAGCTAATATAGACAAAACAAACAACGAGGTGTAAATTGTCAAGAAATAAAGATCGCTTAGGTCCATCAGGGCCGGAGGCTGACTCACTCCCCCCACAAGCGATGCATCAATCAGAATCACCAGGTTTCTCCTTCGTGATACCAACTGAGTTTGTAGAGTTGCCATCCGGTGGCAGGTTCTACACAGAAGGGCACCCTTTGCATGGTCAAGATAGCTTAGAAATTAAGCAAATGACAGCCAAAGAAGAGGATATGCTCACATCTCGCACTTTACTCAAAAAAGGTGTTGCACTTGATCGTGTCATCGACAGTGTTATCATTGATAGGCGCATCGATGCAGACCAATTATTGGTCGGCGATAAAAACGCCATCATTATCTCCACCCGAGTATCGGGCTATGGAAGTGAATATACCACACAAGTAACTTGCCCTAACTGCAATGCAACACAGGAATATACATTTGATTTGAATGATACAAAAGTTTATCATGGCGAGAATGCAAATGCATACGAACTTCAAGATCACAATGACGGAACTTTCACAGCGAAACTCCCCAAAACTAAGCTTAATGTAAGATTTCGATTATTAACGGGACAAGACGAGAAAAGAATGTTGATGCAGCTTGAAGAAGCACGCAAGCGGAAGAGGCCAGAACAAACGATAACTCTACAATTGCAAAATATGATCATTTCAGTAGAAAATGATGATACTCCAGCGACTATTGGTTATTTAATAGAAAACATGCCCTCAGCCGACGCCCGGCATCTTCGAACAGCATACAAATTAGCTGCACCAAACATTGATTTAACGCAACACTTTGAGTGTGGTGAGTGTACTCACGAGCAAGATATGGAGGTTCCGTTAACCGCGGACTTTTTTTGGCCTGACAGATGAGTACATAGAGAACATTTATGAACAATTTTTCTTTCTGAAATATTCAGGAGGTTGGTCGTTCTCTGAAGCGTATAATCTTCCTATTGGTTTGCGCACATGGTTTGTAAAAAGACTTGTTAAGCAGCTAGAAGCGGAAGCTGAGGCCGTAAAAAAATCATCTAAGGGTGGAAGTAGTTCTCAAACATTGAGCGCCCACAATCAACCGCCCACACCATCGAAATATAGGTAAAGCTAAGTCGGAAGTAACCCTTCCGACTTTTTTTGTATGTCACTAATTATAGTAGTAATAGTAAGAGGGTCTCAAGTTGTCTGATGAAAAAATAAAGAAGCTTCAGGAAGAAATTAATAAACTGAACGAAGAGGACAAAGAAATCCTCAATGAGAAACTCGGTCTTACCGAGAAGATCAAAAAAACGGCCGAAGAGAGAAAGGAAGCCTTAGTAGAAGAAGTCAGGCTCCAGAAGCTATATGTAGAAAATCTTAACGAAGTGAAAAATCTTCAAGATGGCCACCTTCTTAAGCAAAGACAACAAGTAGAACTTCTAGAAGCAGAGGTGGCGCTGGCCCAGCACATGATCAAAAATGGCGAGGCAATGACCCCCATTGCCATGAAAACGTTTGAGCAAAACAAGGCTCGGCTGGCGCAAATGAAAGAGCTTGTCAGCGTCGGCGATGAAATAAATGAAGACTTAAACAAAACCACCGGACTGTATGGAAAAGTTAACGCAGAAGCCAAAAAATGGGCAGTTGCAATGCAGTCAGGCAAAGCCGGTATCCTTGCTGTTAGCAAAGCAATGCATGGCTTCGACAAGATAGCCTCCAAGGGCCTAGGCCGCTTGATATCTGAAGCGAAAGAACTTGTTCTTGGAGTTGACAGTGTAACCAAGCAATTTTCAAAAGCGACACAACTCAATGACACCTACACCGCCAGTATTACCAGCACTTATAAAGAATTAAACATATACGGCGCCACTTTACAAGAAGTATCGAAAGCCCAAATGGATTTGGTTCAGAACGTTACTGAATTCACTCTGTCGAGTGAATCGCAAAGAAATGCGCTCTTGGAAGTTACAACTGTCCTCGGTGACTTAGGAATTGCTAGTGCAGATGTAGCTAAAGGTGTTCAGGGATCAATGAAATTCTTCGGCCAGAGCATAGGAGAGGCAACGAATACGGCGATGGAACTTGAATCTACGGCAGAGGCGCTAGGTGTTGTTCCCGGCGAAATGGCCGCACAGTATGCACAGATGGCGCCCGCCATGGCAAAATTTGGCTCCGAGGGTATAAAGAGTTTTAAAGAACTATCGAGAATTCAGAAGATTACTGGCATGGAAATGCAAAAAGTCCTCAACCTGACAAATAAATTTGATACATTCGAAGGTGCGGCCACCCAAGCAGGTAAGCTTAATGCTGCCCTTGGTGGCAACTTTGTGAATGCCATGGACCTTATGATGGCGACAGATCCAGCAGAGCGCTTCAGTATGATCAGAGACTCTATATTAGATGCAGGTCTCACCTTTGATGACATGTCGTACTACCAGAAACAATTTTATACTGAATCGTTAGGCTTGAGCGATGTTGGCGATTTGGCCTTGATGTTATCTGGAAATATGGACACCCTAGGCGCCGCCACCAACGAGAGTGCTGCTACCCTTATTGAACAAAAAGAGAAAGCCCAAAAGAATATGGAAATCATGGAACAGCTGAAATCAGTATTCATCGAACTGGCCGAAGTTGTAATGCCATTAGTAAAGAATTTTAGTGATTTTATGAAAATGCTCCAAAAGAGTCCGGGCCTCGTTAAGGGTATTGTGGCAGCTTTTGTGATGTTTAAAGCTGCTTCTGTCGGTATGGCAATCTATAATGCCATCCTGACTACTTCATTTTATAGTTTAGCGGCATCTGAGACTGCATCCGGTGTGGCTGCCAAAAGGGCTGGCATAGGCTTGGGAATAATAGCTCTCGCCATCGGTGGTATTGCAGCAGCCATGTTGATTAATTCACCATCTATACTGGTGGCGTCGATGTTTGGTTTCGCTAGCTCCCTCAAACTCACCGGTAAAGCCGCAGACAGAAGTGCCCCCTCTCTCCAGAGATTAGCACCAGCCCTTCTTCAAGTAGGTGCTGGTGTATTTTTAATCACCGGCGGCCTCGCAATGATGGCGGCCGCCTTCTCCCTCCTTAGTGTGGAGCAGATGATTGGAATGGGTGCCGCTTTGATTGGGATTGGCGTTGGGATTTATTTCCTGGCTCCAGCACTAGGAGCTTTAGGTGGCGCCGTCGCCCTTACCTTCCCCGCATTAGCTGGATTGGCCTTAGTTGTAGTCGCCATAGGTGGGGCTGTGGCCCTCGCCGCTATCGGCGTTGG
>Ga0209337_1000167_pt1 | contig 52436 bp, 65 predicted proteins | sample LinPmetageLP53_FD_184044 | JGI IMG/M metagenome (GOLD analysis project Ga0209337, IMG submission 184044) | Marine viral communities from the Pacific Ocean - LP-53 (SPAdes) (version 2) | ecosystem: Environmental > Aquatic > Marine > Oceanic | place: Pacific Ocean | collected 2010-02-08
GATCCATATACACCTATAGTAGGTTCTAGTTTTAGAGCTTTAGGATCGCTAGCAAGTTCACCTTTTATAGGTTTATTTGATAGCAGCCTAGCGCTAGTTTCACCTCAACCTTCTTTTGGCGCTTTACCAAATAGTAATTACACTGTTGGAGCTGCTAGCGATAGTTATACTTATATTTTAGCTTCAGGTAAAAACCAGCAAAATTTAAGCCCAAGGATAAGTACTGACTCTGGGGCAACGTGGAATTCACTTCCTTCACCTGTTTCAGGAACTTATAGAGCTGAAGACACAACAATGTCTAAATCTGGTCAAGTTATGGTTTTAGAACCTGGAGGTAATAATAATTATATTTTTCTTTCTAATGATTATGGTAGTACATTTACTCAAGTAACATTACCTGTTCCTGCAGGTTCTACTATAAACGCTAAAAGAATGGTATCTGTTTCTTCTGGTGGTAAATATATAATTGTTTCAGCTTATCTTACAAATCCTACTAATTCAGGTGTGTTTGTAAGTGAAGACTATGGAGCAACATTTACAAATATTACAAGTTCTTTACCTTCACCTGTTTCAACGTCTGGGTATGACCAAGTTGTTGTTTCTGGCGAAGGTCAATATCAATATTTACTTAGTCCAATTACTAATGAAAGTAAATATTCAAGTAATTATGGAGTTTCTTGGACAAATAAAAATTATGGTTCTTCTGATTTTAGAGAATCATCCGCTGCTAGTGAATCTGGTCAATATGTATTGTTTCCAAGAAATACAACTACAGCTTTATATACTGATGACTTTGGCGCAACAACAAGCACATCAAGTATAGGTGCTAACCAATTACGATCTTCTATTAGTAATTCAGGTCAATTTGCTATGTTTGTTACACTTACCGCTAATCAATATATATCTACCAACTATTTAAGTAGCTTTTCAGCAATAGCTAGCACAAACATGTCAGACGGTGTACTTGTAGATGTATAGTTAGCTAATTTGTAAAAATCACTAAAACCAAGTAAGTATATAGAATATAACCGGCCAGGGAAATGGCAAACCAAATAGTAATTTAAAACCAAAACCAATGACACTATTTTACCAGACTCAATCGTGGAGTAGTCAACCACAAGTAACTGAAGAAACCATTAACCTTTGGAAGCATGTATCTGAAAAGAAACACTGGCGTATAGTCCAGCTACCAAACGGTTTCTACCAGACAGAATACCTAGATCCTAATAAAGAAGATTCTTGGATCGACGTAACGAGACGCGAAACCATGGAAGGAGCTGAGCAAGCAATAGATGCATCAATATCGCACTATGAAAAAAAGCTTGGTTACTTACGCGGACCACAAGTCGTTAAAACGTTTGAATAAATAAAATAATATAATCTAATCAAATCAAATAAATGTCAGACGCTATAGTTAAAAACCTTAACTTTGGTAGCGAAGCCCGCACCAATGTATTTAAAGGTATTGATAAATTGACACAAGCTGTTAGCTCCACACTCGGGGCTAGCGGCAAATGTGTCATACTGGAAGATAACACCGGAAATCCAGTAATCACAAAAGACGGTGTTACAGTTGCAAACTCTATTATATTAAGAGACCCAGTAGAAAACATGGGTGCTACGCTTTTAAAGGAAGCTGCTAGAAAAACCGTTCAAGAAGCTGGCGATGGAACAACAACGGCTACGGTACTAGCGCACTCAATCTTAACAGAGGCTTACGAAATACTAGACATTCAAGGTTCTAGAAAAATGAAAGATGGTATAACATCTGCTGTCGATAAGGTTGTAAAATACCTAGACAAAAACTCTGTTAAAGTTTCTGGGAATATAATAGATCAAGTAGCAACGATATCTACAAACAATGATACTAAGCTAGGTAAGATAATTGCTGATGCATTTAGAGGTGTAGATGAAACTGGTATTGTTACAATGGAGAGAACAGCCGAAAGCGATACTAAAGTAGAAATAGTAGATGGTGTTGAATATGATAAAGGCCTTACGAATATGGCTTTTGTTACTAGCAAAACCTCTAAAACTGCTGAGCTTGAAAACCCTTTGATACTCCTTGTAGAATCACCAATTGAAAGTATTAGAAAAATACAAAGCGTACTTGAGTATGTTATAAAAAATAACAAGGCGTTACTTATAGTTGCCGATTGCGAGCCAGCTGTTGTATCAGCTCTTGCAATGAACAAGAACAAAGGTAATATAAAAGTAAATATAATAAACGCACCTACGTACGGTATCAATAAAAAAGATATGCTATCAGATCTAGCTTTGCTAACTGGTGCTACAGTTATAAACGAAGATCTTGGTGATGATGTAGATTTAATCACACCTGATATGCTAGGTACTTGTAAAAAAGTTATAACAAGCGAGATGGATACTATATTCCAAGTTAATCGCGATAACGAAGAAGTTGATAGTCTTGTTGAAGAAATTAAAAAAGAATTAGCTACAGCAAAAAATGCATTTGATAAAATCAAACTAGAAAAAAGATTGTCTAGATTATCTGCAAAAGTTGCTATTGTAAAAGTTGGTGCAAACTCAGAGATTGAACTCAGTGAAAAAGCTGATAGAGTCGAAGATGCTATTTGCGCAACTAAAGCCGCGATAAAAGAAGGTATAGTATCTGGTGGTGGTATAGCGTTATTAAATGCGTCACTAGCAATAAAACCTAAAAACGAAAGCGAACAAGTTCTTTTAAAAGCCATACAAGCTCCGTTTAAAACTATATTGAAAAATGCTGGCATTAACGAATACGAGATGCCTAAGGTAAAAGGCAAAGGATTAGATGTGGTTACAGGAAATATGGTAAATATGATTAAGTCAGGTATTGTCGATCCTTTGCTAGTTACCAAGTCAGCGCTTAGAAACGCAGCTTCAGTAGCTACTACTATTCTTTCAACCGATTGTGTAATCAATAATCTAAGGATAGATGAAAGCGATAGGTAAGAACTTAATTATAAAGATACAAAAAGAAGCGTCTACTAAAACAAAAGGTGGACTTATTTTAGCTGATATGCACAGAGAAGATATACGTTACAGAAAAGCTGAAGTATTAAATACTGGAAGCGAAGTTGTAGGTGTTAAAGACGGTGATCAGATATACTTTGATCGTCATGCTGGGCATGGCATAGAAATAGATAAAGAAAAGTTTCACGTTATAAAACTACAAGACGTTGTTGTAATACTATGAAGCGAAGACTAGAAGCTAGTGATATTAAAGATTTAAACATCTTAAAACACTATCGGATAATTCGCAAATGGGCTTGTAGAAATAACGGTTTAAACGATGCAGAACTAGAGTTGTTAATTTACTTGGACTGCATGGACCATTTTAGTAAAAAAGATTTTGAGATGGGTTGTTACTCATTTAGCTGGGACAACAGAAGATGGAACAGGCTTCTGAAAGAAGGTTGGATAGTAGTATGGCGTGAAAGAAACAGGACAACGCAGAAGTATAACATATATAAGGTTTCGTTTAAATGTAAAAGGCTAATCAATACTATGTACAAGATTATGGTTGGCGAGGAAGATATTCCAATTAGTGAAAGACGAAACAAGATAATGCGCGGACAGACGTATACTGATAAGGTATTAATTACATCTGTGTATAACGTAAACAAAGATAAAAATAGATAATATGGACTCTAAAAATCCTTTAAAAATTATTGACCCATTAACTGGTATGGAGATGACAATGCAACCACCTATGCCAGCGAATCAAATGGGTGCGGCTAAACCTATGTTTAATCAAACAACTCAAAACGTAGCACAACAAGTATACGGAGGTTTAGATCAAAGACAAATGTCTATGGGACAGCAAGCACCTGTGTTTATGAGCGCTAAGCAAGAAGAAGCGTTTGGCCCAGGTAGTAAAGTATATGAAAGTGGTAATACAGCTATATACGAAGGTTTAAAAGAAAAAGAATAAATAAATAATTATGCACGAAAATATAAGTAAGTTACTAGGCAAGCCTACGTTAGAAGGGCAAGTAGGAGAGTCTCATGTTTGGGACGGGCCATTAAATACTACTGGTTTTCCAATGGGTAGTGGTAGTAGTTCAGGTATTACAGGTATGCAATTAAAAAAATATCCTTGCAAATACCAAGCTGGACCAATAACTCAAAGAGCTAAAGGATTTTAAGATGACTTTAGGAGATTTTAAACTTTATGTTATAAATACAACTACGCTAGGTATAACAACATTTGCAGAAATAGAAATGAGTTTAAAGGTATTGCTTTTATTAGTAACTATTGGTTACACAGTAAATAAATGGATAAAACTTAAAAACAATAAGTAGTGTTTAAATACTTTACTTACGAAGAGTTCGATTCGCCTGACGTACAAGGTAGCGGGCAAATGATGAGTAAAGATATTATACTTATACTTGAAAGCGTTAGAGCTGAGCTAGGTAAACCTGTTGTTATAACATCAGGTTATCGCACTTCGGCACATAACGAAAAAGTAGGTGGGAAACCTAACTCATCTCATTTAAAAGGTCTAGCAGTTGATATAGCCTGCAAAGACAGTAGATACAGGTTTGAACTTGTAAGAGAATTAATGGAACACGGTATAGACCGTATAGGTATTGGTAATACTTTTATTCATATAGATATTGATGAAAGTAAATCACCTGATGTAATCTGGACATATGGCAACTGATAAGAAAACACTTAAGTGTAACAAACCTCGGCGTACGCCAGATCACAAAACTAAATCGCACGTAGTTAGAGCTTGTTCTGCGGGTAAAGAAAAGATTATACGCTTTGGTCAGCAAGGTGTAACAACAGCAGGTAAGCCAAAGAGTGGTGAGTCTGCAAAACAAAAAGCACGTAGAGCTAGTTTTAAAGCTCGCCACGCAAAGAATATTAAAAAAGGTAAAATGTCTGCCGCCTATTGGGCTGACAAAGTAAAATGGTAATTATGCACAAAGGACATTACGGACAGTACACAGGCAACGCCAAATGGTCGAGAGATCACGCACACACTAAAGTAACTAAAGGAAACTACGATGCTGCTAAGAAAGATGATGAAGCACATATGCAATATCTTAAAGAAGATGTCATATATGATTCACGTCACGGAGGTAGCGACAAGCAAATGACAGATGATGAGAAACATATTTCGAAGTTAGCTGGCGATTTAAAATACGATAACAAAAAGTTTAAAAAATAATATTATGCCTTACGGAAAAACACCAATGAAAAAGAAAGGATCAATGATGCAAATGGGTCATGATTCAGCTGCTAAAATGTATGGTAGCAAATCAGCTATGAAGATGGGACACGATTCAGCTATGAAGATGGGTCACGATTCAGCTATGAAAATGGGTCATGAAGGATCTGCAATGAAAAACCTTAATAAAGGTTATGGACAGCAAGTAAAATCACCTATGAAAATGCAGGGTTCTTGGATGTCAAAACATTCAAAATCAGCTATGCATATGGGTCATTCACCTATGAAAATGGAATCTATTAAGCAAGAAAAGAAAAACTTAATGCAAGATATGCCTGTTGATGACAAAGCATCTGCAATGCAAATGGGTCACAGTCCTATGAAAAAATACGACAGAGTTGTATTAGGTGGGAACAAAGGAGATAAGTCAAAAACCAAGCCAGGTAAAAAAGACTTTATGAAATAAAACAGAAAGGACTGTATAAACCTTAGCCAAACACTAACACTAACACTAACACTAACACTAACAAAAAATGGCAAAGTATATTAAATTTAACTTAACAACTCCAGGTGGTACTACCGGTTCTGAACTATTGATTAATATTGATCAAATCACAAGACTTGTAACCGCCTCGACAACTACAACTGATATCTTTTTTGACAACGTTGTAACTGCTACAAAAAAATGGACTATAACACATACAGCACCTTTAGTTGCTAATGCCGTGTTAGATGCTATTCAAAGCGCAATGACTGCAAACCCAGGTGGCGTAAGATCTACAGTGGTAGGACCAATTAATACTGCACAAGTACCTGCTGCTCAAGGAGCTGGAGCTGCTGACGGTAGAGGTCCAAATGGTCAATTACTTATTACGCAACCGCAAGTTAATGTAACATTTACATCAGCTGCATTTACTGCATAATATGAAATCTAGAGGTTTAGGAGACGATATAGAAAAGTTTACTAAAGCTACTGGAGTAAAAACCGTAGTAGATAAAGTCGCAGAGGGTTTAAATATCCCCTGCGGCTGTTCTGCTCGTAAAGAATGGTTTAATAAAAAGTTCCCTTATACAAACTAATGGCATTTAAACTGGACAAACCACCTTATTCAGGTGATAATACACCTATCTACCGAGTGAATATGGAAGATGGAGTTCTTGGTAAAGCTAATAATAATGGAACTGTAATCTTAAGACAAGGCATGACGCCTGAACAAGAAGATAAAGTTATTGACCACGAGATGGTTCATATAGATCAAATGCTTAGAGGTGATTTAGATTATGACGATAAGTATGTATATTGGAAAGGTAGAAAAATACCTAGGTCTAGCATGAAAGAAGGGGCAAAGAATTTGCCTTGGGAAAAAGAAGCATACGATAAAGCATGAAAAAAATTCTTCAATTTATAACTGGAGGTCTCGTTAAAGATATAGGTCAAATAATAGATGATCTAGTAACTACCGATGAAGAAAGACTTGCAGCTAAGCAAAAAGTTGAAGAGCTGCTAGAGCAAGCAGATAAAGATGCTCAAGATGAAGTAACTAAAAGATGGGAGTCAGATATGAACTCTGATTCTTTTTTATCTAAGAATATAAGGCCAATGGTTCTTATATACCTTACTTTTATATTTACTGTACTATCTTTTTTTGATGGTAATGTAGGTGGGTTTAAAGTATCAGAAGAATATATACCAATATTCCAATCATTACTAATAACTGTGTATGGTGCTTATTTTGTAGGTCGTACGTGGGAAAAATCAAAAAAAATAAATAATAAATAATTATGGGACAATTCGGTAATCAACCTGATTTCGCTACAAACAATGTTAAGGCAATAACACCTAGTGACACTATTAGCTCAGCAAACAACCTAGGCGGATCACTTATATACGTAGGTGATAACACCACAACTGGTACTAATATGAATGTTATAGTATCAGGCGTAATAGGAGGTTTTGGTGTGCAAACTTTAGCTACAGTACCACCTAACCAAGCTGTAGGTACTGGGTATACTACTAATGCTGGACCTTTAGCTACAACAACAAACGGCTCAGGTACTAACTGTACTGTAAGTATAACTGCTGTAGCAGGTGCTATAACTAACGTTAAAATCACAGCCGCTGGTGTTGGCTACGAAGCTGGTGACACTGTAACAGTAACACAAGGTGGTGGTGCTAGCGGTACATTTACAGTAACAGCTTTATCTGCTCTACCTCCAACAGCTGCTAATGCAGTTTTGTTTAGAGGCTTACAAACAGGTGGATTTTTACCTGTAACTGTAGATTATGTACTTGCAACAGGAACAACAGTAGAACAACTTATAGCAGCTCAGTAACATGGCGATAGGCTTAGGTGTAGGTAATGACATACCCGGAAATCTTTTAGGCAACAACGCGGCGCCTCCTCCAGTTTTTAGAATATTAGCAGAGAACGGAGATTTTCTTATATCTGAGATAGATAACAAATTTATTATAGTAGAATAATACACATTATGGCAAATTTAAAATTTTCACAATTTACAGAACAGACTGATACTTCTAACGTTCAGTTTATAGTTGGATACAACGGTGCTACTAATGTACGTATATCTCCTGATAATATAAACGGAGCATACTTACCTTTAGCTGGCGGTACTATAACAGGTCCGGTAATATTTAGCGACAACAGTCAACTACAATTAGGTACTAATAATGATATGAGAATATACCACGATCCTTCTGGAAGTGGTACTAACATATTTAATTCTACTTTAGGTAATTTAAAATTTATTCAAGGGCAAGACAATGGTCTTATTGAATTTGAAAATGACAATGGTGCTGGTAATACAGAGTCTTATTTTATTTTAAATGGTTCTGATGAAACAATACGAGCTTATAAAACTTTAAAATCAGGTACTACTAATCTAGCATTAGAAGCAAACAACGCTGGGTTTGTAGAAATAAGAAGTGCTAACGGAACTACGCCTGGTACTTTGCAACTTAATTGTGAGCAAAACTCTCATGGTATAAAAATACAAGGTCCACCACATAGCGCTGGTGCTAACTACACTTTAGTATTTCCTACTACAGACGGTGGTACTGGTGAATTTTTACAAACTAATGGTAGTGGTGTTTTAACTTGGGCTGCGGCTGGTACGGGTACTGTTACGTCTGTTACAACTGGAAATGCTAATACTATAACAATAGGTGGAACAGCTGCTGCTCCTACTGTAGCTGCTAATACAGCGGCTGTAACAAACGGAAGTGCAAACTTAGCTACAGGTGATCAAATTTATGATTTTGTTATAGCACAAGGTTATACCACAAACGTGGGTACAGTTACTAGCGTTGGACTTGCGATGCCAGCTGCTTTTTCAGTTGCTAGCTCTCCTGTAACAACGTCAGGAACTTTAACTGTAACAGGTGCTGGTACAACATCTCAATATATAAGAGGTGATGGTACGCTAGCTACTCTACCTGGAGGTTTTACTTCTTTTGATATTACAGGAGGTTCTGGTTCAGCGCAAACAATAACTAACGGTAACACTGTTACACTAGCACAAGGTACAGGTATATCAACTGTGGCTGGAGCTACTGACACTGTAACAATAACTAATACTTTACCTTTTAACAGTTTAACATTAGCTGGTGATTCAGGTGCTTCACAAAGTATTACTAACAATAATACAATTACACTTGCAGGTGGAACTGGTTTAAGTAGTGTAGCAAGTGCAACTGACACTGTAACGTTTAATGCAAATGTAGATGGTACGCAATCAGTTGCTGCAAATACATCTACAACAACCGCTGCTAGAACATATAAAGTTCAAGTAGATTCTTCAGATAATCTTGTTGTAAACGTACCTTGGACTTCTGGAAGCAGTGGTATTGCAGGTAGTTTAGCTGATGAACAAATTGCTTTTGGTAATGGCACAGATACTATTGCTGGTAGTGATGATATTAAATGGAATGGTAATACACTTGCCTTAGGTGGAAGTACGGGTAACGGTATCTTATCCGCTGTACTTGTTACTGGTGATGCTTTTACTTGTAACAACAATATGAACCTAGGAACTGTTATACAGCACCAAGGTGACCCTAACACTAAATTTGGTTTTCCAGCTAATGATACTTTCAGTATAGAGACAAATGGTCTTGAAAGATTACGAATAGCAAGTGCTGGTCAAATAGGTATTGGAGGTACTAATTATGGAACATCAGGTTACGTACTTACATCTAATGGAGCTAGCGCTGCGCCGTCTTGGCAAGCTGCTGGAGGAGGTAATCAGTTTGCAAGTGGTCTTTACATAGGTGGTACAGCAGCAGCTAATTTATTAGAGGATTACGAAAAAGGCACTTTCACACCAACAATTACATCTAGCGTGGTAACAAATGGCGGGCTTTTACCCCAAAATGGCACACACTACGGATATTACGAAAGAGTTGGAGATTTTGTTACAGTAAGTTTTGAACTTAATTTTTTTGGCTCGCCTTCAGCTGTAACTGTTGATTGGACACTTACAAGTTTAGACAACTTACCTTTTACCGTTAGGTCACCAGATGCTGGTGGTTCAAATAATCCATCATTTATAACATACAATAGTACAGGCGCTTATAGGTTTGATTTTGGTGGTTTTTGCCAACGAAGCACAACAATAATAAGATTTGGCGAAGCAGGTTCAACTACACAAACATTTTCACTATCACAATTTGCAAGTGGATTTGTTTCAGGAACAGTAACATATAAGGTAATTTAAAAATAAATAACAATGTCATTAGAAAAAAAACGAAAATTAGATAAATTAGAAATTGTAGGAGATTTTAAGATACTACAAGCAAGATACCTAATAGAAGTAACAGAAACTATTGGAGAAGAAACTAAAATTATATCTTCTTCAACCGAAAGAGAAAGCTATACACCTGATACAGATGCAGCTAGTTTACCTTTAGAGTTAGAAAAACACGCTGTTATTGAATGGACAGATGAAGTTATCGCCGCGTATAACGATTATATAAACTCAACAATTTAAAAATGGCAACAACATGTAATTGGAATTGTAAAACAGTAGACGTACATCCAACAGTAGAAAATCATACAGACGTAGTTTACAATGTTTATTGGAAAGTGATAGGCGTTTCAGATCAATTAGATTCAGAAGGAAAACCTTACAGGTATGCTATTAGCAATACACAGCTTGTTTCTTTAAACAATCAAAATGAATTTATTCCTTTTAATGATCTTACAAATGAAATATTAGTATCATGGACTAAAGAAGCTATAGGCGAAGAACAAGTGACTTCTATAGAAGCTAGTATACAGCAAGCTATTGATTTAGAAATAAATCCTACTTCTGTAACTATGACAATAGCAGATTAAATAAAAAGTAGATTAAAAAATTATAGTGTAACTATATTATTATAAATTAATTAATTAAATTAAATCAAATGGCAAAAATTACTGAAGATCAATTAGAAAAAGTAAAAGACTTAAACTCTAAACTAAACGAAACTGTTACTAGAATAGGTTTATTAGAATCAAACAAGCACGCACTTTTACACGAAATAGCTGGTGTTAATAAAGATTTAGAAGAGTTTAAATCAGAGCTAGAGAAAGAATACGGAAGTATTAATATTGATATGGCTACAGGCGAGTACACTGAGATCGAAAAAGAAGAAGATGAAGGTGAATCAGCTGTAGTAAAAGCAGAAGACTAAAATGGATTCTGTTATAAGAAAGATCAGTATTGGTTCTGATTATAAAAATGATGCAATGCATTATTCCGTAGGTCAACAAGTTTATGGCGGCCATGAGATCGCATATATTTTATTTGAAGATACAGATCGTTCTTATAATATTCATATAAAGAAAAACAACGAGGTATTGCCATGGAAGAAATTTAATTCTAACATGGCGGTATCTGTTGAGTATGATTTAGAATATTAATGAAAAGTGTATATGATTTTATCATAAAGCCTGTAGGTAATGTTTATGATAATTCTATAGATGTAGACGGCGAAGAGCTTTTATTAAATACTAGTATTGAAAAATATAGATTTGTAAATAATAAAGCTATTGTTGTTTCTACACCTCTTGCTTTTAATACATCTATAGAAGAAGGAGATGAAATTATAGTTCATCATAATGTCTTTAGAAGATATTATAATATGAAAGGTAAAGAAGTTAATAGTAGTAAGTTTTTTAAAGACGATCTTTACTTTTGTCAAATAGATCAAATATATTTATATAAAAAAATATATAAGTGGTACGCGTTTGCAGACAGATGCTTTGCTATGCCACTTAAAAATAATAATGATCTAGAACTAGATAAAGAGCAAAAGCTTATTGGTATACTAAAATATGGTAATAAGTCCTTAGAAGCTAAGGGAATAAGCGAGGGTGATACTATTGGGTTTACGCCTAACAGTGAGTTTGAATTTATTGTAAATGACCAAAGGCTTTATTGTATGAAATCAAATGATATTGTAATTAAATATGAGCACCAAGAAAACCAAGTTGAATATAATCCAAGCTGGGCAAAAAGCAGTTGAGGAATTAATTAAGGTAGCTAAAGAACCTATTGTAGATTCAGATGATGACATCTCAGCTGATCGTTTAAAAAACGCAGCTGCAACAAAAAAGTTAGCTATATTCGATGCGTTCGAAATACTTAATCGTATTGAAGAAGAAAGAAGTATGCTTGAGGATAAATCAGGTGATAGCAAACAAAAATCTTTTCAAGGTTTTGCAGAAGGTAGATCTAAATAATGTATAGTCAAAGTTTACTTACTGTACTTACAGATCACATAAAACCTCACGTGCTTAAAAGAAATAACAAAAGCAAAAAGTGGGAGTATGGCTATAACAAAGAACACGATATAATTGTTATAAGCAAAACTGGTCAAATAGGTGATATATATGAAATACAAAACCTTAAAATAGCTTTACCACCGTTTAAAGGTAAAATAAATAAGGATAAAGACAAATGGTCTAGAGAAGAATATCCTAAAGAATTAAATAAAATAAAAAGTGTATTTGAATGGGGTAAATACCCAGAGCACTTTAAAGAAAGATGGTATGAGTATATTGACGAAGAGTTTAAACGCCGTGACGAAGGCCATTGGTTTAATAACAAAGGTATTACTACTTATCTTACTGGTACTCACTACATGTACTTGCAGTGGAGTAAAATTGATGTTGGGGCAGCAGACTTTAGGGAGTCAAACAGATTATTCTTTATATTCTGGGAAGCTTGCAAAGCAGACTCAAGATGCTATGGTATGTGCTACCTCAAAAACAGAAGGTCTGGTTTTAGCTTCATGGCATCAGGGGAAACTGTTAACCTTGCAACAATATCAAGCGATGCAAGATTCGGTATCTTATCAAAATCAGGGGCTGATGCTAAAAAAATGTTTACCGACAAGGTAGTACCAATATCAATTAACTACCCTTTCTTTTTTAAACCAATACAAGACGGTATGGACCGTCCTAAAACAGAGTTAGCATACAGAGTACCAGCATCAAAGCTAACTCGTAGAAAGCTAGATCAAGGTGAAACACCTGACGAAGTAGTAGGTCTTGATACAACTATTGACTGGAAGAATACAGGTGATAACAGTTATGATGGTGAAAAACTAAAACTGTTAGTGCACGATGAATCAGGTAAATGGGAAAGACCTGACAATATACTTAATAACTGGAGGGTTACAAAAACAACGCTTAGATTAGGTAGTAGAATTGTAGGTAAGTGTATGATGGGTTCTACAAGTAACTCGCTAGATAAAGGTGGAGAAAACTTTAAAAGATTATATTATGCATCAGATGTTACCAGTAGAAACCGCAATGGACAGACTAGCTCAGGACTATATTCTTTGTTTATACCTATGGAATGGAACTACGAAGGATTCATTGATACTTATGGACACCCTGTCTTTGATACGCCGTCAAAATCAGTTGAAGGCTCAGACGGTTCACAAATTGAAGTAGGTGTTATAAACCATTGGGAAAATGAAGTTGATGGTTTAAAAGGTGATCAAGATAGTTTAAACGAATACTACCGACAGTTTCCTCGTACTGAGCAACACGCTTTTAGAGATGAAACAAAAGAATCTTTATTTAATCTAACTAAGATATACGAGCAAATAGATTACAATGAAGATATAAAAACCGGAGGACTTGTAACTAAAGGTTCTTTCCAATGGGCTAAAGGTCATAAAGATACATTTGTAGAATTTATGCCACATAAAGACGGTAGGTTTTTAGTTTCATGGGTACCGCCTGTTAATTTACAAAACCGTTTAATAATTAAAAATGGAGTTAAATACCCTGGTAATGAACATTGTGGTGCTTTTGGTTGTGACTCTTATGATATATCAGGAACAGTAGATAACAAAGGTTCTAAAGGTGCTTTGCATGGTCTTACTAAATTTAGTATGGAAGATGTACCACCTAATAAATTTTTCTTAGAATATGTAGCTCGACCACAGACTGCTGAGATATTTTTTGAAGAAGTACTTATGGCTTGCGTTTTTTATGGCATGCCTATACTTTGTGAAAACAATAAACCAAGATTATTATACCATTTTAAACGTAGAGGTTATAGAGGATTTAGTATGAATCGCCCAGATAAAACATATAATAAATTATCTATAACTGAAAAAGAAATCGGAGGTATACCAAACTCCTCTGAAGATATTAAGCAAGCGCATGCTGCTGCTATTGAATCTTATATAGAAGATTTTATCGGATTAAAAGAAACTACATATGGTGATATGTATTTTCAGCGCACACTAGAAGACTGGGCAAAATTTAATATAAACAATAGAACTAAGTTTGATGCAACAATTAGTTCTGGCCTAGCGCTTATGGCTTGTAATAAAAATAGATACACACCAGTTTTCAAAGTTGAAAAAAATGTTGTACCTTTAGGTTTCAAGAAATATGATAATAAAGGTGGTATTTCAAAAATAATAAAATAGATGATTTATACTAACGTTAATAGTTCTTTCCCAAGTCAGGTAGTACCAGACGCAGAGAAAAGTACTTTAGAATATGGCTTAGCTGTAGGAAGAGCTGTGGAAAACGAATGGTTCAGAGGCGATAGAGGTCTTGGAGATGGCGGAAGGTTTGGAAACAATTGGAGGTATTTTAACAATCTAAAGCTATACGCTCGTGGAGAACAAAGTGTTCAAAAATATAAAGATGAATTATCTATAAACGGTGATTTATCTTACCTTAATTTAGACTGGAAGCCAGTAGCTGTATTATCTAAATTTGTGGATATTGTAGTAAATGGCATGACAGATAGAGGTTATGAAATAAAATCTTTTGCAACAGATCCATTTTCAATATCACAAAGAACTGATCACGCGACTGCTTTGTCTGAAGATGCTTTTGCTGCTGATATAATATCTAGTGCAGAACAATCTTTTGGTATTGATTTAAAAAGAACTAATGTATCTGAAGAGCAATTACCAAAAAGCAAGGAAGAGCTAGAATTACACATGCAGCTATCTTATAAGCAAGCTATTGAAATTGCAGAAGAAGAAGCTATTAGCAATATTTTAAATTATAATAAATACGATGAAACTAAAAAGCGTTTAGCTTATGACTTAACAGTACTTGGTATCGCAGCTGTTAAAACTAATTTTAATTTAGCAAATGGAGTTACTGTAGACCACGTAGATCCTGCTAATTTAGTATACTCGTATACTGATGATCCTAATTTTGAAGACATATATTATGTTGGTGAAGTAAAAAGCGTTAGCTTAGAAGAAATTAAAAAACAATTTCCTTACTTAACACAAGATGAATTAGAACAAATAGAAAAATATCCCGGTGATATAAGTTACACTAGAAATTATTATAATCAGAATAACGATAATGATACTATACAGGTTTTATATTTTGAATATAAGACTTATCAAAATCAAGTATTTAAAATAAAACAAACAGATCAAGGTCTTGAAAAAGCTCTTGAAAAAGACGATACATTTGACCCGCCAGAAACTGATAACTTTAATAAAGTTCATAGAGCTATAGAAGTTTTATATAGTGGCGCTAAAATTCTAGGTCATAAAAAAATGCTTAAATGGGAGCTAGCTAAAAACATGACTAGACCTTATAGCGATCAAACTAAAGTAGAGATGAATTACAGTATTTCTGCACCTAGAATGTACAAAGGTCGTATAGAATCTTTAGTAAGTAAATGTGTGGGCTTTGCTGATATGATACAGCTGACGCACCTTAAACTGCAGCAAGTTTTAGCACGTATGGTGCCAGACGGCGTTTATGTAGACGTAGATGGTTTAGCTGAAGTTGATCTTGGTAATGGTACAAACTATAATCCAGCTGAGGCTTTAAACATGTACTTCCAAACTGGTAGTATAGTTGGTAGAAGTTTAACTCAAGATGGTGATCCTAATAGAGGTAAGGTACCAATACAAGAACTTCAGACTTCATCGGGTATGGCTAAAATACAATCATTAACGCAAACATATCAATATTATTTACAAATGATACGAGATGTAACTGGCCTTAATGAAGCTAGAGATGGTAGTAAGCCAGATAAAGATTCATTGGTAGGTTTACAAAAATTAGCAGCAGCAGCTTCTAATACAGCTACAAAACATATATTACAATCACTTATGTATCTAACTGTAAGAACTGCTGAAAATATTAGTTTACGCGTTGCTGATATGTTAGAATTTCCATTATTGAAACAAGCTTTAATGAATAGTATTAGCACTTTTAATGTAGATACTTTAGAGCAAATAGAAAAACTAAACCTACATGAGTTTGGTATATTCTTAGAATTAGAACCTGAAGAAGAAGATAAAGCAGGTTTAGAAAGAAATATACAAATTGCTTTACAAAACGGAGGTATTGATTTAGAAGATGCTATAGATATTAGACAGATATCTAATATTAAATTAGCTAATCAAATGCTTAAAATAAAACGTAAGCAAAAGCAAGAAGCAACTAGAAAAGCTCAGCTTGAAAATATACAAGCGCAAGCACAAGCTAATGCTCAATCTGCTGAACAGTCAACATTAGCTGAACTGCAAAAACAACAAGCTCTTACTGAAACTAAATTACAATTAGAGCAAGGTAAATCTCAGTTTGAAATACAACGCATGCAAACAGAAGCTGAAATTAAAAAACAGCTTATGGCAGAAAAGTTTCAATATGATATGCAATTAGCTAGAATTGATGTAGAAGCAGAAAAAGCAAAAGAACAAGATATAGAAGATCGTAAAGACGAACGTGCTAGAATTATAGGTACACAGCAATCAGAAATGATTTCACAGCGTAAAAACGATGAACTGCCTAAGAATTTTGAGTCAGCTGGGTTTGACTCACTAGGAGGATTTGGACTTGAACAGTTTGAGCCTCGTTGAAAATAAACCCCATTAATTTTATATTATTATATTATGTCAGAAGAAATAAAACAAGAAGGAGAATTTAAAATAAAATCTCATTCTAAGCCTAAGAATTTAGGTGATAATCAAGGTCAAAATGAAATTACTAAAGTTAACATGAAAGAACCTTTAGTGAAATTAGAACCTAGTGTTACAAAAGTTGTAATACCAAACGAAGAAATAAAAGAAGAAGATGCCGTTCAAACACAAGAGACAAATGATAGCGATGCTATTGTCGAAGAGTCCAAAGACAGTAGCGACAGCAAAGAAGTGGTTGAAGAAGTACGGACCTCCGAAGATGAAGTAGAATCTCCTATAAAATTAGTAGATAATACAGAAGAAGAAGTACAAGAAGAAATTGTAAAAGAAGTAGAACAAGCTGTAAAAGAGCAAAGAGTTTTACCTGAAAATATTGAAAAGCTAGTTGCCTTTATGGAGGAAACTGGCGGAACTGTACAAGACTATGTTAGGCTTAACGCAGATTATACCAATGTTGATAACCAAACTTTAATACGAGAATATTATAAACAAACAAAACCACATTTAGATTCTGAAGACGTAAGTCTTCTATTAGAAGATTTTGATTATGATGAAGATATCGACGAACCAAAAGACATACGCAAAAGAAAAATTGCGTTTAAAGAGGAGGTTGCCAAAGCTAAGGGATTTCTTGAAGATCTTAAGGGAAAGTATTACGACGAGATCAAGTTGAGACCGGGCGTAACCCAAGAACAAAAGAAAGCAACAGAGTTTTTCAACCGATACAACGAAGAGCAGCAAGCTGTAAAAGCTAAGCATGGAGATTTTATTGACCGCACTAAAAAATTATTAAATAATGATTTCGAAGGTTTCGATTTTAAAGTTAGTGATAAAAAATTTAGATACGGTATTAAAAACCCAGCACAGGTAGCTGAAAATCAATCTGATATTACAAACTTCATTAAGACGTTCTTAAATGACAAAGGTGAAATAACAGATACTAAAGGTTACCACAAAGCTATATACGCAGCTCGTAACGCTGATACAATAGCACAACATTTTTATGAGCAAGGCAAAGCTGATGCTGTTAAAGATGTTATGGCTAAATCTAAAAACATAAGCAATGAGCCTAGGCAAACAAACTCAGGTGAAGTTTATATTGGTGGATTAAAAGTAAAAGCAATAAGCGGTGCTGATTCTTCAAAATTAAAAATCAAAACTAAAAAATTTAACTAACTAAAACAAAAATTATGGCTTTAACTCCACAATTTGGTAGTTTAATACCTTCGGCAACTCAACAACTGTTGGCGAGTAACTACCTACAATTTAACGCAGCTGGAGCTGGTGGTGCAACTTTTGCACAACAGTATCTACCTGAGATTTACGAACAAGAAGTAGAGCGTTACGGAAACCGTACACTATCTGGATTCTTACGTATGGTTGGCGCTGAAATGCCAATGACATCTGATCAAGTAATTTGGTCTGAACAAAATAGATTACATATCAGTTATACTGGATTTGGTATTGGAGCAGATGCTGCAAACGCTAACCTTATTACAGTACCTAACACTGTGAGAAACGTTGTTTCTATCAATGATACTGTAGTTCTATTAAACCCTGCGACTGGTGCTGAGCAAAAATGTATTGTAACTGCTTCTACAACTGTAGCTGCTGGTGGTGCTCCTGGAAACGGTGGTACATTTACTGTAGCTCCTTTTGTTGGAACTGGTCTTGTTGCTGCTGGATTTGTAGCTGCTGCTGTTGCTGTTGGGGCTCAAGCTAGTCTTAAGGTGTTTGTATATGGTTCTGCATATGTAAAAGGTAGTAACCTTGGTGGTGCTGCTGCTGGAACAGGCGTACAAGCTGCTAACACAAGAGTATCTGTAACTCCTCAGTTAACTCAATTTTCTAACTCTCCAATTATCATAAGAGATCAATACACTATTAGTGGTTCTGATATGGCACAGATTGGTTGGGTAGAAGTTGCTACTGAAGATGGTACTTCTGGATTCTTATGGTATTTAAAGGCTGAATCTGAAACTCGCTTGCGTTTTGAAGATTACCTAGAAATGGCATTAGTAGAAGGTGAGTATAATCAAGGTGGTGCTGCAGGTGCTACGGCTACTTTGCCTGGTACTGAAGGTTTATTTGCTGCTATTCAATCTCGTGGTAACGTAGAAGTAGGATTTACTGCTGCTAACGGACTAGATGAGTTTGATAACATTCTTAAAAACCTAGATACTCAAGGAGCTATTGAAGAAAACATGTTGTTTTTACAGCGTCAGACTTCACTAGACTTTGACGATATGCTATCTGCAATCTCTGCTGGTTCAGCTGGAGGTACTGCATTTGGTCTTTTCGAAAATTCTGAAGAAATGGCATTGAACTTAGGATTCTCTGGATTCCGTCGTGGTTCTTACGATTTCTATAAGACTGATTGGAAATATCTAAACGATGCTTCTACTCGTGGTGGTGTTGCTGGAATTAGTTCAATCGAAGGTGTATTAGTTCCTGCTGGAACTTCTACAGTCTACGATCAAATTCTAGGATCTAACATCCGTCGTCCGTTTTTACACGTACGATATAGAGCTTCTGAAAGCGATGATCGTCGTATGAAGTCTTGGTTGACTGGTTCAGCTGGTGGTGCTTTTACTTCAACTCTTGACGCAATGGAAGTAAACTTCCTATCTGAAAGATGTTTAGTAACTCAAGGTGCTAATAACTTTGTACTATTCAAAGGAATCTAATGATTCAATTTTAATAATAACCCCTGTCTTCGGGCGGGGGATATTATTTTTTAACTATTTAATTTTATTATATTATGGCTAAAGAAGCTAAAGCAGTAGAAACAAATGAGGTTGCAACTCAAGAAACAGTTAAGGCTAACACTGTAGAACAAAAGCCGAGTAAACCTGAATGGGAAATTAAAGATCGTGTATATTTTTTAACAGGAAATAAATCTCCTTTAACACTTAAAATCCCAGGAAGACATACAAGAAAGCATGCATTATTATACTTTGACGAGACCAATGGTAAGCAACGAGAAATTAGGTATGCAACAAATCAAGATTCACCACTTGTTGATGAGCAAAAAGGTGAAGTAACTTTAGGTCATATTATGTTTAGAGACGGTACACTAACTGTTCCTAAGCAACAACAAAACCTACAAAAATTACTTTCATTATATCACCCTTTGAAAAATAGATTATATCAAGAATATAGCGCTATTGAACAAGCTACTGATGAGCTCGATGAATTAGAACTACAAATCGACGCTTTAAACGCAGCTACATCTATGGATATAGATCAAGTAGAAGCTATTATGCGTGTAGAAGTTGGTTCTAGAGTATCTCAGATGAGTTCTAAAGAACTTAAACGCGACTTGCTATTGTTTGCTAAAAAGAATCCTTCTTTATTTGTAGAACTTGCTAATGATGAAAACGTACAACTACGTAACGTGGCAATTGTAGCAACTGAAAATGGAGTGATTATACTTTCGCAAGATCAAAGAACATTTACTTGGGGTAGCAATGGAAGAAAACTAATGAACGTACCGTTTGATGAAAACCCTTACTCAGCAATGGCTGCATGGTTTAAAACAGACGAAGGCGTAGAAGTTTATAAATCAATAGAGAAAAAACTTCTCTAACGTGTAATAATATACAAGGGCGTGTAATGCGCCCTTTATATAAATAAAAATATCAATGGCAATAAACGTAAATACTGTTTATACAACAGTGTTGTCTATTCTTAACAAAGAACAACGAGGCTATATAACACCAGAAGAGTTTAATAAGCTAGGCACACAGGTACAGTTAGAAATTTTTGAAAACTATTTTGAAGATCTCAATCAGCAATTACGCGTGCCGCAAACTGATAGTGAATACGCTAACAGACAAAAAAATATTGACAATTGTATATCTATATTTAAAACTATAGGTAATACTACATATAACGGAGCTGGTGGTTATTTTTTACCACCGTCTGATCTACATAGAATAGGTACAGTTATATATAAAGACGAGAAAGAATTACAACGCGTAGAGCGCAATGACTTCTTAAATATTAATCTTTCTCCACTTACAAAACCTACAATACAATTCCCCGTTTATTTATACGAGCAAACAGTTCAAGGAACTGGTGGTTCAAATACAGGTGAAACACATATATTTGTAAAGCCAACAACAATTGTTAACGCTGCAGACATAACGGTTAGTTACATACGTAAACCTGCTGATGTTGTTTGGAATTTTATAGGATTAAATGGTCAAAATCCTTGGACTTCAGGACCTTATATATATAATTCAGCTACATCTACTCAATTTGAGTTAGATAACACAGAGCAAACAGAAGTCATACTTCGTATACTCGCTTATGCAGGTGTTGTAATTAGAGATCCGCAGATAGTTCAAGCAGCATCTCAAGCTGTTCAAGCTGAAGAAGTAAACTCAAAAAGTTAAGATATGTCAATGATGCAAGAAAATAATAGGCAATACTACGAAGGAGCTCAAAGCTTTGTCAGTGACGCGGGTGGTACTGCTGGTCAAGTATTTACAACTACATTTGATACAGATCTAATATTCAATGCGGTGTCTTCTGCGACGCCAAGTTATGCTTTAAATAATTTTAAACTATACACTAGCCCTACAGGAGCAGCAAGCACATATACAGAATACACTAGTCCATATACAGTTTCTGTAAATGCGATAACAATAACAGGGGCTCTTCCTGCTAACACAGTTGTAGTTGTACAATTAAAAAAATTAGACGGTGGTAATTACGGTAATACTATAGGTGAAAAAGCATTTGGTAATATAGTAGAAGAAAATTATGGCTCTTATGCTTATGCTAGATTAGGTGATCTTGTTAATAACTTTTTAGTAGCTTATGTAGGTCCTGGTAAACTTATACCTAGTGTTAAACGTACTGATGTAATGTTTCATGTTAAAAGAGCAATACAAGAATTTAGTTATGACACCCTTAGAAGTGTAAACGCTCAAGAGCTTACAGTTCCTAAAAATTTAAGCGTAGTGCTACCGCAAGACTATGTTAATTATGTAGAAGTTTCTTGGTCAGATACTCAAGGAGTTAAACATATTATATACCCTACTAGACTAACTAGTAATCCATCTGAAATGCCTTTACAAGATAATCAGGGTGTTCCAATTCAAGATGCGTTTAATGAAAACGTAGAAGTAAGTTCTATTATAGAAAAAAGATGGAAAAACAATTCGCTTTCAGAGCTTGATCAAATAGAACAAAACAGTTTAATATCTTATGATTACTACTATGCTAACGGAGGTAACATGTATGGCTACGGTCAGTTGTATGGATTAGAACCAGAACTTGCTAATGTCAATGGATCATTTACTATAAACGAAAGAGAAGGTAAGTTTTCTTTTTCAGCAAACTTAGTAGATAAAATTATTTTATTAGAATATATATCTGATGGTTTATCTAATGATTTAGATACTAAAGTACCTAAAATGGCTGAACAAGCTGTATATGCTTACGTGATGCATGCTGTTCTTGCTAGTCGTATAAACCAGCCAGAATATATAATACAAAGACTTAAGAAAGAAGCTAGCGCAAAATTACGAAATGCAAAGATTAGATTATCAAATATTAAATCTAACGAAATAGTTCAGGTTATGCGTGGTAAGTCTAAATGGATAAAACACTAGAATTAAATGCCAGATATTCAAAATAACTTTGTACAGTCTAAAATGAATCAAGATCTTGACGATCGATTGATTCCACCAGGCGAGTACAGATCAGCACAAAACGTGGCTATTAGTAGATCACAGGGTGAAGACGTTGGGGCATTAGAAAATATAGAAGGAAACTCTATTGTTGCTAATCCTTTACTACCTACAGATCCTAATCTAGATGTTATAGGTTATTTTGTAGATCCTTCTGAAAACAATGTATATTTATTTTACACTGATTATGTAGACACTTCTTCTGATTTTATTAGTAATTTTGCCCCATCAACTGCTAAATGTATTATTTATCAATATAATAATTTAGGTGCAGGTACTTGGAGTAAATTAGTAGAAGGTAGATTTTTAAATTTTTCTAAAAATAGTCCTATATATGGCGTTAGTATTATAGAAAATTTATTATTTTTTACTGATTATAGAAACCAACCAAGAAAAATAAATGTAAATATAGCAGCAAATGATGATTCTTATTATCAAAATGAAGATCAAATATCTGTAGCTAAATTTGCACCAGTAAACCCCGTTAGATTTGTAGACATGGCTTACAATAATAAGCTTAAATCTACTATATCAAATCCTTCACAAGAATTTTTACCGATAAATATAGCTTCAACAATTAATGGTACTCAAAGTGTAACTAACCAAGTTACTATAAATTCAACAGGTTTTGTTCCTAGTGTAGGTTCTAAAATAGTAAGTATTGGAGCACCTATTTTAAACGATAAAATTGTTACTGCATCTACAGCAACTTTAATTACGTTTTCTCCAGCTGTATCATCAACTTCTGTAACTGACGTCAAGGATATAGCTTTTCAACAGCCAAACCCAGATTATAATGCTGATTGGGCTGGTGATCCAGATTATGTAAAAGATAGGTTTATACGTTTTAGTTATAGATTTAAATTTGATGATGGTGAATATTCTATAATGGCACCGTTTAGTCAGTCTTGTTTTGTACCTAAACAATCAGGTTATTTTGTTTCTTCACAACCAGACACTACCGGTAATTTTGCAAAAAATGACGCAGAGCAAACTTATAGAAGTACTGTAGTTTCTTTTATGGAAAACAACGCTACTGATGTTGATTTAAATATAGAAATGCCTTCTAATAATATAGAAACAAGCCTACGTGTTTCAGCTGTAGAAATATTGTATAAAGAATCTGATCAAATTTCTATTAAATCTGTAGAAACAATACCTATTGAAGAGGTTAATAAAAACATGATTAGTATAGACAAGCTAAATAATAATGGTAATATTAATATTTTTACATATAAATATTTATCTACTAAACCATACAAAGTATTACCTGAAGATCAAACAACAAGAGTTTATGATAAAGTTCCTGTTAGAGCGTTTTCTCAAGAGACAAGTAGTAATAGAATAATATACGGAAACTACATTGACAAGCATAGTTCTCCTGATTTTTTAAATTACGGATTAGGATTTGCAGATAAAACTCAAGTAAACACAGGTTCTCCTGATGCTAATGTTATTTATAGTCAAATAGAATATCCAAACCATACGCTTAAACAAAATAGAAATTATCAATTAGGAGTAGTCTTAGCTGATAAATACGGAAGATCTTCTACAACTATATTATCTTCTAAAGATGTTTCAAGTTCTGAAAACACAGTACAATACGGTAGTTCTACTATATATGTACCTTATAAATCTTGGTCATCTCCGTCAGCATCAAGCGGCGTTACTTCAAGTTTATACAAATGGCCTGGTGATAGTTTATCTGTTTTATTCGATAATAAAAAAGGTAGTTTAAACGCTGTACCAGTAGATAAAGAAGATGGTTATCCTGGTGTTTACGTACCAATAGGCGCTGCAGAAACAATAGTAGTATTAAATGGAGGTGTTGGGTATTCTAGCGCTAATAATGTTACTACTACTGGAGGTACTAATGCAACTGGTCACGTTACAACAGGTAGTGGTTTAACTGTAAATATAACCGTAACAGGTAGCGCTATAACTAGCGTTGAAATAGCTAAAATGGGTGAAGGTTATTCAGATGGCGATGCAATAAATATAGATGGAGTTCCAGGTGCTAATGGAACTGCTACAATAACAGGTATAAGCGAACCTAATTTACTTGGTTGGTACTCGTATAAATTTGTAGTAAGACAAACAGAACAAGATTATTACAATGTATATGTGCCTGGTATTTTATCAGGTTATCCTTTTGAATCTCTAGCAACTTTAAAACAACCATTTGAAATAAATGAAACTTCTAATATAGTTTTGTTTAATGATAATATAAATAAAATACCTAGAGATTTATCTGAAGTAGGTCCTGATCAAAAAATATTTCAAAGTAGCGTTAGACTTTTTGGTAGAGTAGAACCTTTTGATAGTGAATCTTCTACTTTTTCTGTTCAATATAACCCTCCTTCAACTCCAGTTTTTGCTGCTAGTGTATCTACTTTAGCTGAAACTAATTATAAAAACAACGCAGGTGTTGATTTAACTTATGAATCATTTTATAATAGCGAATCAAACCCATATATAGCAAGACTTACTACAGCTAAAAAAATAGGTAAAATAAATCAAACTAGTGGAACTTTTGGATTAGCTTTAAGTGTTTTTGAAACAGCACCTGTAGAATCTGTTTTAGATATATACTGGGAAACTACATCTGTAGGATTAGTTGAAGATCTTAATTTAGAAGTTAAACAATCTCAAAGTGCTGGCGGAGTTGTTTCTTTATCATCTACAACAGCTGCTCAAAATGAGAGCAGCCCTATAAACGCCGCTGTTTTTGGTGATTCTGGTTCTTTAATTACTCCTTTAAATTCTTCTGGCACATTAGTAACTGGTCAAAACTTTTCTATAATATCTGCTACTAGAAATACTTTAGGTGGTAATAGTATTCCTTTGTTAGCTAAAAGCGCAACTAATGCGGATGTAACACCTTTTACGTTGGTTAGTAGTGGTAGTGGTTTTTATGTACAAACAAATGGGTTTTTTGATATTTCACCTATAGCTGCAGAAAATAATTATGCTTTAGTTATACGTGTTCAAGACAATTCAACTCTTGTGTTTGTTGATTTTACAATTAATTGGACATTAACTAATACCGCACCTTCTTTTGGTACCGCGCCAGGTCCTTATATTATATCTAATTTAGGTGAAATACCTAATTCAGATTACAGCGCTAACGCTGTTAACGGTGTAAATACAGGTGCTAGTTCTATTCAACAAAAAGAAGATTTAAGTTTTTCTATAGCTGCAAATACTGTTGTAAACGCCTCAAGTGCTATTGATACAACTGGTAACAACTATGGATTTAGTATATTATCTGAGGGAACTTCTTTATCTTTAACAGGAAATCCTGATTTGCCACCAGATAGCACTTATACAATACCTGTTATAGTAACTGATGCAGGTGGTTTAACTGCTACTACTAATGCTAGTGTTGTAGTTTCTAGTGGACAAACTGTAACTTTTAGTTTAAACGTGCAAAACAATACAACTTCACATACAGGTGATTTAGATATGCAGGTTATTTTTGAATATAACACTAATTCAAGTACTTTAATTGCTTCTGTATCAGGAATTAATTCTTTTAATAGTGCTATTCAATTAGTTAATATAAACCCATGGACACCTACTACTGGTGGTACTACAAAAATAGTATGTAAAGTAAATAGACAAACAGGTGGAGATCCGCTTCAAGTTCCAGCTAATACTAAAATGGTTATACAACTTTTAAAAGCACCTGGACAACCTTCAGAATCTATTATAGGTACTACAACTTTAACTGCTGGTAATAACGTAAATCAACCATCTCAAGGTGTTATACAATTATCACCATTACCAAATGGCACAGATATACAAGGAACTGATTTAACTACAAATCCAGGACTTGGTTGGGAAATAAAAGTATCTTTAGAAAATGCTTAATAAAAATAATAAAAAATAAGTGATAATAATATAATGGCTATAGTAAAAGAAGTATTATACTATAATTCGTTCTGGTTAAAACAGTTACAGCAAGATGATGCTACTTTAGCAAGTCAAGTACCTGTATATCCAGGTGGATATCCTTATAACGCATCAGGTACTTTTGCGAGGCAAGTTATTGGTATAGCTTCTTTCACAGCAGGTTCAGGTTACGGATTGTCGAACAATACAGCGACAACAGGTGGTAGTGGAACTGGTTTAACAGTTGATATTATTTCTATAAACAGTGGAGCTATAAACAAAATTAAAATAAGAAACAACGGTAGCGGTTATTCAGATGGTGATGTTTTAACTATTACAGCAGGTACTAGTGGTACTATCACCCTTAGAGTATTAAACATGTCTGGATCAACAGGAGTTTCTTATAATTTTCCTGGTGCTATAAGTATAGACAGCAACAAAGGTAATTTTATAGTTGAAGAATCTAGAATACGAGGTGGCTATAATAATACACAAGTAGGTTTAGGTGCTAAAGCTTATTTTGCAGAAGAAGAATCATTACAACAAGATAGATTTAATTCACTTATATACTCTGGTATATTTAATTCTAGAACAGGTATAAATAATACAAATCAATTTTCTATAGGTGAAGATATTACTAAATCAGCACCACCCGCATATGGTTCTATACAAAAACTTCATGCTAATGATAGTAATTTAATTGTTCTTCAAGAAAACAAGATTAACAGAGCTCTTATAGATAAAGATGCTATATATTCTGCTGAAGGAAATGCTACAATAACCTCTAGATTTCAAGTTATTGGTGAGCTTGTACCTTATAACGGTGATTTTGGTATTAGTAGAAACCCTGAAAGTTTTGCTAGTTACGGTTTTCAAAGGTACTTTGTAGACAAAGATCGTAATAGTGTACTTAGATTATCTAAAGATGGACTTACAGAAATATCTAGATACGGTATGCTAGACTTTTTTAGAGATGAACTTACTAATTTGTCTGAAGCAACACGAGTTATTATTGGTAGTTTGCAAACTCCTTATTCTATAACTGTAGCAGCTTTTAGCGCGAAAACTCTTTCAATAGCTCAAATATCAAATGCTTTAAGTAACGTACAAAAAGGTATGCAACTTTGGGTTAATGGTGTATTACAACCAGATATATACGTAACACAAGTATCTGGCCAAACTGTTACTTTTAATAAAACTATTAGCGTCGGTACTGGTAATGGAGTAGCTTTTGTAGCGCCTACAACTAGCAAAATAGTTGGTGGGTATGATATACATAATAAAAACTATATAACATCTATACAACAAAAACCAACATGGGCTGTTCCAATAGCAGATGATCAAACTACAGGTAGTAATGCTAATTATAAAACACTAGCATTTGACGAGCTTGTAAATGGTTGGACTAGTTTTTATACTTACAAACCTTCATTTTCTTTTAGTTTAAAAAATAAATATTACACAACTAAAGATCAAGAAATATACCAACAATATTCACCTTTAACTGGTAACAATAGAGGAACGTTTTATGGTTTTAGAAAAGAATCTAATATAGAATTTGTATTTAATCAAAACTCTTCTGTGGCTAAAAACTTTTTAACAGTAAACTATGAAGGTGATAACGGTTGGCAAGTAAATAGTTTTATATCTGATGCGCAAAGATTTGATTATGGATCTCAAAATCCATTAGATAATTACCAAAGCACTAATGATACAGCTCCGTTAGTACCAAGTTACTATGGAGGTGCTTTTGATTCACAAGGTAATACATATGCAACAGCTATATTAGTACCACCTGTATTTAGATATGGTTTTGATCGTAAAGAAAATAAATACTATGCAGTGTTAAAAAATAATAGTGCAGCCACAAACGGTGAAGTGTTATACGGAAAACAAATATCAGGTATAAAAGGTAGATATGCTACTGTAACAATATCTACAGACACAATAACAGATGTAGGTGGCGCAAAAGAATTATGGTCAGTGGGATCAAGATACGCAGTATCAAGTTATTAAATTAAATTATATGGAATTAAACGTACGCAGATTAGCGGACAGTGATTGGGATACATTATGTGAATGGTGGGATGCGTGGCCTGAATGGGTTAATCCACCTAAAGATTTTTTACCTGATAACGGTACTGGTGGACTTATGGTTTACAAACAAAATACATTGATAGCAGCAGGGTTTATATATTATACTAATTCTAAAGCAGCTTTATTTGAATGGGTTATATCTAACCCTAAATATAGAGAAGCTGATAGAAAACAAGCTATAGAGCTTTTAATAAACGCAGCTGAAGAAGTTTGTAAAGCTAATGGTGTAAACTATATGTTTACTATAGGTAGAACAAAACCTTTGATAGAAACACATCGAAAATTAAACTGGGTGGTTGATGATAAACCATCTTATGAAATAACTAAAAAAATAAATTAGCATGGGAGTAGTAACGGCAATAGCAGCAGGTGTTTCCGCGATAGGCGGAGCAGTTGCGTCTAATCAAGCAAAGCAAGCCGCTAAAGGAGCGAGGAATGATAAAGCTAGAGCTGAAGCTGAGCTTAGATCTTTAAAAAACTCTAGGCAAGACGTGATAAATCCTTATTCTTCTACAAAAGATTTAAGTGAACTTGCTAGAGATTTATCAGGTCAACTAACAAATCCTTTTGCACAGTTAGGTGTAGCAACGCAAGCAGCTGAAATACAGATGGAACAAACTGATATTGCTCTTGCTAATACTTTAGACACACTTATGGCTACTGGTGCTAGCGCAGGTGGAGCAACAGCTCTTGCTCAAGCAGCGTTGCAGTCTAAGAAAAATATTGCAGCTAACATAGAACAACAAGAAGCTCAAAACGAAAAACTACGAGCACAAGGTGAACAAGCTTTACAAGCTCAAAAAATATCTGAGCAACAAAGACTTCAGTCTATTGCTATATCAGAAGGGCAACGAATTCAAGCCGCGGATGCTGCTGGCCAACAGTTTGAGTTTCAAACACAAGAAAATAGAATTAATGCAGATCTTGACAGAGCTGCAGGTACGCAAGCACAAGCACAAGCTAATCAAGCTTCTGCAAACCAAGCGCAAGCGTCTGCACTAACAGGTGCTGTTGGTGGTATTACAGGTATGTTAGGCACGGCTGTTGGTGGCGGGGCTTTTAATAGGTCTGCTCCAAGTGCTGTAAATCCAAATTCTGATAAATTAGCAGGCCTTATAACTGGGGCTATTAATCCTCTTTATGGAATAAAATTTTAATTAATAATGAGTTATAGAAATCCACAGATAATCGTTGATCGATCAGCAGAAATATACGCGGGTCTTGCTAATGCAGGAACTAATTTTTTTAATTCTTATATGAAAGCTAGCAATGCTGTTAAAGATGCTACTGCTAAACGAAACGCAGGTATGCTTAAGGCTATTAACAAGTCTACAGAAAAGTATGAAAACAGAATTGAAAAAGGAATTGACGCGAATAAAATAGATGACCCTACTTTAATAGAGCAAGTACAAGCTGCAGCTGAAAAAATGTTAAATGGTTCTGACGGAAAAATAGGTGTTATTAGAAAAGATGCTATGCTAAACATGGGGTTAGTAAATGATCCGGCTCTTAGTAAACAATATAGAAAAGATATTAGAGAATATAAAGCTTGGCAATCAAGAGCTATACAAAACGCTGGTGGCTATGAAGCTCAAGTGGAAGATTACGATGCTCAAGTAAATTCGTCTACGCTTGGAACTACAAAGCAAATAGCTGGTCAAGGTACAGAAAGATTTATAAACCTTACAGCGCTTCAAACTTTAAGACAAAGAGAAATTGAAGGTGTTGATGTGTCAAGAACAGTTACAAAAGATGGTGATATAATTATATCGGGTAAGATGGATATGGATAGCGCTGCTTTTAAACAATATTTAGATGATGAACTTATAGAAGTAGATAAAAATACAGGTGAAATAAAAGGTTTAAATATTGATGTAAAAAATGGTACTGCTTCTTTTGAGTGGAGAAGCAATGCTAAAAATCCAGTTAAAAATTTACTTATAGATTTAATACCTACGTTTGATCAATCTAAAGCTTCTATTGCAGCTGGTATAGAAAATAAAGATGGTAAAGTAACAGAGTCTCTATACGTAGGAGGAGAAAAAGGAAGAAAAACTCAAACAATTTCAGCTGGAAAAGGTCGTGTGTATGATGAAACAAAAATATATATTAATACTGATGTAGTAAAAGATAATGATGTTTTTAACAAACAAGCTACAGCTTTTGCAGAAGGCGTTAGAACATCGTCTAAAGATCAACAAATAGATATACTTAATAGAATTGGTGTACCTCTTGAAGATCAAGAAAAGTATTTAAATGATCCCGCTTCTCAAGCTGACATAATTACAGAAGCATTAATTAATGATAACATAAAAAGACTTACTGGTTCACCTGATGTTAAAAAAGATGGTGATAAATTTTATATAACTGAATACAGCAAAGATAGAGCTAAACCTAAACCAGGAGCTACAGAAATAAAAGATGCTAAAGATTTAAAAGACGCTAAAACAAGATTAGATATTGTAGATACTCTTCTTGAAGTAGAAGACGCTATACCTGTGTTACCAGATGTTTTTCCAACAAGTTGGTTTAATTCTAATGAAGGTGAAGTAGCAAAACAAAGTATAATTGATATTGTAGAAAGAAGCGGTGGAAATATTATTGGAGACGTGATAGACGATGGCTCACGAGGTTTCAAAATCAAAGTAGACTACGACGGTAGAAAAAGAACTTTGTCAACAAATGATTTTAGAAATAAAAATATATTAAAATCTAGACTTAAAGACGCTATAGGAGCAGGTGTTGAAAACATTTATGATGATATTAATATTGATTAAAATTAAATATAATGGCTAGAAATAAAGAGCAAGTTGATCAATTAAAAAAATTAGTAGATCAATTAAGATCTGAAAATTTATCTACAGACGAAATACAAGCTAAGGTTGATGAACAAAAAGCTTTGTTTGATGCTGAGCAAACAACTACTGTAGAAGTTACAGACGAAATACAAACTGACTCTACAGAGGGAAAGACAAACGATGTTGCAACAGTGGATGCGGCTGTGACATCGGAACCGGACACAGCATCCGAGAGTACGGAATCAGAGCCGGACGATATTTTATCGGGATTAGAAAAAATTAAAGACGTACGTGAAATAGATAAACGTATTGATAAAATAACATCTACTAAAGCCACTAAGTTTTTTGAAGCAGGAGAAATAAGTCCTTTAGATTCTCCAAAACGGATAGCTCAATATAAAGAATTAATCAATAGAAGAAACAATATAATAGGTGACGCTTATAAACTAGGTCAAACTCAGACTTACCAGCAAAAAGACTTTGATCCTATGAGTGCTGCTGAAATACAAACTGAAAGAGAGGGAGCTCCAGAAGGAGGAGTTAAACTAGCTTACGTTCCTTTTACTGTAGACGGTGAAGTTGTCGGTACTACTATGGAGCCAGTTGGATTACAAGAGGTAGTAGTAACAGCTGAACAATATAAAGAGCGTGAAAGACAAGTACAAAGTGAAGCTTATATTAATTTTCTAGAACAATCTGGTTTATCAACAGAACCACTATCTCGAGAAAAGTTTGAAGCTGAAAAAGAAAAAGAAGGTAATATAACAGAAATAAAAACTATGCCTTATAGAGGTTTAGATTTACTTCAATCTTTTGAAAACATAGGAGCTTCTTTATCTGGGCTTCAACAAACAACACAAGAAAAAGAAGATTTTAAAAATCAATATGAAGATTATCTTTCTTTAATGAAAGACGAAAAAGTTAGTTTAGAGCGAGAAGTTCCTGGACTTTTATCTAGCACTGGTGCTGTAATTTCCAATACGCTTTTACAAATTGGAGGTACTGATGATAGAGCTCTTTTAAATTTAGCTTATCTTACAAATTCTATATCTTCTGATACTTATAGAAATATATTTGGTGTAAATCTTGGTGATAAACTAAAAGAACAGGCTGTTAAAGGACTTGGTGTTATAGATACTAAAATAAATTATTTAAATTCATTAACAGGTGATGTTGCGCAGTTTACAGATATACCAGATGTTGAAGGTGTAAAAAAAGTAACTTCAGGTTTAGCCGCTACTTTAAATGCTGTATCTAGTTTTGGCGCTACAGTAGCTACAGCTATACCAACTAGTGGCTACTCTATATATAGCGATATGATTGCTAATAATATTAAATCTTATAATGATGCTAAAGCTCAAAGATTTGGTATTGACGTTGTTGAACTTGCTAAACGCGGAGAAACAGAAATTGTAATACCTGCTACGTTAGGAAGTATAGGTGCTCAATTAGAAAAACTTGGTATAAAAGGAGTTGGAAGAGCTATAAGTAAAATGTCTCCAGGCGCTATGCAAACTGTTTTTGCTTTATTTAATTCAGGTACAACAGAAAGCGTTACTGAATGGTCACAAAATCAACTTGAAACATACAATGAAGCTTTAGGAAAAGGTCTTACAAATAGCGAGGCTATTGACCTTGTTGTTAAAGAAATGACTTCTAAACAAAGTATAGAAAGCGCTTTGCAAGGATTTGCTGGAGGTGGTGGTGCAATGCTTAGTTCTAGTTTAATAAAATCAGCTAGCAGTTTACGCACTCCTTCTGAAAACAAAAGAGTATCTAATCTTATAAACAAACTAAACGAATTAGAAAATAGTAAGTATAGAAAAAATTTAAACGCTGATGATATTGCTCAAATAAACACAGCTCAAGAACAAATAAGAGTTGATCTAAGAGATATTGTATTAAGTAATAACGAATTAACAACAACTTTAACACCAGCACAAATTCAACAAGTAGATATAGCCTCTGATTATTTAACTTCTTCTACTAGTAGAATAAACGAAATAGAAGCTAGTGATAAATACAGCGAGCAAGACAAAGAAAATATTATAGCTAGTATAAATCAAAAAAGAAAAATAGCTAGCGATGTAATATATGATATACGTAACGAAGCAGAAAAATTAGAAGCACAAGTATTTACTATAAAAGATTTATCTAAGTTTGTTAAAGGTGTTAAAGTAGAGGAAGCTAAAGATGATGCTGAAGCTTTAAAATTTGTTGATGAAAATAATTTAGAAATAAAAGCTTCTACGGAGCAAGGCTATATACTACAAAATCCTGAAACAGGTGAGCAGACGATAGTTATAAATAAAGAGACCGCTCAAAACCAACAAGCTGTAAACGTAGCCGCTCATGAATTTTTACATGCTATATTATATTCTACAATAAAAAATAATCCTAAGGCAGCTACAAATCTTGGTAAATCTCTAATGGCTGAGTTAAATAAAATAGACATAGACCAAATAGAAGATAGTGACTTTAAAAAACGTATGAAGCAATATGCTGAAAAACCTATTGACCAACAAATGGAAGAGGCTATTACGTTGTTTTCTGATGCTTTAGTTACAGGGGATATAAATTTTAAAGAAAATATAGCTACTAGAATAGGTGATAGATTTCGTAGACTTGCTCAAAAGTTTGGTGTTAAAATAAAATTTAACAATGGTAGAGATGTATATAACTTTGTAAAAGATTATAACAAAAGTATTGAAAAAGGTGAATTATCTATAGCTCAAGTACGGGCAGCCGCTGAAGGTGTTGAAGGTGAATTAGTTACACCAGCTGAACAACAAGCTGATGAGCAAATAATTAAAGAATCAAGATCTGAAGAAGCTTCTAATCGTGTTCAAGAAATATACGATGAGCAAGGTGAAGCTGGAACTTTTGAAATTATAGAACAGTTTAAACCTATTACAAGTAGAATAGTAGAGCGTAGAAGTGAAGCGCCTAGCTTTGATCGTCAATTACTTACAGACGAAATAGAAACTGGTCGGCGTGGTATTATAGATCTTATTAAAGAATATAATCCAGAATCAGGTGTACCGCTAGCGGCTTATATAAATAAGTTTCTACCAGCTCGAGCAATTGAAGCATCGAAAAGAGTTCTTGGTGAAGAGTTTACAGAAGATGTCACTGAAGTAAGAGGTGTTGCGGCTGAAGAAGTTGTGACTGAAACTGCTATTAAACCAGAGGCAAAAGCTATTGATCCGTTTAGGATTATGCCTAATGTAAGAGAAAATGCGGTAACAGAAGTACAAGAAAGCATTGCAGATAAAGACGTAGACGTTACTACGGTTACATATAAGGAGCTTAAAGATGTTGCACCATACCAAACAGTGGCAGACTTTTTTAACATACCTGTAAGCAGAATAAAAAATCCTAAAGATAATTTGCGTAAGTCAGATGACGTAGCAAATATACAGCGTTGGATATTAAAAAACGAACCTACATTAAAGAATTTATTTACTGAAGCTAACAGAGATGTAATTGAAGTAACTGAAGGTAATAGAGTTATACGTCAAGGTGGTGAACCCACTGCTATACCTAGAAATCTACTAAATAAGTTCTATACTAAAGGTGATCGTGTTGGTAATAACTTTCAATGGAAACTTAAGCCTTACGATCGTACAGCTTTCTTAGAAGCTGTAGGTATTAAAGACGGTAAGGTTGATCCTAACTTTACACCACGTGCTGCAGAAGCTCAAACTATTAAAGGTATACTAGATATGTATACTAGAAACTTAGGCAACGTAGCTGCAAGAGATATTATAGAAGGTCGCGAAGATATTGCACCCGCTGAAAGAGCTAGAGTACAAGCTGAGGTTGCCAAAGGCAAGCCAAGAATAATGCTTAGTCGATCACAAGAAAACGCTTTTATATATTCACCGACATCTGAAAATGATTTTGCTCAAGATATAAAAGGTTATTCTGAGATAGTAAAAGAAGCTCGTCAAACACCTATAAACATGCAAACTTTAGTTGGTGTAAACAAATTTTTAAATAATTCTGTATCTTCAAGGTTAGTTAGTAAATTACCAAAAGAACTTTGGTTAAGTCTTACGGGTTCAACTGAAAGTGCTTTAACAGAACAAACAAAAAAAGAATTAAAAGATCTTGGTATACAAGGTAAACCTTTTACAGTAGGTGAAACTACTTTAAGAAAATTGACTGGTAATTTTCCTTTTTTAAATAAAGGTGAAGCGGAAGCTTGGATAGCTAAGCAAGAAGCTAATGGAATAATTTTTCCAGAAGCTAGTAATAATATAAAAGCTTTATATAAAAGATTTAATTATAAAGCTAAAAAAAATAATTTAGAAAAATTACTAAAAGATCCTAAATTTATTGCTGAACAAAATGCTTCTCTTGAAGGTTTAAAAGAAATATGGTTAATTATTCAAAAAGAAATTTCAAAAAATCCTACAGTTATTATACCACTTGCAGCTGCTATATTTTCATCAACTAGCGCTTATCAAGGTACTACAATGCGCGTGGCAGCTCCTGTTAGGTTTTTTGAAAAAGGTTATAGAGATAATCCATTTGTAGAAGAACACACGTTACCAGCTAGTAGTTTAGCTAAAAAATTATTAGTTGAAGCTATTAATGGCAATATAAACAAAGTATGGCCTGATGTAACTAGAAATTTTCAACAAGGTGCTTTACTAGAAACTTCTGATAAAAAATTAAAAGGATATGGACCTGGAGAGTTTAGGTTTGATTATACTTCTGTAACTCCAGATGGGTGGAGAATAACAGATAATGTTTGGGCCAGATACTTTAATACAAATGTTGCTGAAAACCGTTTTGGTATAGATACAAACAATATAATAACAGAAGCTGGTTTAAGTATATTTGATTTGTACGGTGTAAATGCTTCTGGAAATATAGTATCAAACGTTTTTAATTTAACACAACAAAAAGCAGCTCAAGTAAATAACAATAAAGTTCCTAAAAACTTTAGGGTTATGGCTAGCAAGTCTATGCCAAATGTTTTAGAAAACATGTCTAATCTAGACGCTGACGCTAAGCAAGCTAATAAAGAGTTTTACGATAGTGTTGATCTTAATAAAGAGTTTAACGATATACTAGAAGTTAAAACAGGTATTGCATCTGAGAAAAGATACAAGCGTGTTAAAGCAGAAGTAGTTGGAGCTAACAAAGGTAGGTTCCAGTTTTTTATACCTCCGTCAGCTGAAGACTTTACAGGTTTGTTATACTCAACACTTACTAAAGGTAAACTTGGTGATGCTCAAATGGCTTGGTACAAAAAAAACTTGCTAGATCCGTATGGTAAAGCAATGAACGAATTATCATCAGCTCGTATAGCTATGATGAACGATTATAAAGCTTTGAAAAAAGAGCTTAAGCTTGTACCAAAAGATTTACGTAAGAAAGTTCCAGGCGAACCGTTTACTCAAGAGCAAGCTGTAAGAGTTTATATATGGCAGAAGCAAGGTATGTCTGTTCCAGGTATAAGTGAAACTGATATGCAAGACTTATCTGATTTTGTAGAAGGTAAAGAAGATTTAAAAACTTTTGCAGATCAACTAATGTATATACAAAAAGGTGATCAATACGCTGGACCTAAAGAAGGTTGGCCAGCTGGTACGATTACAACTGATATGCTTGAAGGTCTTAACACTATTAAGCGAGCTAAAGCTTTAGAACAATGGCAGACTAATGCAGATGAAATATTCAGCGAAGAAAATCTAAACAAACTAGAAGCCGCGTATGGTAAACCATATCGCTTAGCTATGGAGAATATGCTACAGCGTATGAAGTCTGGTCGTAACAGAAACTTCCAAGGCGATACGCTTACAGGTAGATTTACTGACTGGGTTACAGGTAGTATTGGTACTATAATGTTCTTCAACACAAGATCAGCATTGCTACAAACTATATCTAGTATTAACTTTGTTAACTTCACTGATAACAATATACTAGCTGCAGGTAAAGCTTTTGCAAACCAGAAACAATTTTGGTCTGACTTTATGACGCTTATGAACTCTGACTTCTTAAAAGAACGTCGTGGTGGTTTACGTATCAACGTAAGTGAAGCTGATATTGCAGACATGGCTAAAAAAGGTGGAGCTAAAGGTGTTATAAATAAACTACTTGAGTTTGGTTTTACGCCTACACAAATAGCAGATAGCTTTGCTATAGCATCAGGTGGCTCAGCGTTTTATCGTAATCGTATTAAGACTTATAAAAAACAAGGTATGACAGATGCTGAAGCTGAAGCTCAAGCGTTTGTAGACTTTAGAGAGACAGCGGAAGAGTCTCAGCAGTCGTCAAGACCTGATAGAATATCTATGCAACAAGCAGGTCCATTAGGACGTCTTGTATTAGCTTTTGCTAACACACCAGCTCAGTATGCTAGACTTATAAAGAAAGCGGCTAGCGATCTTAAGAATGGTCGAGGTGATGCTAAGACTAATATAAGTAAGATTATATACTACGGTGTAGCACAGAACTTATTGTTTAACGCGCTGCAACAAGCTTTGTTTGCGTTTGCATTTGATGATGACGAAGAAGATACAGAAGAGCAGCAGAAAAAATATGTTGGTATAGCCAACGGTATGATGGATTCATTGCTAAGAGGTATGGGAATTGGCGGTGCTGTAGTTTCAGTAGGTAAAAACTCTATCATACGTATTATAAACGAGATGGAAAAGAAACAGCCTAAGCTTGAAAAAGTAGGTTATGAAATTACTAAACTATCTCCACCTATATCTGCTAAGCTATCACGTATAAATCAAGCTGCAAGATCTTATCAATGGGATAAAAAAGATATGATGGAAAAAGGTTGGAGCTTAGATAACCCAGCTTACTTAGCAAGCGCTAATGTTATAGCAGCGCTTACCAACATACCACTTGACAGAGCTGTAAAGAAAACTAACAACGTAGTACAAGCTACCTCACAAGATCTAGAAACTTGGGAACGCTTAGCTTTACTAGGTGGTTGGCAAGACTGGGAAATCGGTATTGACGAAGAAAAACCTAGTAACAAACCACAGCCTAGAAAAACAAAATCAAGAACTAAAAAACGTAAAACTAGAAAAAGATAATTATGGCAAAGTCACCATTGTACGGAAAGATAAGCGGACCTTGTAAGGCTGCAGCAAAAAAGAAATTTAAAGTATGGCCATCGGCGTACGCTTCAGGGTGGGGCGTTCGTTGTACCAAAGCTGGTGGACCAAGTAAGTTTGGTAATAAGAAAAAGAAATAATTATGGATAAGAATTTAAAATCAGTGGTTGCTGAATTAAAAAAAGCATCACGCATGCACGCTGCTCAAGCTAAGAAAATTGAAGGGCATATTAAAGCTATGAATCAAATGAGTAAGAAAAAGAAGTAATGGCTAAGGCTTATAGAGGTGTTTTAAAAGCTCGTATAAATAAATTATACGGAGGCGACGTTACTTGTAGCAAAGTTAAGAAATTAAAATCTCGTGATGATGCTACAAAAAGAGACACTCAATTAGCTAATTGGTTTATAAACATGCAAGACTGTAATGGCAGATCCAAAAAAAGGAACAGGTAAAAAACCTAAAGGTTCATCACGTAGATTATATACAGACGAAAATCCTAAAGATACTGTCAAAATAAAATTTGCTACAGAATCAGATGCTAGAGCTACGTGTAGTAAGGTTATGAATATAAAAAAACCTTTTGCTAGAAAAATACAGATACTAACCGTAATGGAGCAGCGCTCTAGATTTGGTAAAAAACCTAAGCAAGCAGCGATAGCTAAAGCTTGCAAAAATAAAGTAAGAAAAAAACATGGCAAAGAAAAGACTTGAATGGAAAGACTCTGACGCACCAGATGCTGACGGTAAGTTTAGAGATTTAAACTGCGGTGACCTAGCTGACTGGTTAATTAAAAGCCGTAAAGGAAATAAGAAAAAAATTGTTGGTAGTTTAAACCAACAAATTGCTTTTAACAAAAAGAAAAAACCTACGTATGCTAAAAAAATGGAGTGCGCTAGAAACAAAGCAATGAAAAAACTAGATAAATAATGTATACACAAAGCTCACCGTTCCAAAAGAAATCTAAAGTAAAAGGTGGTGGAACTAAAAAAGTTTGTCTACCTGCTTCAAAAGTAAGATCAATGAGCAAAGCTGAAAGAGATAAAGTTGTTAGAGCTAAAAGATCTGCAGCTGCGTCTGGTAAGTATAAACGCTCTAGTAAATCAAACGTTAAAGGCGCTCGTAAGAAAGGCGCTACCCTACGTGATTGGTTTGAAAAAGAAAATTGGATTAACGTTGCAACAGGAAAGCCATGCGGAGATTAATAGATAAGTTACAAGCAGCTTGGAATAGTTTACTATACAAGCTTATGTTTAAGAAATATAGATAAGGAACAATATAAAAATGGGCGTACCATACCCAAAAGTTCCTGTAACCGAAGGGGATCTCATCGCGAGGTCCCCTTCTTTTTTTACAGTTATCCGTCGCAAGCAGCACAGTCAGGATCCATAGCTTGTTTAGCAATGTCACCGCGTAGTACTGATTCAGTACGCATATAGTATAAGGTCTTGATACCTTTCTTCCAAGCATCCATATGCACTTGGTTAATCCACTTAGGTGTAGCCTCAGAGGGAAACGCTAGGTTTAAACTAACTGATTGATCTATATACTGTTGACGTATACCAGCTTGATTAACAAGCTCTAGTTGATTAATTTCTTTGAAAGTTTTAAACACGTTTTTAACTTTATCAAAGCCTGTAGTTTCTAAATCATCTTGCTCAGATAATACCACTAGCTTTTTATTAACATAGCCGTAGTCATCTAATGGTAGGTCTTGTACGCTACCACCGTCAGCCATTATCTTATCCCAAACCTCTTTAGTATTTAATCCAGCTTTACGTAAAACCTTTTCTAGTTCTTTGTTTTTCCTAATGAACGTACCCTTCGCGCTTTGTTCAGTGAAAACATTAGCGGCCCAAGGCTCAATACCAGGACTAACATTACCGGCAAGCTTACTATTAGACACAGTAGGAGCAATAGCCCTAAGATGAGTATTACGAAGCCCAGTGCCAACGCACCACAAAGGTTCACCATAAAGTTCAGCGAGATCTCTACTCGCTCGCTCAGATTCGATTTTAATCTGGCTAAATATTCTTCTAGTTTCATATTGTGCTGTTAATCCCTCGAAGGGTATTCCGTTTTTTTGTAAGTACGTGTGCCAGCCCAATACTCCAAGGCCAAGCGCTCTACCTTTTTCCGCTGATCTAACTGAATTCGCAAAGCCAACCTTGCCTTTCGCTTTCTGTATAAACTCTTCAAGTACTCCGTCCAAGAACCAAATAGCATCGTATATAAGGTTTGTATTCTTCCACTCTTCATATCTTGATATATTTAAACTTGATAAGCAGCAAACAAAGCTATGGCTTTCATCTGTGTGTAATGTAATCTCACTACAGATATTCGTCATGTGTACTTTTAAGGCGTTGTCTTTGTATGCTTTTGGATTTGCTTTGTTAGTATTTCCTTTAAACATAACATACGGTTCTCCAGTTGCTTTTCGTTTTCTAATAAGTTTACTCCATCGAGCTCTAGCGTCTGCATCTCCTTGTTCAAGACGCCGCATAAACTTATCACCAACAACTGCGCATTGATGTAAGTTAAGCGACTGTCTGTTAACATCTCCTTTAGGTTCTCTGATCTCAAGCCACTCTTCAAAATCATCGTGCTCAATGTTAATATTAACTGAGGCAGCTCCTCGTCTAACCGATCCTTGATTTGTAGCAAGTATTGTTGAGTCATATATTTTGCAGAAAGGTACGACTCCGTCTGATGTTCCATTGCCTGTAATTTTAGCGCCAGCGGGTCTGATTTGATTTATACCAATGCCAACTCCACCGCCGTGCTTAGCGAGCAACATCATCTCTAAGTTCTTACCTCCTATATCGTGTATGCTATCTGCTACATCAATACCAAAGCAACTAATAGGTAAGCCACGATCAGTGCCTGTATTACTAAGTACAGGGCTAGCAAGGTTAAGCCAACCTTTCCAGATATAATCAAAAAACGTTTCACTAAGCTCTGGCCTTTCGAGTCTACGCGCAACTGTTTTACATACTCTTTGGTATGCGTCTCTTGGTGTTTCATCATATAGTAAATATCCTCCTGATATAGTTTTTTTATATACATCTGTATCACCCCACTCAGGGTAATCTATAGATTTTTTCCACTCGTTTTTCCACATAATTATTGCTATTTGTTTTTGCGTGTTTCATCGCATATTCTAAATGTTTTTTTTCCCAGTGTTCTCTATAATCTCTACCGTTATAAAATGTTTCGTCACATTGGCTGCATTTAATTGATTTGTATTTCATTTAAAAAATAGTAACGCGTAAGCCATCATAACATTTATATTAACCATAACTAAATTCCATTGTTTAGCAACCCAAACTTGTGGTAAAGAAAATAAACCTGCTAAAAAATATATTACAACACCTGGTGTTTCAGGTAATAAATGGGGAGCGGTTATAAAAAAACCAGTCCCCATATAACCAAGCCTATTCGCTAGCCTCTCCGTAGGAGAAAGCTTTCTCTCCTTCACTAGATTCTTCAGCCACTTTCTTTTTAAGTTCGGCGATTGCATCTTCATAACCTGGTAATTGTTTTAATACTTGATGATGCCCTGACACCATTGTGCTTAGTCTATCATTTTCATTTATTAACTGTTGCAGTACGTTAGTCACTGCAGCCATACGTTTTTCTAACGCATCTGTTCTACTCTGTTTCTGACCTTTCATATAATTGTTCTATTAATTCTTGTTCACTAATTAGTTTACCAAATATCTTCGAAGTCCTCACCTTCGTTAGCTTTCGAATAATCTGTCGGCCGTACCGCGAAAAAATCAGTATGAGTGAGCCCGCCGGTAAGATGATAGAACCAATCAAGATTATCTGCTGCAGCCTTGTCATACGTGAAGTACGAATCAAGGTTAGTGTAACCAAGTTCAACCAGTTTTTCATTTGTTCTTTTCTTTATAAAGTGTTTTAAATCGTTTGACTTAATACCTTCAATGTCACCCATCTCAAACATCTTGTCTATATATTTGTACTCAAGATCAACCATAGTCTCTGCAGCTTTAATAATATCTTTTTTACAAAGATCTTTTAGTTGATTGTTCTCTGCGCACATATCACGGTATAGTTTACAACCCATTTTGCTATGCAGGCTTTCGTCACGCACAGACCATTTCATCTGTTGCCCTATTCCTTTAAGCATGTTACGCAGCTGAAAAGAATATAGAACAGCGAAAGCAGAATACAAACTAACCCCTTCAGCGAAGGCGGAAAAAACAGCAAGGCTACGAGCAATGCCACGTGGGTCATTACCGTCATAACCAACCAGGTTATCAAATCTATTCGCGGTTGCTTCCTCATGAAGGAAGGCTTCAAAGTTTTCAAGTCCAAGTGTTTCATTTAAATAGCTATATGCGACAGCGTGTATCGTTTCTTGCGAACCAAACATCATTGCCATTTGTTGTATCTCGTGTTTAGGAAACCAACCTACTACTTTCTGCGTCCAATAATCTGACACAGCACATTCAGTCTGAGCAAAGCCTAGTAGTATATTTCCCACTAGGTTTTTCTCTTCGTCTGTTAGTTTCTCTTTCCAGTCTTTAACATCGCCTTGCATTGGTATCTCGGTGTGTAACCAAAAAGCCTGCGCTTGCTTAAGCCAACCTTCAGTATAGTACTCTGGGTACTCAAACGGTTTATACGCTACGCGCTCGTCAAACAGTCCCATTACTTATAAGTTTCAAAAGCAACGTCAATAAAAGGCAGATAAAAAACGTAAGCGGTTTGTGTTGTTTCTTCATAAGTTCTGATTCCAAATAATATACCCGGGTAAAACCCAAATGATAACGTCCAGTTCTTTCTAACGTCCTTGCCCTCTGTATTTTTTGACATAATTTTTAGATTTTTTATTATTACTGTTTCTAGTTTTAGCGTGTACCCCTGGTCTACTTATTTTAGGAGACTCCATGTGTACTGATAAATTTACTCTAGCCATATACTTTTATATTATACTTATCATGTTCGTGTACAATGTCTTTATATTTGACATATCCTTTTTGATCCCAAGACCACTTAACAAACTTATCGATCTGACGCTCAGCATACTTCTGCCTAGCTACTTGTTTCGCAAGTCTAGGATTAGGCGTATTGTTTCGTCGCATTCCTTTTGATTTTGTGGTTTATATAATGTAACTCCATGCAGATGATCAACTACGTATCTTTTGAACATCTTCCAGCGTAGTGGAAATGATTCATTAGCTCTACCTTTAGTTTCAATAATAAAACCTTGGCCAATAAAATCAGGCGTATACTTTATGTTCAGTATCTTTTTGCTACCTCTATTTTTGTACTCACCTTTACCATTACCGCATCGTTCATAAGACTCATTAGGAAAATCAAAGCCAGAGAATATCTCGTATGTTTGTCCTTCGTATACAGCGTGTATCTTAGCTTTCTTCAAAGCCATATACATATACCGCTCAAGGCCAGAGGCAAAGTTAATACCATCGTATGATATCTTCCTTGCTTGTACTGGTCCTTTCTTTTTGCTACGTTTTTTAAACTTTTTCCTTATCATAGTGTAGTCCGTCATTACCGTTCTGACCGATGATGTTCATACGTTTCAGCATAGCCTCTTCGATCTCATCACCTAAACAGTATCGTGCTGCTTCAATATAAAGCAACGCGTCCATTAGTTCTTCTTGCACATCGACTAAAAACCTATCTAAGTCCTTAACTTCGTTTTTAATCTCACCCATCATTGTAGCACCGTACTTTTCTTGACCAACAAGACTACGTTGATCCATCTTAGCTAGTACTCTACGTACAACTTCATCTTTAGTTTTAATTTGCATCTTTAACAAATGTACCGTTAACCATTTTACCTGTGCGCTTGGCAATCACATCATATGCAGACTTTATACAGTCTTCAATAAACATATCTTCAAACTTAGCGATGCTTGTGAGCACAACAATCATATCACCTATAGCATCTTGTATCTCTGCTTTATCGTTACTAAGTAAAGCTTCTGCAAGCTCACCTGATTCTTCCATAAGCTTTAAGTACTGGGTTTTGCTATCGCCTTTATCGTATATGCCTTTATCAGTAGCCCAACTACGTATATCATCAAAAATATTACCTGGTTTTTCTATAGCTGGTTCAGCTAAGAACGCTTCATAATAAGCTTTGTTATATATATAACTACGATCTTCGTTATACATAGACATCTTAGCATTAGACATTATCCATGGTATTGTTTGTTCGTTAATCTCGAACTGGCCGTGACCAAAGCCACTTATATTTACCCGCCATTGTAAACCTATGTTATCCATTAAATGTCCTTTGAGTTTGTTTAAAGGTACTGGAAATGTTGAGGTTTGTTCTGTTGCGTTTATCTTCATTTTATTAAATAAATTTTTATACAATTTCCTGTCTGTCTTATAGCCATAAGACTTTTGAAGTTCTATTTCGCGGTCTGATATATAATCTATATCGTCTGACTGCTCAAGAACTTCATACTCATTCTCCTTATATCCTTGTATAAGGGTTACGCGAGTATTAAGATCACGTGTTACGCCTATCTTTTTACCCGGTATGTGATACAAATAATACATCTAATTTAATTTATCGTTATACAAATGTAAGTTGTGCGCATGGTGGTAATACCAGCCGGTTTGAATAGACAATCTGTCTGCAACCATTTCTTGCAACGATGCAAACTGATACTGATCATTGCAGAAACCGTACCAGAGATCATTAGATCGCATATAGACGGACATACAAAGCTTATCATCAATGATACTAAACTGAACTGCATACGTACATGGCGTGTCGTGTCTGTAATCGTATATTTCTTTACCATCGTATATACTTACCGCAGCTTGCCTAGTACTTTTATTTTTCTTAATTATGTCTACTACTTTACCTAACTGGTTTTCTCTGTTCCATTGCCAACCATAATTAGAGTTGACATTGCCGTTAGCATCTGCCATACGTTTCCATATCTCAGGTACCTTACCATACAGCTCACCCAACTTACTTATGTTTCTGTTACCAGATAAATACCAAGCCCATTCGGCTGCAGCATATTTCTGATTCCATTTTCTATATCCCGCTTTTATCTTCTTATCAGAAGGGTTGTGAATATAAAACCCAACATTAAACAAAGCTTTAGTGTTATCAAAGTCTACACCTTTGTCTTTAATTTTGATGTAAAAATAATCAAAAGCTTCGCTTGCTGTTTTAAAATTACTTTTCGTGCTTATCATAATAATATTTATAAAACTTATAAATGTTCTCCCATATCATATCTTTAATATAGACATGAGGCGACCTGTTTATTTTACCGTTTAATGTTATATCTATATACCATTCAGCCGGACCTTTAGCAAAAGGTGATATGTATATCTTGTTTCGTATACACCATAGCCTAGCCTCGTACTCTTCATCGGTTGGGTTATAGCTACCCATATCCCACTCTTTGCTTTTCTTATGCCAAGCAGCTGCCATTTATTCCCATGGCATTTTTTCACCATCAGCAATTGCATGCTGTACATGTGGTGCAAACCTACCCGAGGCTGGTTGCCATTTGAAATGAGCTTCAGCACCGTTCTCACCTAAGTTTTGAAACTTTACTTTAAGTATCTTTGCTTTAACGGTTTTCTCTTCATAGTCTCTGTGAACTAATATACCGTGGTAACTAGCATCGTACCATTCGCCACCACCTTTAATGTTATACATAGTAGGTTCTTCAATCTTACCGTCTTTGTCTTTGTACATCTTGGTTGGGTGCGCCACAATAAACACTAGTACATCATACTTTTTAGCAAACATTTCTATCTTAGTTAGATACTCCATTGTGTAACGATTAATGTCTTCCGTTTTGCAGTCTACATCTCTAACTTTATTAAACGGATCTATAACAAGGCATTTAATACCTTTACGTTTAACAAGCTCAGCACCTTTACGTAGTACAGACTCAAGCGTGTAACGTTCCATATCGATAAAGAAAAAGTTATCATTAACATGTTCAGCTACTTGTCGCCACTTATCTGTACCAATATCACGTTTAGAAGGCATGTCGCCCCAAACTTTACGCATTAACTTATGAGCGTGTAAATATGTCGGCGCATTTTCTGGACTAGCAAATGCTGTCTTCCAACTATAATTAGCGTTGTACCCAACAACCATCTGGTCGACAAAGTCACTCTTGCCGGAACTAGGGATGCCAGTGACAGTAATAAATTGACCAGTGTAAGTTGAAAAGATATCATCAAAATTCGGTAAGCCAATTTGATATCCTGGTTTAAAGCCATTAGTAACAAAGTCGGTAACTTCATTTTCAATATCCCTGAATGTCGTAACATTCTCAAGCGGTACTGGTCTTGCTTTTGTAATACGCTCTGCCAGTTTTTCTTTTCCATACTTAATTAGATATTCATTAGCGTCTTTACAATCTTCAAAGTCTGCTAAGAAACAAACCTCAGCACCTAATCTCCTAACTAGTTCTTGTTGTAAAGCCTGACCAGCATCATCTGAGTCAACAGCTAGTATTACTTTTTCTTTATCGTCAAAATAATCAATACAATTATCCAGATAATCTAGGTTGTTTGTATTAAGCGTTGCACCATTTGGTACTGACAATGCATTTTTAATACCAGCTTCATGCAAAGCTAGCACGTCCATTTCACCTTCAGTTATTACACAATGATCGTAACCAACAATGCTATTGATATTATAAAATACTTTTTCAGCTCCTTTGTAAAGCTTAAAGTTTTTTCTACCATCTCTGTATTTAACATTGATAAGCTGATCACCTATAATATAATTAAACTGAATTGTATTCTCGGTCTTACCGGTCTGTGGCATCCACTCAGGACCTTGACTAACGTTTAAGTCGTCAAGTGTCCTTTGTGATATACCTCGTGATTCAAACCATTCAGTTACTTTGTCTTTAACGGGGTTAAGCTTAACGACATCAGGTCTAGTATAAACCTTCTCACTAGCGCCTTTACGCTGATAAGTATGTAACTGAAAAGTTGTATTACAATTGTGACAAGTACCGAGACCACGTTCCCAATCATAGCTAGCACATTCTGCTTTCTGATTTTTGGGTTGTCTAGTGTGAGAGCAAAGCGGGCATATACCCTGTGCTTTGCCTTCTTTAAGACTGTATTGATTGAACTCGTCAATCATATATCCATTGATCTCTGTTGTCTGCATTTAATCTTCTATTAGTGTAACATTACCATCACTGTCTGTGTTGATGTTAATGTAGTCGTTTTCATCTATCATTAAAATGGTAGATCTTCTTCAACAGCTGCCGGCTGTGGCGCTTGCTGCGGTTGATCATCACGCGGCGCTGCGGCTACGTTATCACCGTTAGTCCATACTACCTGTACATTACCAAGGTAAGTCTTCTTTTCTTTAGCGTCTCGCTCTTCTTTTGTTTGTGCGACAACGATAGGACCTTGATTACCAAACTGATCTGATTCGTCATTAATAGTTATTGTTATTGGTAAGTATTTACCTTTCTTACCTGGAATAATTTTATCCTTAGGTATTTCAGATAGGTTAATACTTGCTTTAATTATACTTGCCATTATGCGTAGTTATTGATTTGGTTAAACATGCGCTGCAACTGATCTTTAGTAGCGTTGCTATTGCGTCGTAGATTATCTACTGCTTTAACATGATTTTGATTAGCATAAAAATTATTTACACTTGTTTCCATTCCTGTTATTGTACAAACTTTAGTTTGATTTTTTCTAGCTCGTGCCATAATAATTGGTTTTAAAGGGTTTCGTTAATAAAAAATTGTGAAGGATCAAAACCTTCTTGTCTATAAAATAATTGGTACTGTTCAACTGCTTTCTTTACTTTATCAGCTCCACGCTGTAAAAACTCAGGTGAGCAATCGAATACACCAATTTGATGTGTTGTCTTATCTATTGCAATAAACAACATCTCGTAACCAAACAACTGTTGGTATATGTAAGCTTGACTGTCGTAGTTATATTTAGATGCTGACCATCTAAACTTATTAAGGTCTGCTGTTGTCTTCAAATCAATGATAAGTTTCTCATCATGGTTTAATATATCAGCTTTACCTTTCCACAACTCGTTCTCTAGCTCACCAATACCAGGTACTTCGTAGTCGCAATTACCTCTGATAAGACCATTGCAAATATCATTTGACAATATCTTATCTGTCATCAGTTCGATCATATCGACTTCAGACTGAAGCAAGCACAACTCACCACCTGATATCTCTTTGTACGCTTTAGTATTCCTGTTAGACGATTCTACAACCTTAAAGTTTTTAAGTTTTTCAGGTTCTAGTATCGCCGTGTGGAAATACCCACCAATTAAAAAGGCAGGTATTTGCTTTGACGGTTTACCTAAAGCTAAAGGATCTTTTAAAAGTGTAGATATATCAGAGTTACTAAGGTACTGCTTACCGAAGTCGCCATAGTAATGCTCATCAATCTTAAGCTTTTCAATAATCTCATTCTTGCTCATACTTTTTAAGTTGCGCTTTAGCCGGTATAGATACTTTGTACTTTGTGTTGATAGCCTTCATTGTGCCACCAGCCTTGATGTACTCCACTGCTTTCTTAAAAGCATCGGTATTTATATCCAACATTGGTTTAGATTTAGCCTCGGCTTTTCCGTGGTCGTTTGACGCATCTGAGTCTTGCGTGTCATCTATTAGGAATAAATTTCCTAATGCGTATTTCTTCCCATAACTTGAAGCAGAACCAAACTGCTGCGGTACTTGCATACCTTTCTGCCCTAGATCAACCCCGACAACTGCTTTTGCAGATATCGATGCTTCACCATCAGAGATAGTTGCAGTCGACTCAATCATAGGTACGCTATCAAATAACGTTAGCACCTCTTCATTTATCGTGACTGATACTCCTAACTCTAGTAGAAAGGGTTTTGTTGCTTCAAGAATGTCTTCGGCTGATCGGAAGTAATATTTGCCGAATGAATTAAACCTACTTTTTTTCGATTTAAATTTTGTCTGGATAGTAGCCAGCTTTTCATTTAGTGTCATAGGTATATTGGTATTTACTTATTAATATAATTACACATAAAAATACAGTTTTACAATTATAACTTACAGATAGTCAATCACTTGCGAATGATCAACGCTATCAATTAATTTCTGTACGGCTTGCTTTTTTAGCTCACTTACACGCACGTAATTGCTTGTACCTTCTATGTTTAGTTTAGCTGCAATATCTTTAGCTTGATGCTTATCGCAGTCGAGTCCGTAGCTTAATCTGAGCACCTCATACTCTTTTTCATTTAGGTGCTTTTGAAGTAAGCCTTTGAGATAAATATTTAGTAGAGCTATATTATATGGCTCTGATTTATCTGCTATTTGATGTATCATCATTTCGCCTTCGTCATTTGCTGGTTGCGCATCTATAGATAAAAATATAGAATTAAAAAACATTGCAACCATTTTATGATCTTTAGGGTTTTTACGTATTTCGTTCATCTTATGCTCAGGTATGCGTATGTCGCCTCTGTGCATATCAATACGCCTACGTATAGCGCCTTTGATACGTTTGCTGAAGAAACTTTTTAAAGTCTTTTCTAAGTCATCAGAATCATCTAGCTTTTCCCAAAGTAGTTTGTCAACTGATTTAGTAAGTGCTTCGCCACCTATTTGTATAAGATCGTTTATACTAAGCACACCTGATGCTTGTTGTGTGGTTGAAAACTTACGTGCTAGATTTTCTACAAGTGGCATGAACTGTATTATAAGCTCAACGCGACTGTAGTCTTTAAACTCCTTATGTTCAGGCATAGAGGCTTTTAAATCTTCTTTGTACCTTATATAGTTCTGTACGTTATACTTTTTCATCTTCTTTTAGTTGCTGATTTAATAATTCTTTTTCTTTTTTAAGCTCATTACCTATATTACGATATATAGTTCTTGCCGAGCAATTAAAATACTTAGCAAGCTTATCTATAGTAATAAGATCTTGCATTTCATTTAGAATTAGCATAGCATCGTATATATCATCTTGTGTAACAGTCTTAGCTCTACCCATAATACTACCAACAATGTGTAGCTTTTCGGATGGTGTTAGCTGGCAAGTATCTTTAAAAATAATCTTACGCATTTTATTACGTGGAGGTTCTTCTAAATCATACATGCTTACATCATAGATAATATTTTTTAATAGTTGTTCTGAAACAGTAAATGTTACAAAACCATTTTTCTTGTTGCAAATGTTTGTAGCTACATATTCAAACTCATCTTGATCCATTGCAGGATTAAGATACCATATAACTAACAGGTGCCATTTTAAAGAACGATACGTTGTAATCTTAGCTTTAGTTCTAAACAGATCGTAGCACTGATGTGTACCATTATAGTACACAGTGCCCCAATCATGCAACTCATCAGGATAATCACTGATAGGATCTCGGCGGTATATAATACGGTTGCTATCTAAAAATTTGGTATTTCGGTATGACATTAGCCTATTACTTATTACTATTAGGGGCTGTTGTCACAGTCCCGTGTGGTTCTAACGTACATATAATAATATGCTCGTTTATAAAATCATCTTCTTCTCTAAGCCTCATAAATAATTCTTTTGTTTTACTCATTTAAAAAATGTTATTAGTTTGAGTCGTTTGTTATATTTATGAAATAAATTAACTTTATTTTTATTAATGTTTAACACTAATGCGTCATTAAGTATTTCATACTTTAGATTCCAAATGTTAGTTTCCAGATACCTTACGTGGCGCCTTCTTCTTTTGAAATGTTTTAACTTTTTTTGTAATATTCCCATAATTAACTGATATAATGTGTTCGTATATTTTTTTACTCATAGTGTTTGTCTAATAAAATGTGTGCTACTTCTTCTGAAATAAGATTATCGTTGTATAATTTCCATATTAGTTTACTCATAATTTCTAATTGTTTTGTATAGCGGGTGTCTGTAGCTACCAGCTTTAGTACGTTCGAAGTATGTAAATGTAGCAATTTTACCGATATAGTCGTGAATATTTTCTAGTATATAACGACGATCTGAGTAGTTGTAACCTTTACCTATTGGACAACCGAACTTATTACCATCATCATCTACCATCAAGAACTTACCAATAAGACCTGTAAACTTGCCTTTACCAGCTTCATAGCCAATAATAGTAGCTTCGGTGTCACTGAAGTCTTTGAATTTTTGTAAGTTGTAGCTACGTTTTTGCTCATACGGACCATTTAGTCTTAGTATAGAACCTTCGTAGTTTTGTTTTAGAAACTCACTGTGCATTACTTTGGCTCCATCGTAGCTAATACACCATAGTGTTTCAACTGATATGACTGAATCTGACCACAGGTTTTTACTTGACAATAGCCAGTTAAGTCTGTCTTCGTAACTAGGACCTTCAGCTATCATATCGTATACATGGTATTGTATTAGTTTATGTGCGTTTAGACGATCCTTATCAGTCGGTTTTTGTTTTCTGACCAATGATATGATTTGCTCGAAATCGTTTCTTAGATCGTGATTATACAACTCACCATCAAGTACAGCATTAGGTTGCTGATCAAAGAACTTTTCAAGATCTATCTTGATATGTTGTAAGTTGTGAAACTCTTTGCCAGTACGTGAGTACGCACCATTTTTAGTAAATATACAGCGCACGCCATCGAGCTTAGGTTGTATAAAAACCTTCTCTGAAAAGTCTATTTTGTTTTCATTTACTTTATGCGCTAGCATGGGTTTTATCATAATTTTCCGTATTTAGTTTGTAATCTTTCTATTTTTCTTTTAATTATAGCTGCTTTCTCATATTCCTCTTTGTCTTCATACGTTGACAATAGGGTCATAAGTCGCGCTAGTTCTCCTACCATTATTTCTTCATCTGTTGCCGATGGAAACTGAGTAATCTCAAGGTCACCTGAATCAAATAAAGTTTTAATAATTTTATCAGCAATTTTATCTGCTAGATAATCTAGTTCTTTTTCTGTCATACTAATTCTTCTTTATTGTATTTTTTAAGCACTGCGTCTGGTTTACCTACAAATATAACATCTTTGTCACGTGTATCATATATAGACATATAAGTTTCTTCACCTTCTTTAGGAAACAAAGTATATATATAATCCACCCAACCTTCATCGTCATCAATAGGTGATAAATATAAACCACCTGGTCTATCTTTAAAGTGTTTTATAAACTGAGCTGCAAAACAACCTACACCATTTGCATATTTATTAAGCTCTGGATCTCTGCCTAAACCGTTTCCTATGCTAAGAC
>Ga0209337_1000168_pt1 | contig 52386 bp, 56 predicted proteins | sample LinPmetageLP53_FD_184044 | JGI IMG/M metagenome (GOLD analysis project Ga0209337, IMG submission 184044) | Marine viral communities from the Pacific Ocean - LP-53 (SPAdes) (version 2) | ecosystem: Environmental > Aquatic > Marine > Oceanic | place: Pacific Ocean | collected 2010-02-08
CGCCTTGCAGCTCGCAATCAGCTTCAACAAAAGCTGTCACTTGTGTTAACACTTGATCAACATCAGCATAATTACTTATGAATATGAAGTGATCGATAGTATCAGCATTCCAATGTATTTGTTTACTCTTGCTCATATTAATTCTAGTTTTTTAATTAATTCTCTTGATTTAACACTTAACATTGAATCAATATGACCTGTTATTAGCATTTTATTTAGTACTGTTTTTAACTGTTGTGTTCCCATAACACTAAAACCTCTTTTATCACTAGCACTAGCATGCTTTAATTCATAAAAACTACAGCTGTTGTATTCACCTCTTATTTTAGTTTCTAATTCGTTTATAAAATTATTAACTATAGATTCTAGCTCGTTTTCACATTTTATTTTTATAGCTTTTTCTATCGCGTTAGTATCTTTCATTTCTTTTTGTTCTTTAATTCGTTGATCACAAGTTTAAGCGTGTGAATATCACTTTGACACTTTTTCATTTCTGTCTTCATCTTTCTGTCTTGGTAGAACTGATTCCAAGAGTACAGGTTTTGTAGTTGTTTAATAGTTTTACTTATCATCTCCAGAAAGTATTAATTATTTCTCTTACTACATTTACCATTGTTGGTATCCATATCGAGAAGAAAAGTATCGACATAGTGATCGCATATATTTTAAGCATCTTATCTTCGACTGCTTTATATGCTATTTTAATTATTGCTTGTTTAACCATTTATATATTTATTTAACTTGGTTATTAACTCGTGTATTTCTTCGTTGTTAAAGGTAGAATACACCTCGTCTACCTTATTACTTACATAGTCGTAAGTGAATGCTTTTGTTTTTACACCGAATGGTGAAGATATCAGATCTCGTTTAGTCCAACCGTAAGGAGATTTTTGTACTCGGTTAATAACTAATTTGATGTAGTCGTCATCGAGAATGATGGCGTCGAGATATTTAGTTGATATGTATTTTGTATTTGTCATTTATTATATTATCTTTGCTTATTCGTATTTAGTTTGTATTATGTAAATGTATAGTTAGATCTTCTGCTTCATTTAACCACTGTATGTAATACTCTGCGTAAGCTGAGTCAATTATACCTTGATTCATGTCTTCTTCCATCCACTCTTTCATATCTTGTATATTATCTATCAAGTGATTCCAGTGAGCTTTTTCAGGTAGTTCATACTTAGTTCCGTCTGGTTGGCAATTAAGTCCACTTAATAAACCAATAGTAATCATTATTTTATTCATAGTATTTGAGTTAAGATTTCATAGTGAAGATCTTTTTTATCTTTACTTAGTTCAGTGAATAATTTCACACCACCATCATATTTGTGTTGATGATTAGTTATTTGTAGTTCGAGTTCAGCTCTGTTTACTGTCTTTTCCATTTCTTTGAATGCTTTAGACCATGACCAATTACTTGGTGAGTTAGGATTATACATAGTTATTTATTTTATTAGTTATTAATTAGTTTATTGTCTAGTTTCGATGAGTAAGTAAGACTCGTCAGATAAGTGACAACTATGGTGACTAAATTCTATATTAAATGATACTAGTTCTGTTATCACTTCTAAGAAGTCAGTTGAGTATGAGTAGACTATTAAGTAATCGCAAGTATTATAGTTTAGTCTCTCGAATAATTCTGAGTAATCTTCATTATCCATTAACCACTCGTGGTTTTTTTCTAGTATTGGTAATTTAGTTAAATCAAGCATAGTTATTATATTTATTAGTTTGTGCTGAGTAATGTATTCGTTATATTTATAGTCTCTAAAGTATTACTATCAACTAAGACTTTTGTTGTTTGTTTATTATATTATCTCTTAGTGATCTTATTTAGTTTGTAATGTAGTTTACTACTACCATTATACAAAAGATTACTACTATTGCTAAAAGTGCTTCATTAGCTACTTTTTCATCTTGTTTATTTTTAAATTTTTTCATTATTTGTTAGTTATTAATTGGTGAATAATATCAACTAGTATTATAGTTGGAATTGTTAGTAGCATTGTTAGTATTAGTATTGACATAAGAGTGTATATTTGTTTAGTTATTATTTTGTTGGTGAGAGTATTACACTTACTCTCTGAGTAATTTACATTAGTAAATATTATAATAGTGTGACATTAGGTTGTTAGTATATAATAGTAACTGGCTAGTGTCACATGTTACTTACGATATTTCTGCTAAGTTTCTAGCGAAAGCTGGTACAGTATTACTATTAGTGTATGACTTGTATTCTTGAAAACACTTCATTGATTCAAACTTTTCTTGAAAAGTAGAGTATATTTCGTCGTGATCATAAGTGAATGTAATATCTTTATTGTTAGTGAAAGTAATTACTGAGTTAGTACCGATTAGTGATTTTCTTATTACAAATCTTTTAGTTGTTATTTTATTATTCATATTTATTTATTTAGTTATTATATTTATATTATCTTTATTAGTTCGTATTTAGTTTGTATTATTTAATTATAAGTAATGTGATGAGGTAAGAGATTAATATTGTTTGAGTGATTAATGTAATGTAGTTAGATTTGATATTAGTTATTAAGTTATTCATAATTGTTTTTTTTTATTTGTTTAAGTTATTATTAATTTGTTATTCGTATATGTTATCTCATTTGCATCGTACTTAGTATGTAAAATGCTGAAAGGTGGGGGTAGGGGGCCGCAAAAGGGTAATAATATGGGGAAATGGGAAATAAAAGGAAAGGGGGCCCATGAAATTAAAATGGTTTTTGTTTTGAAAAATAAAGTGGGGAGGGAGGGGGTAACCCATTACTTCAATATAACTAATAATTTTCTTATAAGTAGTGACATTAGCCTATTAATACCTATAATAAGTGGCAACTGTCACACTTTTATTTAGTAAATTTTAATAAATACCTGTAAATAGCTATATTATACCTAAACAAAAGAAATTTATAACGAAAGAAACTAAAAATAATGGCATTAATAACTGAAAAAGACGTACAAAGCTTACAAAATAAGAAAAGTGACGCAGAAACAACTATAAAAGCAACTAGAGACGCTTATGACAAAGCATCAAATGAGCTTAAAAATGTGTCAGACGCAAAAGATGAGACAATCACTGAACAAAGAGGGTTAAACCCTAACAATTTAGAAGCTCTTAATAGCTTAATAGTGGAATTTGAATCAAAATTAGAAATACCAAAATCAGTTTTTAAAGAATTTGACCCTACAGGTATAACTCAGTGGGGAGAATTAGTTTACGAGATAATAGATGTGGATTTTGTCGAAAGTAACGAAGATGAGTGGGATACTAAAAGAGCTCAAAGAGACAAAGAGTTAAAACAAAGGTCTGACGGATTTGATGAAGCTCAAAGAGCTAGACAAAAAGAAATTGTTGAAGGAATTAGTGATGCTGACGAGAAATCCGCATTTGAAAAATCTTTTGAAAAACTAGAAGAAGTATACACAGCTGCTTTTAAAGCCACTGAAGAGGAAATATTAGCTACATCTCCAAAATTAAAAACAGATGAAATACTAACAAAGTGGATTGTGGATGAGGTTGACAATAGCCCAATAATTAAACTTCTTGAAGAACAAAGAGCAATAAGAAAAAATCACGCAAAAATAACTTTAAGAAATTCTAAAAGGATAACTCCTCTTATTAAGAACGTTAATACAGGTCTTGACGAAGAATTGCAAGATTTTGTAGATGATTCTGAAATATTTGTAAAAGACATTGAAGAAGAACTAGGCTTTGACAGCGAGGCAAAAACGGTTACTAATAAGGTTATAGAAAGCCTAAAAGACTCAAACGACATATTTACAGCATCGAAAGCATTTGACTTAACTAGAGATAGTTTGTTTAATTTAGAGATTGCTGGTATAAATAAAATTATAAAAGAAGCTTGTGGAAGAGGTAAAACTAGCGTGTCGTTTAGTCAAAAAGATATAACAGCTATGCAAATAATAGCATTGAGTAGATCTGGCTATAGAATAACACATGACGAGAAAGGTATGCCAGGTATGATTCCAGATGAAATGGTAATTATAGTTGACTGGGGATTTGCTGCAGAAACTTCATAAAAAATAAAATATAAATGGCAATAATATATACATATCCAAAAAAGGCAGACCCGTCTAGTAGTGACCTGCTACTAATATCGGATTCTGAAGATAACAATAAGACCAAGCAAGTAACTATACATGACATTAGAGGTGCTACTACTTCTGGTGTTAGTAGTATTATTGCCGGAACTAATATTAGCATCGACCCAGCCGCAGGAACAGGTAATGTTACTATTAACAGTAATTCTCCATCTAAAGTGGTAGAAACTGTTAAAAACGTTTCAGGTGCTACAATAAACAAAGGTCAACCACTTCATATAACCGGTGTAAGCGGAACAACTCCTACAGTAGAAGTAGCAGATGCTGGAGATTCTAGCAAGATGCCAGTAAGTGGTTTAGCTAGTGGAGAAATATTAGACAACGAGAGTGGATCAATGATACTATCTGGAATTTTAGATGGTATAGATACTAGTGGCTTAGCTGGTTCTCCAGGAGAAGCTGTAGTTGTTTACGTAGGTAACAGCACTGGAGGAAGCGTAGACTATTTAAAAGCTGGTACTTATCCTGCTGGTGAAGCAAACGGTATACAGAACGTAGGTATTATAGTTAAGAATAGCTCTGGAAGTTCGGGAAGTATTCAAGTAACAGCTATAGGAAGAACTAGTGCTACGCCTAACCTAGATAAAGGATCTTTGTTTGTAGGTAATGGCACTAATTTATCAAGAGCGTTTAGTGTAGGTACAAATGGGTATGTGTTAACAGCAGACAGCACGCAATCGTCAGGTTTATCATGGCAAGCGGCTTCTAGTGGCTCAATGAATTCATTTTCAGTTGACGGAGATTCTGGAACATCACAAACTATATCAGACAGTAATACAATAACTTTTACAGGTGGTACTGGTATATCAACAATTGTAGGAGCAACAGATACTATAACTATAAATAACTCTCTTCCGTTTAACAATTTGCAATTCCAAGCCGATTCAGGGACTAATTTTTCTCTTAATAATTCTCAAACATTAGATATATCTGGTGGCACTGGTATAAGCACTTTGTCTGATGGAACTAATGATATTAGAGTAGCGTTAGACAATACAGCGGTTTCAGCTGGTACATATGGAGATGCTACAAACGTTAGTCAAATAACAGTGGATGCACAAGGTAGAATAACATCTGCTAGTAGCGTTGCTATAAGTGCCTCAGGCGGCGCTAATGGCGAATTATTGTCAACAACAATATTAAAAAGATCTACTGGTGGTACTACAACAAATCCACCTAAATGGAACTTTTCTCCACTTCTTACAACGGGCACAGCATTTAAACAAATTGAATTTGATCCAACCGTAGGAGGAACAGGCACTGGAACAGTACTTATCGGGCAAATAGCTAGACCTACTAATGGAAGTGATTATGTTAGAGTTGAGTTGTTGATTACTGTATTAAGTAGTAACGACACCACAGAACCAATTGATGAAAGATTTATGATTGGTTGCCATTACGCCGATGGTGATTTCGCTGGGGATCTCATAGAATATGGATGGTTGGCAAGTGGCGACACAGATATAGATGATTTGAGTAGCGGTGAGCAGATGATACAATTAAGATATTCTTGGGATATATTAGTTAGCGGTCTTAGATTAGGAAACGGAGACAATGCGGTTGCTGGGCAAACAGTATCTTTTTACTTTAAAGGAATATACGACGGCAGTGATCCTGCTCCAACAGAACTTCCAGCTATATTATTTGGAGAGAATGGATGGACAGTAAGACCGTCAACTACTCAATCTGCAAACCAAGCTGCAGGGCCAGCATTAGTTAATGTTTATCTTCTTGACAATACAAAATACACAGTCAACCCAACTACATCGTAATAAATAATTCTACAAAGTAGAAAACCAAACTATCAAGTGATAGTATAAATAACCAACGTTAAACTAAAACCAAAATAAATGACGTTTTTATACACCAGTAGAGATTTTAGCTCTACTACACGACCTGATCAAAGAATGATCAACCTTTGGAAACACATAACCACAAAGAGCAATTGGAGAATTGTTCAGTTACCAAATGGATTTTTTCAAACAGAGTACTTGCATCCAGAAGAGGAAGACTGGATAGACGTAACTAGAAGAGAAACAATGGATGGCGCTGAAGCTGCTATTGATGGATCTATAGAACATTACTCTAAAAAACTAGAATTTTTAAAAGGACCAAAAGTAGTCAAAACATTCGAGTAAAAAACCAATATAATTTAATTAAATCAAATGAGTGAAACAATTGTAAAGCATCTTAACTTCGGTGATGATGCTAGGAATAAAATATTCCAAGGTATAGAAAAACTCACAAAAGCTGTCAGCTCTACGTTAGGAGCTGATGGCAGATGTGTTATAATGGAAGACGATAGAGGAAATCCACTTATTACTAAAGATGGTGTAACCGTAGCTGATAGCATTATACTGCTAGACCCAGTTGAAAATATGGGTGCAAAGCTTTTAAAAGAAGCAGCAAGAAAGACAGTAAGAGAAGCAGGCGACGGAACGACGACTGCCACGGTTTTAGCACACGCTATATTAACTGAGGCTTATAAAGTGATAAAATCGGAAAATCCAAGAGAACTAAAAAAAGGTATTAATTTAGCTGTTGAAAAAGTAGTGCGTTATCTTGAGCAGAACTCTTTAAAAATTAAGGGTGATAAAATAAAACAAGTAGCTACGATATCAGCTAACAATGACTTAGTGCTAGGCAATATAATAGCTGAGGCTTTTCATATGGTTGACGAAACAGGCGTGGTAATAATGGAAATAAACGATGAGCCTGAAACCACTATAGAAAAAGTTGACGGTATACAGTATGAGCAGGGTTTTTCTAGTAGTTATTTTATAAATAATAAAGAAAGACAAGTATCTGAACTAGATAACCCACTAGTACTAATGATAGAAAGTCCTGTAGATAATATAAGAAAAATACAGAACGTACTAGAACATGTAATCAAAAACAATAAAGCTTTATTAATAATAGGCGATATTGACGAAAAAGTGTTAAATGCTCTAGCTATGAACAACGTTAAGGGTAATATAAAAATATCTGTAATACCAGCTCCAATGCACGGTGTTAACAGAAAAGAAACTTTTGATGATTTAGCTATGTTAACAGGTTCGGTTATAGTAAGCGAAAGACTAGGTGACGACATGATAGATGTAGATTTAGAAGTATTAGGATCTTGTAAAAAATCAATAACTTCTAATATTGACACTATAATACAAATAGAGAGTTTACCAGACGAAGTTGAAGAAGTAATAAAAGGTATTAAAAAGTCTATTAAAAGTACTAATAATAGTAATAAGATAGTTTCATTAGAAAAAAGATTAGCTAGATTATCTGCAAAAGTAGCCACTATTAAAGTAGGTGCAAATTCAGAAGTAGAGCTTAAAGAAAAGAAAGATAGAGTAGAAGATGCTATTTGTGCTACAAAAGCTGCAATAAAAGAAGGTATAGTTCCTGGAGGTGGAATAGCTTTATTAAATGCTTCACAAAATATTTCACCTAAAAGTATAGGTGAAGAAGTTTTATTAAATGCTATTAAAGCTCCTTACGAAACTATACTACAAAACGCTGGTATAAATCAAGAATTAGTCCCAGTAACTAAAGGTAAAGGATTAGACGTGGTTACAGGAAAAACGGTTAATATGGTAAAGTCCGGAATAATAGATCCTTTGCTAGTTACTAAAAGCGCGTTAAGAAATGCAGCTTCTGTAGCTACTACTATATTATCTACTGATTGTGTAATTAATAATTTAAGAGCATGAAAGCAGTAGGCAGTTACATAATAATAGAAGTATGCAAAGAGTCAAGCAAAAAAACTAAAGGCGGTTTAATATTAACAGAAGATAATAGAGAAGATATCAGATATAGAAAATCTAAAGTTATTAGTGTAGGCAGTTTAGTAAAAGGTGTAAAAAAAGGTAATGACATATACTACGATAAAGTTGCAGGTGATAAAATTGAGTTGAAAGACGATGTTTATGAAGTTATAAAAGAGTCTGATGTTGTAATAGTTCTATGATAAGATTAACGTCTTCAGAATTAAAGGAACTAAACATTTTTAAACATTATAGGATAATACGTAAATGGGTTAGTAGAGAATACAATATAAAAGAAGCTGATTTAGAATTATTAATGTATTTAAACGCTATAGACTTATTTACTAAACAAGACTTTAAAACAGGAGTTTATTCATACAGCTGGGATAATAGAAGATGGAATAGATTACTCAAGGAAGACTGGATAGTTGTATGGAGAAAAAGAAACAGAACGACACAAAAATACCATATATACAAAACGTCTTTCAAATTTAAACAACTTCAAAGTAGAATTTACAGAATAATATTAGGTGAGGAAGACATACCTACAACTAAAAATAATAACATAATGAAAGGTGAGAGCTACATGGATAAAGTACTAAAAAAATCTATAATAAACTTAAACCAAGATAAAAAAAGATAAAATGTATAAAAAGCCAATTAAACAAATGGGAGCTATAGAAACAAGTGTAGTTAATCCTAGCAATACTCCGGTGGTTCCAAATCAGTTTCAAACAGGAGCTTATGTAGATCCTACTTCAATGGTTCAAAACCCTCCAGTTCCACCAATGCCTGTAACGGATCCATCTTTACAACAAGCAGCAAACATGCAACAACTTCCGTTAGCACAGGGATATATGAAAAAAGGGGAAAAAATAGCAGAGCAACCAGATAATTTTAGGATAGCACAAGGTATTACACCAAAGGGAGATACATCTTCTTTCAAAATAGTTCCAAATTATATAAAAGATGGTGTTACTGTAAATAAAAAAGTTCCTATATCTAATAAAGATTATGATAAATTAAAAAATCAGTAAAGGTAATGTTTATATATGTAATTATATAAACAATACCAAATTACAAACCAAATAAATAAAAAATTATGCCGAGTTACGGAGAAAGTCAAAAGCCAGCTGGAGTTGTAAAGCCAACTAAAGCAAAAACATATGGAGAATCTAAAATGGTTTCCAATAATACTAATGTAAAAACTACTTTAGTTATAGATAGGGATTGTGAATACAAAGGTAACGCCGTGCTTAACGCTAATAAGTGATGGGCATCGATGATCTTAAGTTATATTGTTTTAATATAACTTCTTTCACAATCGCAAGTTTCGATTGGTTAGAACCCTTTTTAAAAATAACACTATTATGTGTGACTATAGGTTACACAGCTCATAGATGGTGGAAGTTAAAAAATGATTCAGAATGAGAAAAGATTTAAAAAGAATGTGTGGCGCTTTAAAGCAGGTTAAAAATCCTAACTTTAAAATAACAGATAAAAGCAAATACGTTCCAATAACAAAAGAAGGTACAGATAGAAAAACTCAGGCTAAGCTTAGAGCTGAGAAATCTGGATTATCAGCTGAAGCAATGGAAGCTTACGTAAAAGCGTATTAAACATGAGACAAATAAATAAGATTATAGTTCACTGTTCTGCTACTCGCGAAGGACAAGATATTTCTGTAGACACAATCAGAAAGTGGCACGTAGAGGGCAGAGGCTGGACTGACATAGGTTATCATTTCTATATTGACCTACATGGTGATATATATAAAGGTAGAGATATAGCCAAAATCGGGGCTCACACAAAGGGTCAGAATAGAAACTCAATTGGTATTTGCTATTGCGGAGGCGTTGAGATTGATGGTAAGACCCCAAAAGATACTAGATATGATTGTCAAAAAGATAGTTTGCTAGCGGTGTTAAGAACACTAAAAGCAATGTATCCTGAAGCAATTGTACATGGTCATAGGGACTTTGCTAATAAAGCATGTCCTAGTTTTGACGCAACAGATGAATATAAAAATTTATAATATGAACAAATATCAAGACAAGGAGTCAGCAAAAGATGATTACTCTCATGAGAAAAAACTAGGAGCTGACGGAAGATACGAACTAGAGCATGGTAAAAAAGCTGCAGCTGAAAATGACTTTAATCACGCACATGCTTTAAAGAATGATGCACATGATGATCATATGAGTAGGTTTAGAAAGCATCCTATTTTAAAACACATGAAATAATGGCTTACATGAGAAATAGTCCATTTAAACAAGATGGTAAAGGCTGTTCTAAATCTGAAGGCGGACAAGGATGTGTAGTTAAAAGAAAAGGACAGTGGGTTATACTTAATAATAAAAAAGGTGGTATTTTTAAAAAATGCAAAAGCAAAGAACATTGCGAAAGTATTTTAGGAGCATATCACGCAAATAGTTGATTATGAAAAAAGTAAAAGGAATTGTAAATCATCCATTATCTAAAGCTGTTTTAGCTGGAGCGTGCGGTGCTATGTTATTATTAGAATCTCATCCATTTTATGCTGGTGTATCGTTTGGGTATTCACTTAGAGAAGTATTACTAGCATTTAAGTCTGAATGATGAGAAATTTAGGAGATAAAGTTCATAGTGTTATGAAGGCTTCTGGTGTTCATCAAGTTGTTCAAGCTGTTAGTAAAGCCACAGGAAAAGAATGTGGTTGTGCTGCTAGGCAAGAAAAACTAAATAAATTCAGTAATAGAATTGTAAACAAGCTAACTGGTAATGGGATTTAAAATAAAACCTGGCTATGCTTTAGACTGGACACCCGTGTATAGACTAGGAGATGATGGGGGCATGGGTATAAACGGCGTTACAACAAATACTGGAAACATAATAATAAATAAAAATATATGTGACCAGTCACAATTAGAAAACACTATAAGCCATGAAAAGGTTCATGTAGATCAAATAAAGCGTGGAGACTTAAACTACGACGATAAATATGTCTACTGGAAAGGCAAAAAATATTTAAGATCTTCATTTAATGAAGGTGATAAAAAATTACCTTGGGAAAAAGAAGCTTATAAAAAAGAAATACCATTAAAAAAGAAGAAATGAAAGACAAAGCAGTTTATAAATACGGTCACCAAGGTGATAGAGACAATATGGGTAATAAAGCTCCTAAGCAGAAAATGGGAGAATATTTTCCTAAACAATATGATCCTAATAACCCTGACAATAAATATGCGGGGGATGTTGCTGATGGAACAGCTCAAAAAATGGAAGGCGCAGCTTATCAAAAAGATAAAAAGTATAAAATAGAACAGTCTAGCAAATCCGCTCCAGTAGGAGAATTAGATCCAGGAGTAGATGTTACAGTTAGTACATTTGGAAGCGGGAACACTAGACCAACGCAAGTAGATGTAGATCCTAACAAACCAATGAAATCTTTAAAACCATCTGGTGCTACAGAAAAAGTTAAAAAATATGCTGCTAGTCTTGCTTCTGCAGGAGAAAAAGAGTCAGGTACTAGTAATAAAAGTAGAAAGACAACTTTTTATACTCAAGATAATGATGGACTTTATAGTGTTAAAAAGAAAGAGTTTAATCTAGAAAGAAAAACAGAGACAGGAGAAGGTAGCACTACTAGGAGCTTTACCAAGTACAACAAAAAGGGTGAAGTTAAAAAACATATAGAAGCTGAATCTGGAACTAGAAAATATGATAGAATAGGTAACAAGCAATCAAGACACTTAAAAAGAGGTAGAAAAAAAGATTTACTTCCTAGTCAGGCTAAAAAAGATAATGCTGCTATAGCTGAAAAAGAAGCACTGTCAAGAATTAAAGAAAGACAAAGTCAGAAATACGTAAAAGGTGGAGGAAAAAATCCTAGATTTCTGTAATTATAATATAAACCAATATAAACCAATAAAATAAAATATGAAAAATATAGTAACATTATTAATTTTATTTATAACCTTAAGCATAAATAGTCAGGAAACATTAAATAAAGCATATCAAAGAAACTTTGAAAAATTAAATAAAACAAAACTTAATGAGTATTTAATAGAAAAAGGATTTTTGTTTTTTGACTCTTTTGATGATAGTATAAAAGATATAGATTTAAATGTATACATATACTATAATAGTAGCACTAAAGAGACTTTAAAGCTTTTTTATTGCACTAGTTTTAAAAATTGTTACGATTTTGCCAGTGGTCTTTTTAACGATACAAGCTATTTAGATAAACAAGTAGTATATAGTGTAGAGCATGAGTATACTAGCTATAAAGAAAACAATAAATATTATAGTTTTTTATTCAAAGACGATATAAAATAATGAAGAAATTTTCCAAAAACGGTTATAAAAAAAACAGTAAAGATGTTCAAGAACCTTTTAACATAATTAAAGGTTGCGATATAACTATGGAAAATGTTAATTTTAAAGTTTTAGGTGTAGATAATAATGGTTATGCTAAGGTAATGTATCCCGGGTATAACTATCATTTTCCTAATGCTAAGTGGGTAAAAGAAACGCCTATAAAATGAGTGAAAAGAAAAAGAAAAAATTTAAAGAAACTAAAGTAGGGGCTTTTTTAACACAGAAAGCTCCTAAACTTGTATCACAGCTTGGGGAATTCTTGCCTGACCAAGGTGGCTTAGGTATAGTAAAAAACCTTATAACAGCTGATAAAAGTATTAAAGCTGCTGATAAAGAAACAGCTTTAAAACTTTTAGACCAAGATATAGCAGAGATGAATAATATCTCAAGTAGATGGGCTAGTGATATGAAAAGTGACTCATGGTTAAGTAAGAATACTAGACCTATGACACTTATATTTCTTACTTTAGCAATGACAATATTTATAGTACTAGATTCAACTGTGCTATTAGAAATAAAAACAGGTTGGGTTTCTTTGTTAGAAGCTTTATTAATAACCGTTTATGTAGCGTACTTTGGATCTAGAGGCGCTGAAAAAATAACAAAAATTAAAAAATAATAAAATGGCTGAAAATATATATTCACCTAAAAGAATTGTTAACGGGGAAATGGCAGCTAATCCTAGAGTTTTTGCTCATGATGCGCTTAACATGACACCATCAGGTTCTGCAACCACGTCGCAGATACCTGGAACAGAAAGCCCTAAAAGAGGAGCGGCTATATACATAGGTCAAGCTATGAGTATAACTGTGCAATTAGAAGGTAGCACTGGTAACGTAATATTTAAGGGATTAGCTGCTGGATCTTTTTTACCAATATTAGTTACAGCTATAATAGACTATACTCTAACAGATGTTTCTGGAACAAAAGGTGATTGGGATATAGTTGCTTTACTATAATGGAAACAAGTATTTTAAATACAATACCTTCAATAAGTAATTTACCTGGCCAAGGCAGTGGTGGTGGTGGTGGTGGTCCAACTACACCAACTGTTGATTTGATTGACAATACTTATTCGTTTAGGTTTGATGGTACTGGTTCTTATTTTCAAATAGTAAAAGAGGATGTTCCAGCTATAAATAATATAGCTAACATGTCTTATTCTATTTGGATAAGACCTAACAGCACCTCAGACGCTACTACTCGTAGAATATTGTCTCAATTCCAAGCAAATGGAAATAAACTAGAAATGATTGTCAACTCAAATACACTCACTTTTAATTTATCCACTGGTAATGTTGTATCTACAAACAGCATTGCGTTTGCTCAAGCTTCTCCAGAATGGGCAAATGTGGTTATGGCATTTGATGGTACATTGCCAAGTGCTGAAAGAGTTAAAATATATGTTAATGGTGTGCCTCAATCTTTTGGAGCGTCCGCTACTAATCCTGCTTTAACACCCAATATTGGACCTACTGCTGGATCAAGTTCTAGAGCTTTAAACGTAGGAGCGTTCCAAGCTTCTGAAGGAGCAGCTGAATCAAACGAATATGCTGGGTATGTTGACGAGTTAGCTTTCTTTAATAGAACGCTAGAAGAGGCTGAAGCTAAATTAATATATGACTCTACAAACGACAATCCTGGTAAAACAGCTAAGTTAGACACATTATCAACTGGAGCGCCTATAGCGTGGTATAGAATGGGAGATTAATTATGGGAACAAATTATTTAGCTCCAACATGGAGACAACCGGAGAATATTAACAAAGATAAGTTAAGTAATTATAGTATTGATTTTGGTGGATTAACTAATGAAGATATACAATTAGGAACTACTACTTTTCTATTGCCAGGCCAACCATCTAGCGTTAACACAAGTGTGTCTAATCCTAAATTTTCGGCATCTATATTTTTTAACTTTAAAAGTACTGTTGAAGGTATTGCAGTTTGGGCAATTGGTGCTGGACAAGGCGGAGGAGCTACGTATTGGAATTTAAGAAAAAATACAAGTGATAATTTAGAAGCTAATTTCCGTACCACGAGTGCAGGTTATACAACTATAACTGGTGGAACTACTTTAACGTCAGACACTTGGTATCACGCTTGTGTAACTTGGGATGGGGATAATATAAACTTATATTTAAACGGTGTTTCTGACGCTGCTCAAGTAGCTGCTACGACTTTTTATTATTCTAGCACTCCAGCGTATTCTACTATTGGAAGTTTTAGATATAGTGCTTCAGCAACTGGTAATGAATGGGAAGGTAAATTAAGTCAAGCTACAGTATTTGACTACGCTCTTTCAGCAGATCAAACAACTTATCTATATAACTTAAACAACCCTATGGCTATATCAGGTGCAGAACCTATAGCATATTACCCAATAGGTGACAACTCAAATCCTACGGCTTTAGCTGGTTATCCTAACGTGGTATCGGATGCAGATAGTGTTTTTGACTTTGCAGCTTCAAATGAGGAGATAGATGCACCTAGTCCATATGCAGACGGAACTCAAGGTGATTTAACTATATCTGCTTGGGTAAAACAAGATAGCATAACAACTTCTTACAGACCTTTTATTTGCACTGGCTTTACTAGTAGCATGACTCAGCCACAAATAGCCATGGCTTTAAGAAACGTTGGTGGTAATAGATTATATTTATTCTACAATGGTGGTGGTGGCAGCAACTATATATATGCTGAAAACGTAATGACAGAGGCTAATAGGTGGTATCACTGTGCTTTTGTTAGATCGGGAAGCACTGGTAAGCTTTACGTGGATGGTCAAGAAGTATCCACATCAAATTCAGCAGATTTTTCAATTGATCCACAAGTTACAACTTCAGATAGCGAAATAACATTAGGTGGCTGGAGATACAGCGGATCAAATGAAAGTTTAAATGGTGAACTTAGTAATGTTTGTTTATGGAAAACAGCTTTAACAGACGGCATAGGTGGTCAAATAGAAGAGCTTTATAACAACGGTTTACCTTTATTAGAGCTATCTGAAATACCTCAAGATAACAATTTATTAGGTTGGTATAAACTAAACCAATCAGCTATTTTAACACCGGGTAATCCAACAAACTGGACTATAACTAAAATAGGTAATCCTAATTACTCACAAAGTAGTGATGGTTGTTTTAATGTTACTGCTGCTGGAGCATTGCAGTGGCATGATAATAATTATAACCAGCTATCTAGTGGTAATTATTTTCAATGGAACTCACCTGCTATATATACTAGTGGTAGCAATATAGTTTTATCTTCAACTGGAGGGTCTCATTTTAACCCATTTTATGCAAATGAAATTTCATTAGAATACTCTATAGATGGTGGAAGTTTTGTTGTTTGGCATACTCAAGTAATACCAACAGCTTACGGCGTAGCTTTTACTGTGCCTAGCACTGGAAACCTTACAGTTTCTAATAACATAAGAATTAGAGTAAAAGGTTTAGATCGAGGTTCAACAGGTTCTGGTAATTCTTACCTAAGACTACTTGACGTAAGTGTAACAGGTGGAACTACAAGCTACACAGAGTCTTTTGGTGGAACACAGTACGGATGGTATGGAGGAGCTGAAAATCAACCGCCAGCAACGTCTTCAGCTGACCACTGGGACATACCAGATAATAGATCTGCATTTCCGCAAAGTTTTAGTTTTGATGGTGTTGATGATCAAATAGATTTAGGATTAGAAAGCGGTCTTAGTTTAGGTGGTGCTTCAAAATATTCTACTAGTTTATGGTTTAAAAAAGGTTCTAATAGTACTAATTGTTTATGGGGGTACAACTACGGAGATTCTAACGGTAGTGGACTTTATTTATGGCAAACCAGTGGTAACCTTAGATTAGCAGTTGGAAATGATAGTCTAGCAGGATCGGGGGGCTATGGTTATTACAATATAGCGTCTGCTAATATACCAATAGGGGAATGGACTAATATAGTTGTAGTTTTTGATGGAACACTAGCTTCTGGTAATGATAGAATAAAAGTTTATCAAAATGGAGAGGTGGCTATAGGAACGTATACTAATGGAAGTAATTTCCCTGCAACACTACCTACTGGAAATGGAGCAAGCAATAGAAACGTTTATTTAGGACAACTGCAATTAGGTGGTGGAAGTTTTTCTTATAGTTTTGATGGTGAAATGTCAAACGTTATGCAATGGGACACTGATCTTTCTTTAGCCAACGCTAATACTATTTATAACAACGGTGTTCCTTTACCTACAGCTTCTGTTAAACCTAGTAATTTAAAATTATGGACTAGGTTAGACAACTCTAGCAAATGGAATACAATAACTTCACAGTGGAATATTCCAATCAATTCTATTACGCCTACGCCTTATTCAAAGTCAGCTCTAAGTAAAAGTGTTTTCAATACATTTATAGAAAACTCAAGTACCTCAGGCATAGACTTAACAAGTCCAACAACTACTTCCTTTTGGTTAAAATCTAAAACTACGCAATCAAACTTTGCTATAAACGCTGGATCACTTGGAGGTGGCAATGACTTAGCAGTTATAGGTGAAAGAATATTAGTGTATAGAGGATCTAATAATTATAGATATTTCAATGTGAATACTACTATAATAAATGACAACAACTGGCATAATTTAATATTATATACTCCTGGTTATGCTAATGCAGATATAGCATCTACAAGATTGTTTATGGATGGTATAGAATTAGATGTATATTCGACTATAAGTAGTGGAACTCCTGGCACTCCAAGTAATAATCCTATACTAGGAGTTGGAAATGTTTATCTTGATATAACAGAGGCTTCTTTTAGCAACGCGGTTATTTGGAGTAGTGATCAAACGGCTAATGTTACTGAAATATATAATAATGGAACACCTGCAAGTTCTTATACTGGCAGTCCTATTTTATGGTGGGAGTTAAATAATTTAACTTCAGGTTTAGATGATCTTAGCGGTAACGGTAACAATGCAATACCAAGTGGTCCTGTATTTGTAGTTGTAGAAGAAGATATTATAGCTTACCAGCTAGGCGTTAGTGACGGTATGACAGAAGCTAATTTAATTGATGACAATGTTTCTACAGTTAACGGTGAAAGCGACACTTTACCTGGAACAGCTTTAGTACAAAGTGACCTAACTAGAAAATTACCTTTTAGTAATTATAGTATAGATTACAATGGAACAGATGATAAAATAACTTTAGCCTCTTCAATAAGTACAGGAAACAATTATACTGTTAGTTTATGGTTAAACCCCGAAAATGTTTCAAGTGGCAATAGTTATTTATTTAGCGATTCTACTACTTCACCATTTAAGGGCTTAGCACTTGACCAAGGAAGTAGTACTGCTGGAGGCTTTGGTAATTTTTATTATTATACTGGAGCAGTTAATATAGTAAATAACACTGCTATTTTAGGAGATGTTTGGTCACATATAGTTATTAGTTTTAATATTACTGGTCAAGAAATTAAATTTTATGTAAATGGAGTTTTAGACAAAACAACTACAAGCGTTGCGAATATTGGTACATCAATAAATGAATTCGCTACAAGAAGTGCAGGTAATTATTTTAATGGTAAACTTTCAAATATTTCTATATTTAATTCATTATTAACTCAAGAAGAAGTGTTAGATGTTTATAATAACGGTGTTCCTACTAATTTAAATACTAGTTTCACTCCAGGTCCGCCTAATTACTGGTGGCCTATGGATGAAGATCACACTTATTTTAACGGATCTGTTTTAGTGGTGAGAGATGCTATTAGTAGTAATGATGGAACAGGATCAAATGTAGTTCAAGAAAATATAGTAGGTAACGCGCCTGGTTCAAAAGCTAATGGTGTTGGATCAAACTTAACAATAGCAGATTTAAAAGGTGATATGAAAAACAGTATCAACAACTCATACAGTATTAATATGGCTGACTATGCAGACGGTGTAACTAACCCGGCAGACTCAGGCAGATCAACAAATGTACCTTAAATAAGTAAAAATGACGACATATATAGTGATAGATATAGATACGCAGACTAAGTTAATCGATTTCAGTCAGATAAATACTACGAGCTCACAAACAATGAGAAGAAACATAGCCAACACAGAAGCTATGTTATCTTATCAAGTGACTCCTAGTTTTATTACTAATGGCACAGTAGTTCCATTACAGACTTTAAACCACGAAGAGGCTTTAGCTTTGCTAGCAACACCCGACTGGACAGTTCCAGATACGGTTGAATAAATACAATTAAATTAAATTAAATGAAGATTAAACAAGATCAATTAAAAAAGATACAAGATCAACAAGCGTCAGTTAGTAAAATATTAAACGAAGTAGGTTACTTAGAAGCCAACAAACATGGGTTGCTTCATGAATTAGCTGGTGTTAACGAATCAATTGAGCAATTTAAACAAAAGCTTGAGAAAGAATACGGCGCTGTTAATATAAATTTAGAAGACGGAACTTATACTGAAATAAAAAAAGAAGAACTAAAAGCTGGATCTGATGGAGATGAAAAAATAAAAGGAGTTGTATAATGTCTAGTGTGATTAGAAAAATTAGTATAGGTTCTGATTATAAAAATGATGCTATGCACTACGCTATTGGTCAAGAGGTTTATGGAGGTCACACTATTTGTGATATATTGAATAACGAACTAAGTGGTGAATATTCTATTTATATTAAAAAAAACAACGAAGTATTACCATGGAAAAGATTTAATAGTAATATGGCAATAGCGGTTGAGTTTGATCTTAAGTACTAATGAAAGCATTATATGATTTTATAGTAGAACCTTTAGGTGAAAGATATGCTAATAAAATAAAAATATCTAATAAAGAATTAATTTTAAACTCTAATATAGAAAACCACAAGTTCGTCAACATATTAGGTAAAGTTATCTCAACACCAAAGAACATTAATACAGACATAAAGACAAATGATCTAATAGTCTTACACCATAATGTATTTAGACGTTTTTATGACGTTAGAGGCAATGAAAAAAATTCAAGGTCTTACTTTAAGGATAATAAATATTTTGTGTCTACAGATCAGATATTTATGTATATAAGAGACGGAGTTTATAAATCCTTCATGAACAGATGCTTTGTAAAACCCATAGACGAACCAGACGATACTAGATTAGAAAATTTAAAATACAGATACGGTATTGTAAGGTATTCTAACAAAGAGTTATCTAGTTTAAATATTTTTAAAAATGATGTTATAAACTTTAGACCTAAAAGAGAATTTGAATTTACAATAAATAATGAATTACTATACTGTATGAAATCAAATGATATTATAATAAAACATGAATACAAAGGAAACCAAGAAGAAAATTATCCATGCGGGCCAACTTGCAGTGAAGGAATTGATAAAAGTTGCTCAAGAACCGATTGTGGACACGGGAGAAGATGTGAGTGCGGATCGTTTGAAGAATGCTGCTGCAACTAAAAAGCTAGCTATATTTGACGCGTTTGAAATACTTAATAGAATAGAAGAAGAAGAAGAAATGTTGTTAGATAAGCCTAAAGTAGAAAAAAAAGAAGAAAGATCTTTTAAAGGTTTTGCGGAAGGGCGTAGTAAATGAGTTACAAACAAACACTTTGGAAAGAAGTAAAAGATGTTGTAAACCCTAAAATACTATCTAAGCAGAATAGATTAAAAAAATGGAAGTATGGTTATGATGCGGATTATGACTTTATAGTAATTAGTAAAACTGGGCAAATTGGACAGATCATTGAAATTCAAAACCTCCGTATTGCTTTACCAAAAGAATATGAATGCTTTAAGCGAAGCAAAGTTAAAGAGGAACAATACTGGGAAAAACAAGAATACCCAAAAGAGTTAAGCAAAATAAAAACAAGGTTTGATTGGGAGGATTATCCAAGTGATTTTAAAGAGCAATGGTTTGATTATATAGATGATGAATTTAAAAAAAGAGACGAGGGCTATTGGTTCTTTAATAATGGTGTGCCTACTTATATTACTGGTACTCATTATATGTATTTACAATGGAGTAAAATTGACGTCGGGTCAGCGGACTATAGAGAGGCGAACAGATTATTCTTCATCTTTTGGGAAGCATGCAAAGCCGATGCTAGATGTTATGGAATGTGTTACCTTAAAAACAGACGGTCTGGTTTCTCCTTTATGTCGTCAGCAGAACTTGTTAACCAAGCGACTATATCTTCAGACGCCAGATTCGGTATCCTTTCAAAAACTGGAGCAGATGCTAAAAAAATGTTCACAGATAAAGTTGTACCAATATCCGTTAACTATCCGTTTTTCTTTAAACCCATCCAAGATGGTATGGATCGTCCTAAGACCGAACTGGCATATAGAGTCCCAGCTTCAAAGCTTACTAGAAGAAAATTAGATGATAATGTTAAACTTAAAGAATTAGCTGGTTTAGATACTACTATAGACTGGAAAAACACGGGGGACAACTCTTACGATGGTGAGAAATTAAAAATATTAGCACACGATGAATCAGGAAAATGGGAACGACCCGACAATATATTAAACAACTGGAGAGTTACAAAAACTACATTAAGATTAGGCCGAAGAATAGTAGGCAAGTGTATGATGGGCTCAACTTCAAACGCATTAGATAAAGGTGGAAACAATTTCAAAAAACTCTACTACAATTCAGACGTTACAAAAAGAAATAGAAACGGACAAACTTCTAGCGGACTCTATTCTCTTTTCATCCCTATGGAGTGGAACTACGAAGGATTCATGGATACTTTTGGATCACCTGTATTCATTACGCCAAAAAATAAAACAATCGGAGTTGACGGTTTACCAATTGAAACAGGAGTAATAGAGCATTGGGACAATGAAGTAGATGGTTTAAAGTCGGATCAAGATAGTTTAAATGAATACTATAGGCAATTTCCAAGAACTGAAGACCATGCATTTAGAGACGAAGCTAAAGATAGTTTATTTAATTTAGTTAAAATATACGAGCAAATAGATTATAATAACGGAGTTAATAACGTAGCAAATATAACAAGAGGTAGTTTTAATTGGGAAAATGGAATAAAAGATTCAAGAGTAATATTTTCACCAAATCAAAATGGAAGATTTTTAATTTCTTGGGTTCCACCTAGAAATCTACAAAATCGAGTGATTATAAATAATGGAACTAAATACCCTGGCAACGAACACATTGGAGCATTTGGTTGTGACTCTTACGACATTAGTGGCACTGTTGATGGTCGCGGATCTAATGGATCGCTACATGGACTAACTAAATTTAGTATGGAAGATGCGCCACCTCATCATTTTTTTTTAGAATACATAGCGAGACCACAGACCGCTGATATATTTTTTGAAGATGTTTTAATGGCTTGTCACTTTTATGGTATGCCTATACTAGCTGAGAATAACAAACCTAGGCTTTTGTATTATTTTAGAAGAAGAGGTTACAGAGGTTATAGTATGAATAGACCAGATAAAATTTGGAACAAACTTTCTGTAACTGAGAGAGAAATAGGTGGTATACCAAACTCAAGTGAAGATATAAAACAGGCTCACGCTTCAGCAATAGAGTATTACATTGAAAACTACATAGGTTTAAAAGAAGAATTATATGGTGATATGTATTTTCAAGAAACATTAGAAGACTGGGCAAGGTTTAATATTAATAATAGAACTAAACACGATGCTTCTATTAGTTCTGGTTTAGCAATAATGGCTTGTAATAAAAACAAGTATAAACCTAACCAAGAAAGAAATTTAAAACCAATTAATTTGGGTATGAAAACTTATGATAATAGTGGTTATATATCAAAAATAAATATGAATAAATGAAAATGTATACTAATAGTCATAGTTCTTTTCCTGATCAGGTAGTACCAGATTCGGAAAAAGAAACTTGGGAATATGGTCTTCGAGTAGGTAGAGCTATAGAAGGTGAATGGTTTTGGGCTGGAAGAGGCGGAGATAAGTTTAATCAAAACTTTCAAAACTTTCACAGTTTAAGACTTTATGCAAGAGGAGAGCAACCAATACAGAAATATAAAGACGAATTGGCTATAGATGGCGATTTATCATATTTAAATTTAGACTGGAAACCTGTACCTATTATACCTAAGTTTGTTGATATAGTTGTAAATGGAATATCACAAAGAACTTATGACATAAATGCTTTTGCTCAAGATCCAGTTTGTTCAAGAAGAAGAACTGAATATGCTAGAGGTTTGATGACAGACATAAATGCTAAAGCCTTTTTAGAGAATGCACAGTCAATGCTTGGTATTGATGCTTTTAACTCTTCTGATAGAGACAACGCACCTCAAGATAAAGAAGAGCTTTCTGTCCATCTACAAATGGATTTTAAACAGTCCGTAGAAGTTGCTGAAGAAGAAGTTATAAGTCAAGTATTGGATAAAAACAAGTATGAACAAGTTAGACAAAGAATAAATTATGATCTAACTGTACTAGGAATAGGAGCAGTAAAAACTAATTGGAATAAATCAGAAGGTGTTGTTGTAGATTACGTAGATCCAGCAACCCTTGTTTGGTCTTACACTGAGGACCCAAACTTTGAAGATATATGGTACGCTGGTGAAGTGAAAGGTGTTAGTTTATCAGAACTTAAAAAAGAGTTTCCTGACTTAAGTAATGCTGATTTAGAAGAAATACAAAAATATCCTGGAAACCAAAACTATGTAAGAAACTGGAATGGTAGGCAGGATAACAACACTATACAAGTACTATATTTTGAGTATAAAACTTATACTAATCAAGTTTTTAAAATAAAAGAAAATAACTTTGGACTAGAAAAAGTTTTAGAAAAAACAGATGGATTTAATCCACCAGATAATGAATTAGGTTTTGGTAAAATATCAAGATCTATAGAAGTACTATATAGTGGAGCAAAGATTCTTGGGCATCCTAAAATGTTGAAATGGAACATGGCTGAAAACATGACTAGACCAGTTGCTGACACTGTTAAGGTTAATATGAACTACGCATTATGCGCACCTAGGATGTACAAGGGTAGAATAAATTCTCTTGTTAATAGAATAACTGGCTTTGCAGATATGATTCAGCTAACACACTTAAAACTACAACAGGTGATGTCTAGAATGGTTCCTGATGGTGTTTATTTAGACGTTGATGGTCTAGCTGAAGTTGATTTAGGTAATGGAACTAACTATAACCCTAGAGAAGCTTTAAACATGTATTTTCAAACAGGTTCTGTTGTGGGTAGATCAATGACTCAAGATGGTGATCCTAATAGAGGTAAAGTTCCTATTCAAGAACTACAAACAGGTTCTGGTGGAGCAAAAATAAATTCATTAATACAAACTTATCAATATTATTTACAAATGATAAGAGATGTAACTGGATTAAATGAAGCTAGAGATGCCAGCACTCCAGATGCTAACTCTTTAGTAGGTTTACAAAAGTTAGCAGCCGCTAATAGTAATACTGCAACTAGGCATATATTACAGTCTAGTTTGTATTTAACTCTTAGAACATGTGAGAATATATCTATGCGCGTCGCTGATTCTTTGCAATTCCCAACTACAAGAATGTCATTGGAAAATAGCATATCTCAATATAATGTAGGAACATTAGATGAACTGGCAGATTTGAATATACATGATTTTGGTATATTTATAAATTTAGAACCAGATGAAGAGGAGAAGGCACAATTAGAACAAAATATACAAATAGCACTTAAGGAAAATCAAATATACTTAGAAGATGCTATTGATATTAGAGAAATTAAAAACTTAAGCTTAGCTAATCAATTTTTAAAATATAGAAGAAAAAAGAAACAAAAACAAGATCAAGAAGCTAAAGAAAAAATGATTCAAGCACAAGCTGCTGCTAATGCTCAAACTGCTGAAAAAGCAGCTATGGCTGAGGTTCAAAAAAGACAAGCAATAGCAGAGACTGAATCTCAATTAAAGAAAGTTGAAGCTGAATTAGCAATACAGAAAATGCAAGTTCAATTAAATCATGACCAACAAATGGCTCAGCAAAATTTTCAGTATGATATGCAACTGAAAAAAATGGATATAGAGACCATAGACAAGAAAGAGAAAATGATTGAAGAGCGTAAGGATCAAAGAACAAGAATACAAGGTACACAACAGAGTAAAATGATTGCTCAAAGGACTAATGATAGTGCTCCTGTTGATTTTGAAAATGGTGGTGGTGCAGGGCAAACGCCGTTTGGCCCAGAAGACTTTGCACTAACCTAGATTATTAATTATTATATTATATTATGTCAGAAGAAATAAAAGAAACAGCTGGAGGAGAATTAACCCAAGGCGAATTTACAATAAAGAAAAAACCAAGAAAATTAGCTAATAAAAAACAAGATGTTGCTAAAGTTGATTTAAAAGAAGGTTTGAAAGAAGAAGTTGTAGAAGAAGACACAAAAGTTGTTTTACCAAGCGACAATGTTGAAAAGGAAAAAGAAGAAGTTGTAGAAGAAAAAAAAGAAATAGTAGAAGAAAATAAAGAAGAAGTAGTTACACAAGAAAAGCCTATTGAAGAAATAGTAGAAGTTAAAAAAGAAAACGTACAAGAACAAAAAGAAGTTAAAACAGCTCCAGAGTCTAAAGTTCCTGAAAACTTAAAAGATTTAGTTAAGTTCATGAATGATACTGGTGGAGATTTAGAAGATTACGTTAACCTAAATAAAGACTACTCAAAACTAAATGATGATTCTATATTATTAGAATATTATAAAAAGACTAAACCTCATTTGGAAAAAAATGAAATTGAATTTCTACTAGAAGATCAATTTTCATGGGATGAAGAAACAGAGGAAGAAAGACAAGTTAAAAAAAAGAAACTTGCTTTTAAAGAAGAAATTGCAAAAGCTAAGCAATACTTAGAAAGTTCTAAAAAAGACTATTATAAAGAAATCAAGTTGAATTCAAATATAGGTACGTCAGAAGAGCAGAAAGCAGCGCTAGATTTTGTCAATACATACAAAGAGAACCAGCAACAGGCAGAAAAGTTACACGGAACGTTTAAAAACGAAACTGTAGAGTTTTTCAAGGGAGATTTTAATGGATTTAATTTCGACGTTGGAGAAAAAGAGTTTAGATATAAAATAAACAATCCTAGTGAAACTGCTGATCGCCAATCTAATCTTAAGTCCGTTTTTAAGAAGTTCTTAAACGATGACGGGAGTGTTAAAGATTACTCAGGTTATCATAAAGCTATTTACGCCGCTAGTAACGCTGATACTGTAGCTAAACATTTTTATGAGCAAGGCAAAGCCGATGCTACTAAAGATATAATAGCTAAATCTAAAAATATACAAGATGGGAAACCTAGAACTACCTCTGGTGGTGATGTATATATAAACGGTTTAAAAGTAAAAGCTATAACAGGCGCAGATGGTTCTAAACTAAAAATTAAAAAAAGAACATAAATTAAAACTAAAACAAAATGGGATTATCTCCAGCATTAGGGCCTAACTTAGAGCCCGCACAAAAGCGAATGGCGTTAACAACAAATTACCTTTCTTTTACAGAAGGTGATAACGACTTCGCACAACAATATCTACCTGAGCTTTATGAGCAAGAGGTAGAAAGATACGGAAACCGAACTATTGGTGGTTTCTTGAGAATGGTAGGCGCTGAAATGCCTATGACATCTGATCAAGTAGTATGGTCTGAGCAAAACAGGTTACATGTTTCTTACGAAACTTGTGAGGTTATTGATACAGATACTATTAGAGTAAATATTGATCCAGATGTAACAGCAGCAGGTGGTACAGTTGGTAGCAAAGAGTGTGCTATCAAATTAAACCAAACTTTAGTTGTTTACGGAAACGGTTCAACTGGAGCTGGTATTGGAAAAGCAATGAAAGTTATTGTAACTTCTGCTCCTCTTAACTATCAAGGTGGTGGTGCTGGTGTAGCTAGAACTTGCGATGTTAACGTAAAATGTTACACTGCTTCTGGTTTATTAACTACTGATGCTGCTCCTTCAGGTGAGTTTGATGGATCAGGTTCTTCAGGAGGTTTAAATTCTGCTGTATCTGTATTTGTTTACGGTTCTGAATGGGTTAAAGGTTCTAACACAGATGCTTTATCTTCTATTGAGCCAGACTTTACACAGTATAGTAATTCTCCAATAATCATTAGAGATAAGTTTGAAATCAATGGTTCTGACACTGCTCAAATTGGTTGGGTTGAAGTTGCAACTGAAGATGGAACAAACGGTTTCTTATGGTATTTAAAATCAGAGTCTGAAACAAGACTAAGATTTGAAGACTATATGGAAATGGCTATGGTTGAAGGTGAATTAGCTGCTGCAAACTCAGGCGTTGCTGGTCTTGCTTTAACTAACAACAGACAAACTGGAAACAAAGGTACACAAGGTTTATTTGCTGCTATCCAAGACAGAGGACATGAGTATCAAAACTTCGCTGGTACAGGCGGTGGTAATGATGCTTTAGGTGACTTTGACAATATCTTAGCACAGCTAGATTTTGAAGGAGCTATTGAAGAAAACATGCTTTTCTGTAACAGATCTTTAGCTTTAGCTATCGATAACATGGTTGCTAACGTTAATGGTGCAACTCAAGGAGCTGCAAGCGTTGGAGCATCTTATGGATTATTTGAGAATGACTCATCTATGGCATTAAACTTTGGTTTTGATGGATTCAGAAGAGGTTCTTATGATTTTTATAAGACTGATTGGAAATATCTAAATGACGCTTCAACTAGAGGTTTAGCAAAAGACATAGAAGGTGTTTTAGTTCCTGCTGGAACTTCAACGGTTTATGATCAAATGTTAGGATCAAATATCCGTAGACCTTTCTTACATGTAAGATACAGAGCTTCAGAAGCAGATGATAGAAGAATGAAATCATGGGTTACTGGTTCAGTAGGCGGTGCTTATACTTCTTCTTTAGATGCAATGGAAGTTCACTTCTTATCTGAAAGATGTTTAGTTACTCAAGCAGCTAACAACTTTATGTTGTTTACTACTTAATAACATCAAAAATAATGCTAGGGTGCTTCGGCACTCTAGCTTTTTATTATTATATTATATTATATTATGGAAAAAAATAAAAAAGAAACAACCCAAAAATGGGAAGTAAAAGATCGTGTTTACACTTTGATAAATAAGAATCCCCTTACATTAAGACTAAACTCTAAACATAGTTCAAGATCTCCTTTATTATACTTTGATGAAGAAACTGGAGAACAAAAAGAGTTGAGATATGCAACTAACCAAAACTCACCTTTTGTACAAGAACAAAAAGGTACATCTACGTTAGGTCATATAGTCTTTGAAAGCGGCAGACTGTTTGTTGGTAAAGAACAACAAAATTTACAAAAACTACTTTCTTTATACCACCCAAAAAGAGATTTAGAATACAAAGAATTTAAACCAGTTAAAATAGCTGAACATGATATTAGTTATTTAGAAATGGAAATTGAAGCTTTGAATATCGCTAAGGATTTAGAGTTTGAACATTCTGAAGCTATATTAAGAGTAGAGGAAGGGTCTAGAGTCAATAAGATGAGTTCTAAAGAGATTAAAAGAGATATTCTTATATTTGCTAGAAACAATCCAAATATGTTCTTAGAACTAGTAAAAGATGAGAACGTACAACTTAGAAACTTTGGAATAAAAGCTGCAGAGGCTAACATTATAAAGCTTTCTCAAGATCAAAGAACCTTTACCTGGGGTAGTAACGGTAGAAAATTAATGAATATTCCTTTTGATGAAAATCCATATTCAGCATTAGCTGCGTGGTTTAAAACTGATGAAGGCGTTGAAGTTTATAAATCTATAGATAAAAAAGTAAAATAACAGGTGATTATAATCATTAAGAGGTTGCGTTTGGTAACCTCTTTTTAAAATATTAAAAATGGCAATAAACGTAAATACGGTATATACAACAGTATTAAATATCTTAAACAAAGAGCAGCGTGGATATTTAACTCCATACGAGTTTAATCAAATAGCTACACAAGTTCAATTAGAGATATTTGAAAAGTTTTTTGATGACTACAACCAGTATATACGTATGCCTAAAACCGATGTAGAATTTGCATCTAGAATGGATCACGTCCATGAAGAGTTTCAAGTTTTTGAAAAAACCGCTTCAGCTTCTAATGACCCTGCGGCTACATCTAACATCTACAACCAACCTACAGATCTACATAGGTTTGGGTCTGCTAATTACAATAAAGGGAAAAACTCTCCAGAAATAGAAATAGTAAGCGCTAGAGAATATACTCAACAATCACTATCCCCATTGACTAAACCTTCTTCTAGCTTTCCAATAGCTAAGTATAAAGAAGACAAACTAACAGTTTATCCTACTATTAATTCTGTTTACAGCAATAGTGATGTTTCTTTTAATTATATAAGAAAGCCAAAAGATCCTAGATGGGGTTATAGCATTAACAATCAAGGTGGTTACGTGTATGATTCTAGTAAATTATCAGGATTAGGCGCTAACTTAAATATTATATCAAGTGTAACTCAAAATGCTACTGGAATAACAGACGCTACCTATGGAGGAACGGTAGGTTCTACTACCGGTGTAACCACAAATGGTGATGGAAGTGGACTAGCACTTCAGATAGTAGTTTCTGGAGGTGCAGTGACAAATGTTAACGTAGGCGCAATTGGAACAACTGGACAGGGTTTTAAGCCTGGCGATACAATAACCATAACATCAGCTCTTCTTACTAACGCTAGTCAAGATGTTGTTATAACAATTGTAGAAAACGATATGTATGTTGGTACTCGTTTTTCACAAGATTTTGAAATAAGCGAAAGTCAACAAACTGAAACTATATTAAAAATACTACAGTACACCGGTATAGTTATAAGAGATCCACAAATAATTCAAGCTGCTGCTCAAGAGCTTCAACAAGAAGAAGTAAATTCAAAAAGATAAAAAATGGGATTAATAACTGAAACAAACGAACAGTATTACGCAGGTCAACAAGCTTTTGTCGGTGATGGCAATGAATTAGTTTTTACATGGAGCGGCGATGTTGAGTTAACTAATACTACATCTACTAATGATACAAATTTTTATGTTACAGTTGATGGAAATATAGTTGCAAACTACACTATGTCTAACAATTCTATAACTTTTAATTCGGCTCCTTCAAACGCTTCTATAATTGTAATTAAATTGCAAACACCAACTGTTTGGGATAATTTAGGTAGTTATGCTTATGTAACATTAACTGACATAGTAAACAATTTTATGGTTGCTTACGTTGGTATGGACAAATTAATACCAAGGTGTAAAAGATCAGATATAATATTTCACGCTAAAAGAGGATTGCAAGAATTTAGTTATGATACTTTAAAGTCAGTTAATTCACAAGAAGTTACAATTCCTCCTAGTTTATCTATTCCTATACCGCAAGACTATGTTAACTACGTGCAACTATCATGGGTTGATCAAAGTGGTGTTAAAAGAGTTATATATCCAACTACTTTGACTAGTAATCCTACTCAACCTATCATACAAGATTCAAATGGGGATTATACACAAAATTCTTTTGGTCAAAACAATGAGTCAGCTCAATCAGTGACCGATGAAAGATGGAAAACAATGGAATTTAATGCTAGTAATAACTGGCAAAATTATGCTTGGTCAGATTGGTTTGAATATTATCCAACATTAAATTGGTTTGGACAATTATATGGTCAGAATCAAGAACTAGCTCAAAGAAATGGTTGGTTTACGATAAATGAAAGAGAAGGTAAGTTTTCTTTTTCCAGTGACCTAGCAAGTAGACTATTAATACTAGAGTACATATCAGACGGTCTAGCCTACGACATGGATAGTAAAATACCTAAAATGGCTGAAGAAGCTATTTACATGCACATAGCTTATTCTATATTATCTACTAGATCAAACGTACAGGAATATATAGTTCAGAGATTTAAAAAAGATAGAAGAGCTCAATTGAGAAACGCTAAGATAAGACTATCTAATATAAAATTAAATGAATTTACTCAAGTTATGAGAGGAAAATCAAAGTGGATTAAACATTAATTATGCCTGAAACTAAAAATAATTTTCTTCAGTCTAAAATGAATAAAGATTTAGACGATAGAATAGTGCCTAAAGGGCAATATAGAGATGCTCAAAATATAAATATAAATAAATCTGAAGGTGATGATGTTGGGTCAATAGAAAACATTATAGGTAATTCTCTATTAACCAATTTCAATCAATCTAATGGTAGTGTTGATCAGAAAAACATAGAGATAATTGGTTTTTATACCGATGATGAAGCTCAGCAGATTTTTGTATTTGCAACAAATTTTACGGATACTACACCAACTAGACTAGGTATGCACGCTGCTGCCACTAAAGCTATTTGTTATATTGCCATGAGGGACTTAAATAGTAGTACGGATTTTATATTGGCAAGTGGTAGCTTTTTAAACTTTTCAAAAACTCATAGAGTAAACGGTGTAAACATATTACAAGATTTTATATATTTTACTGATAATAGAAATCAACCAAGAAAAATAAATATATCTAAAGCTCAAGGTGATAGTTCTTATTATAACTCAGAGGATTCAGTTAGCACATTAAAAATAAACCCATGGAAGACGATGAGGTTTTATGATATAGACTCTGGAACCGTATATTCATCAATGAGGAATAAAAGCGAAGAGTTTTTACCTAATAGTTTAACTCGTGCTGTTGTTACACCTTCTCCGCTAACTGTTACTAGTGCTTTCACACCTATACCAGTGTCGAAAAGTTTTCCAACATCTTATCTTAACACTAAAGTTAGAATAACTAAAGATGGTACAGCAATTCCTGGAGTACCACAATCGGTAACTATTTCTGAAATTGATAATACTGCTAATACTATTAAAGTAATTTATCCTGGAGCTTCTTTCACTATTCCTATTTCAAGTGTGCTTGATCCCACAGACATTACAGCGGCTGTAAACCCAGACTATGATGCTAATTGGCCGGGTGATTCTCAGTTTTTGAAAGATAAATTTGTCAAGTTTGGATATAGATTTAAGTTCGAGGACAATGAGCATTCTTTAATTTCACCTATGTCTCCTTCTTTGTATATTCCACTACAAGATGGTTATTTTTTAGCAGACGAGTTAAAGCCTAATGAGGATAACCTTAGTCAAGAAGTAGAAGCTTACGAGTCTACAATCGTATCTTTCATGCAAAACAAGGTAGATGAAGCTGACATTTATATAGAATCTCCTGAAGGTCAATCTTGGAGCTCAGCGATAAAGCAATATGGAATAAATAGTATTGAAATAATTTATAAAGATTCTGAAGATACAAGTTTTAAAGTTGTTGATACTATAGAAAAAAGTAGTTTATCTAATTTGCCTGATAGTGAGTTTAAATATATATATCAATCAAGAGCTCCAATAAGAACATTACCTGATTCAGATCTAATAAGAGTTGCTGATAAAGCTCCTGTAAGAGCAGAAGCGCAAGAATTAACAGGTAACAGGTTGTTATATGGTAACTACGTGTCAAAACAAGGGTCAATAGATTCTAACGATTATAGAGTCTCAATAGGTCCTAAGCTACCTGAAACAACAAATGCAGATGACATAGCTACAAAACCATATTTAATAAAAGAATTTCAAAATCACACGGTAAAACAGAATAGAAGTTATCAAGTTGGCATAATACTTCAAGACAGGTATGGAAGATCTTCTGATGTAGTTTTATCTTCTTTAGATGACTCGCTATCAACTTTTGCTGGTTTAACTTTTTCTGGATCAACTATTAATCATCCATATAGAAGTTTAGGTAATGAGCTTTTTGAATACGATGGAAGCACACTTCAGACAGCTAACAATGTTTGGCCTGGTGATTCTATAAAATTATTATTTAGTACACCTATTCCAGAAGAAACTGATAGTCCTGGATATGCAGGATTATATGTTCCAATTGGAGCTGTAGAAACATTACAGATTGATTTGACAGCACAAGGTGCAGGGTTTAATTTAGGTACAGCCACAATCTCTGGCAAAAACCCAATAGAGATAAGCGTTACAAGCGTTGACACTAATGGAGGTATAACAGGTTTTATAGTAACAGATCCAAGTGAAGGTTTTGATCTTGGTCAAGTAGTTAGTTTTTCGTCCCCAACATCTACAGCAGACTGCCAAATGACTGTTAGAAAGTTGAAAAATCCAAATCCATTAGGTTGGTATACTTATAAAGTTGTAGTAAAACAACAAGAGCAAGATTATTACAATGTTTATTTACCAGGTATATTAAATAGAGGTCCTTATATAGGGACTATACCAGAGTCTTCTGATACTGCTTATATAGTTTTAAAAAGCGACAATATAAACAAAGTACCAAGAGATTTAAAAGAAGTTGGGCCAACGCAGACAGAGTTTAGTTCTTCTGTAGAGCTATATGGAAGAGTAGAGCCTTTTAGCAACAGCAGAAGTCAAGGAACTAATAAAAATCACCAATTTAGACCCGTAAAACTACCTGACACTGTAGTTTCTATAGGTAGCATAAAAGATTTAGAAGTAAACACTAGTGCTAGAGGTTTTGAATTTTTAACAGCTCCAGCCAATGTTGGATATAATTTGTCTCCATTTTTTGGTATAGAAGGAAACATGACCTTCCCACAAGGTGGAGGTACTCCTATAAATACAAACGGAATTACGTTTAATGAAAACAGTAGTGTTTTAATTGGTAGAGTTTCTACTCAAAAACAAATAGGTATAAAAGGAGGTAATTGGGGCACTAGCTTAACCTTAACCTCACCTAACAGCAACGAAGTATTATGGTATGCTTATCCGGGTTTATCTGTGTATGAAACTAAACCTACTTATTCTCAATTAGAAATTTTTTACGAAACCCCTACGACTGGAAAAATAAAAGATTTAAACAAAGCTGTATTAACAGGAGATGTTGATACACCTAGAAATATAACTAGTTTTGTGTTTACATTGCCCGAGAGTATAGCACCTAATACTTTTTGCACTACAGAATTTTTTCCAATAAGTGCAGGTGGATTACAGCTGGCTAATGCTAACACTACTTGTAGTATAACCTCTGTTTTAAATGCTTCTGGACTAGATGTTACTTCTAAATTTGATATAGAAAAAGATCCTATTACTTTTGGTTATAGAATAAAAACATCAGCATGGCCAAATGGCACTTTTGTTTATACATCTGCATCGTCTATTGATAATTTTCAATTTAACTTTTATATAACTAATATTAACTTTTCTGGAGTAGCTTTATCAACTAATGTTTCATATGGTCCTCCTTCCAGAAACAACTCTTTAACTAACGTTGCGCCAGCCTGGAACAACAACGGAGGTTCAACTCAAATTAGTTTACCTGTTCAAAGAGAGTGGACTCCAGTAGCAGCGGGAATTTATCCAGCAGATCCAGATGCGTTGCCTGCTGGAATTTTAGATGGAAAAAATGGGGCTTATGCAGAAGATCCTAATCAAACACCTTTCTTATCTAAAGCTGGTTTATTTTGGGAGTTTTTTACCTTAGATCAATTTGGTGGATTAGTTGGAAGTTTGATAATAACTTGGCGTGCTAGAAGTAATATTCCTTTATCTGTATCCATGGGAACTCCTGGTCAAGGTAGTTTGCCTAGGCTAGAAGTAAGAAACACTGGGTTGAATGGAGTCACTTTGCCAAATGGCACTTCAGTAACTCAAGTAAGTGGTAGTTTACCTGAAACAGTTTTTTACAGATTACAAGCTTATAACCCTTGGTGGCCATATATTTATAACTCTTCCTCTGTGCCTAGAAGCGCGAATCCAGGAAATTATGTTATTGATGACTCAGGTTCTTCTACTGCTGGAGTATTTATAACGACCGGTACTCCTGTTATAAATACTAATATACCACCACCAGCTGGAGCTCCTGGTATTTCTGGAAAGACGAATTGTAGATTTACAACTACTTGGAATTTAACTGGAAAACTTCACGATGCTACTTACTCTCCTACTGGTGGAGTTTATATTGTAACGGGTTTAAGCGATAATAAGATATTTAATTTAGAAATGCTGGTAACACCAGCGGTTAATTAATTTGTAAATATGAGTACAATTGTAGAAACTTCTTATTTTAATTCTTTTTTGCTAAAGAAAGCGGGTGTTTATCCTGATAATAACAAGGCTGATGATAGAACAGCAATATGGCCTAGCCTTCCTTGGGCTAGTACTCTTACTGGGTATCCTTCTTTTCCTGTATATAATGAAAACTTAATAGCCTCAGAAAAAGACTTTTCTTGGTATGTAGAAGAGTCAAGAATTAGAGGTGGTTATAATAATACACAAACAGAGTTAGGTCCTAGAGCTTATGTTGCTGTAGAGGATAATGGTGCTCAAACATCAAGTAATGGAATTATATTTTCAGGGCTTTTTAATTCAGCTACTGGTGTTAACAATACTAATGTATTTTCTATAGGTGAAAATATAACAAAAGAACTAGATCCAAGATATGGTCCGATAAGAAAATTTTATGCTACAGACACAGATTTAAGAGTATTCCAACAGTTAAAAGTTAGTAGATCCTTAATAGATAAAGATGCTATATTTACTTCTGATGGTAACTCTCAACTAACTGCTTCTAGTTTAGTTTTGGGTCAAAATTTACCTTTTGCTGGTGAATACGGTATTGGTGATTTTCCAGAGTCTTTTGCTAAAAAAGGTTATAGAAGTTACTTTGTTGATAATAACAAAGGAGTTGTGTGTAGATTATCTATGGATGGTATAACAGAGATCTCTCAAAATGGCATGAAAGATTACTTTAGAGACCAGTTAAATCAAACAACTAGTGGATATTTAAAGTTTGGTTTAAACGCTACTAGTGTTCAAACTGTATTAAATGATGTATACGAGTTTGAAATTACTTCAACTGGTGTAGAAAACATTGAAGTAGGTATGAATTTCACTTTAGGTACTAACACATATACTATAGTTGACTTATCTGATACAATTGTAAATGGCACTAAAAGACAAGTAACTATAGATAAGGCACTTAGTATATCTGAAAAAACAAACTTTTTTATAAATAAATGGGATAATAATAAGGTTGTTGGCGGTTATGATATGCATCAAGACAATTACACTCTTTCTATACAAACTCCTCAATCAGATGGCTTTTTAAATCCTAGAACTAGTGAAACTTTAGTATTTGATGAGCAATCAAAAGGTTGGACGAGTTTTTATTCTTATACACCTATATTTGTAAGAAGTTTAAATAATAGTTTTTATTCTACAACTAAAAATCAAGTTTGGATTCACTACGATCCTTTGGTTTCTAGAAACACTTTTTACGGCAGTGAATATGAGTCTAGTATTAGTTTTATATTTAACGAAAAGCCATCTTTGAAGAAAAACTTTTTAACAGTAAATTATGAAGGGTCTAATGGTTGGAAAGTTGATTCATTTTCTAGTGGTTTTACGGGACCTATTGAATTAAATCAAGATTATATTAATTCTCAAGACACAATACTACAGGTTAAAAGCTTACAAGAAGGTTATTACGTAGACAACATAAGTGGTCAACCAAGGTATTCAGGGTTTAATTTAAAAGAAAATTTATATACCGCAAATTTAATAAATAACTCTTCTTTAGCCCCTGGGGAGGTTGTTGATTTAATAGGTAATGCTAGATCTGGTATAAAAGGTTATTTTGCTACAGTTAAAATATCTACAGATAGTGTTACTGATCCTGGTGGTGTAAAAGAATTATGGAGTGTTGGAAGTAAATATGTTACATCTTCTTAAATGAATATAAAAAAAATAACTAAAGAGTTAATAAGTACGTCTGATGAAACAGTAGTAGTTGGAGATGGTACTGAAATAATACATAGCAACATTGTACCTTTAAAACATTCTTTTGCTGATCAATTATACATAAGGCAAATGGAAATGAAAAAAGGCACTATGGTTATAGGAGCTGTACATAACCACAAGCATGTTTGGTTTTTAATGACCGGTCACTTAACAATATCAGATAATGAAGAAGTTCAAGATTATGAAGCACCTTGCTATGTTGTTTCAGAAGCGGGAGCGCAAAGAGTTATATATGCTAATGAAAACTCAATATTTGTTAATGTGCATAAAAACCCTACTAATACTGAAAATATACAAGAACTAGAAAAAGAAATAGTATCTATAACAAAAGAAGATTTTAATAACTATATAAACAATACAATATGAGCTTCGCAATAGTAGCAGCTGTAGCTGCACCTCTAGTCATAGGCGGCATTGGGGCTATAACAAATAACAGAAAAGCAAATGGCATGGCTAATGATGTTCTTAATTCTCAAACCGCTGTTGACAACTTAATATCAAATAGACAAGAAATTTATAACGCAGCTGAAGATATACGAGCTTTAAAAGGTGAATTAAGTAACGCTTATGCAAATGTTGGTGTAGCGACTAAAGCAGCTGACATGCAAGCTGAACAAGCGGATGTAGCTTTAGCAAATATGTTAGAAGGACAAAAAGCTGCTGGTTTTGGGGGTGGTGGTGCTACTGCTTTAGCTAATGCAGCTTTAAAGTCTAAACAAGGTATATCAGCTAATATAGAACAACAAGAAGCTCAAAATGAAAAGTTAAGAGCTCAAGGAGAACAACAGTTACAACAACAAAGAATTTCTATAGAGCAAGCTGCAATTGGAGCTGAGCAACAGGCTTGGCAAGCTCAAGAAGAAAGAGAAGTGTACGATATTGATAGGCTTCAAGCTATGGCTGATTATCAAAGGAATCAACAAGCTGCTTACGAAGATCAAGCAAACGCGGCTATGATGGCTGGCATAAGTGGAGCTACTTCTGTTCTTGGAGGTGCTGCAGCTAGCGGAGCTTTCAAGAGTGAAAGCAGTGGCGGCGGTGACGGTGGCTGATCTTCCTCTTAACTATTTAGATAATTTTTAAAAATAATTTTATGGCAAAACAACCAAGATTACCTCAGTATCAAATAAGAAAAGGGCCTGATTATGCTGGTTTAGCTATGCAAGCTGCTGGTGCTGGACTTTCAGCAATACAAAATGCTGCTAAAAAAGCTGAAAAACAAAAAGCTTATATAGATAAATTAAATAAAGAAGCTGACTCCGTTGAAGCTAACTTTAGAAATATAGCTAATCAACAAGAAAAGTCTAGTATTGTAGAAATGGACTCGGCTAATAGAGCTTGGGTTGGGGAAACAGCTACTGAACTAAATGATTTATACATGAAGGCTTACGGTTCATCAGGAACTAGAGAAGATAGAGAAAAATATAAAACCTTCCAAGCTGAAGCCAACGAGTATTTAAATATACAAGGTAGCTATGCTAACTTGGTTAATTTAGATCAACAAGCTTTAGAAAAAAATAAACAAGCATCAAATGTTGGTTCTTTTGTGAACTCTTTAACGCCTGGTTCTCAATATGGTACTAACGCTGATAATTATAAAACAGCATCACAAATGCAAGGTCAAGCAACTAATTATAAGGTTGGAAGAGACGATTTTGGACATTTAGTTATGAAATATGATCTTAGAGATTCTGCATCAGGAAGAGTTATAGCAGACTCTACAGAAACTGTTGATATGACAGCTAGGGTTGCTGAGTTTAATAAAACAAAAACAAATTTAGACTATTATACTGTAACAGAGGAAGACAATTTAGTTACAACGCAACCTACTATTTTTGATACAAGATACAAAAAAACTGGTTTACTCAACGCTAAAGGCGTGACTGAAATAGTACAAAGATACGATAAAGTAAATAAAAAGCATATTAAAACTAAAGTTGTAAGTAGAGAGGGTTTTGAAAAAGCTTTGGAAGACCCCGTAAATGGTCCAAAATTAAAAAGCGCTTTAAACACAGATATGAATCAAGCTAATTTCTTTAAAAAGTTTTATCAATTAAAAGAATCTGGGTTTGGGAATAATGGAGTTGGAAAATCTCTTCCTTTCTCTGAAATGCCTTGGGGCTTTGCTAGGTCTTTTTCAGACGAAGAGATGGAAGATATAATGGCAAAAGACGATACAATTGAAGCAGCAACACAGGATTTAAACAGTGACAGTGTAGTAGACATGGCTGATACAAGGATTAAGCTTGCTGAAGAACAAAAAAAGTCAGGTCAAAATATGTTAGTAAATTATTATGCTTCATTATCTCCTGAAGGTGAGGAGGAGTTGTCTAGAACAGATAGATTTCAATACGAGAAAGACCCAAAAGACTCAAGCAAGTACTCACAAGGTACTATGAACAAATTTAATAACAGAAGAAAAACTTATAACTACATAACAAAGGAACTTTGGAAAGATCCAAGTGATCATAATAAAGGAGCTAAAATATCTGATATGAGTCAGTATGCGTCTTTTATGAACAAAATTGAAAGAGATAAATCAGGAGCTAGCGGTGTTCAAAAAGTAGAATATAAAACTGGAGCTGAGTTAAACAGTCAAGGCGCTGGGACTGATAATGATCCTAATATGCTTTATAAAGTTACATTTGGACAACAGAATGCTATAAAAAATACTTATCCAACTAACTTTACCAAAGATGATCTAGCAAATCCAGAAGATCTTTATCAAACGGTATTATCTAGCTACGAGATAGATTATGAAACTCAAGACTACTTAAATAAACCAATAGGACAATAATATGGAGAAGTTAATGGCCGAAATGAAGAGGAAAGGTTTATTTCCTCAAGATGGCACGTTAGAAGAATTTAGAAAACTTTACGGAACTAGTGATAAACTTTCTAGTTTACATGGTGAATTATCCAATGTTGAAAACATGTTAGATCAATCACTAAATGATTTTGGTTCTTTTGTAGATGCTTTTGATTTATCAGAAGTAGATGTAAAAATACCAGGTAAAGAATCTGATCCTTTTAGATTGCCAGATATTGAGTCGTTAACAGAAAGTGAAGTAACACCTAGTAGTATTGATTTAGATTTATCCACTAGTATAAACGATTGGTACGAAGAGTCTTTGTCTAAACTAGATGAAAGTGCACCAAACTATGATGCTCAGTTAAAAAACTTAAATATTGAAAAGGAAAAGCAAGAAAATGTTAGATCTAATTTAGCAATTCAAAACTTAGCTACAGATAATTTAAATAACTTTTCAGGTTCTGATACTTGGAATCCAATGGTAGAGATTTCTTCGTCTATGCAGATAGCCTCCGCCTTAGATGCCGACGCAACTAAAGAAGAACAACAACAAGCTACATTAGCTGACCGTTATAAAAAGCAACAAGGTTTAACTAAAGAGCTTACAGGTTTACACTCATGGATGTGGCCAGAGCAAGTAAATTTAAAAAGCATTGGTAAATCCAGTGAAGAAGGTATAAAAGACACTGAATTTGAATTAGCTAATAAACTTTGGACTATAGGTGAAGAATGGGATGGTAGTGTAGATAATACGCTTGTTCCTGTTATGGAAAAACAATATCCTGGATTTAAATTTACAACAGCAGAAAGAACTTCTAAATTTGGTCAAGGAAAATATGGTTCTATAGCTATAAACGTAGAAGCTCCAGATGGAGAGAAGACTACAATATTGGCCGGTGCTAAAGAAACTATGTTTAACGAAGGTGCTGACATAAATAATTTTATAGTATCACAAAAGTCTAAATTAACTAACTTTATAAATAAAAAAGGTATTGACTTATCTAAGGTTGGTAAAAGTATGAGTAGTACTGTTCAGGATTATAACGATCTTCTTAACACACCATACAACGAGTCAGATGTAAAATTAGGAGGTATTGGTTTAGATGAAGCTCAAAAAAGTGCAAGTTTAAACTATGGTGTTAACTCATATGAAGTAAATAAAAAAGGTGATATTGAATATAAATTTCAATACAATCCAGATCTATTTCACGATCCGGCTTATGATAATTATATTAATAATAAAGGCAGTGAGTTAGTTGATAAAGGAATTTTAACAGATGTTGATTTACAAAACCCGAACAGTGAAGAAACTAAAGCTAAAGTAAAAAAACAGCTACTATCAGATTTTGGTGAATGGCAAGGAGATCCTACTATACCTGGTGATTTCAAACAAGTAATAACAAATGTAGGTCCTTGGAAAGGTATTATTCACGCTATAGACTATGAAGATAGGTATTTGCAATATGGTAAAGACAGTAAAACATATAAAAATACTAAAAAAAGATTAGAAGCATCTTATAAATCTGCGGGAGTTCCACTTACTGAAGAAGTTATTAAGACGGTGGTGGCTCAAGAAGCTAAACAAAAGTATGACAACGGGGCTATAGATGCTAATTTAAATGAATATCTTTGGAAATCAGATAACAATAATAAAGCACAGGCTTTAGCAGCCTTCAGTAGTATAACCACTAAAGATGCTAAGCTAAATACAGCTATGGGTTTACAATTACTTAATGAAGCAGAGGTAAGTAATTATAATAAAATGTCTCCTGATTTAGCCATAGTCGATTTGTTTGAAGAGGTTTACAATGATACTAACCAAAGCTTTGATGTAGTTGGTTTGTCAGATTCTGAAATAGCTACATTAAAAAATGGAAAGCAAGTTCCAATATCTACTTTTAATAATTATATAGAAGCTAAAGAAAGAAGAAATTCTAAAATGGATTCTATGCTTGAAAGAAGAAAGAAGCAGTGGAAACTACAGGATGAAGCTGGTGATGTAACGGCTAATATAAAATTACTAGAAAAAGAATATAATACTTGGAACTCTTCTCTAGCCACTCTTGGTTTAGCTTTTTCTGATATAGGCGTAGGTGTAGGATATGTAGCTGGTAAAGCTCTTAAGTATCTTGGCCCTGGTGGCGCAGCTTATTTTGCAGGGGAATCTATATCTATGTTTACTGGAGAAGAAAATAAATTTACTGAATTTTGGGATGAATGGGATAAAGAGTGGGCATCTGGTTATGATGATTACAGCCGTTGGAAAGATGACGTAAGAGAACAATATGGTAGAGAAGTATCATTTCATGAAGATAGATTTGGTAGAGGCGGAGCTTTTTCACCTGGAAATTTTGGTAGATTTGCAGCACAAGAAGTTGCAAAACAAATACCTATATTAGCAACAATGATAGCTACAGGTGGTACTGCAGGGCCTATACTTATAGGAGCTTACTCTGCTGGGCAACATTGGGCTGACGCAGATAGAAAAGAATATTTAACAGGCAAAAAAGAAAGTGAATGGAAGCAAGCAGCTCAGGCAATAGGCTATGGAGCATCTGAAGCTATATTTGAAAGATTAACAACAGTTCCTATATTATCTAGAGGTGGTAAACTAATGAAAGATTTAGGTGAAGAAAGTATGCTTACCTATAAAAACGCAATGAAACAGTACTATAAAGAAAACGCTTTACATGTAGCTACTGATCCTATACTAGAAGCTTCTGCTGAATTTGGTACTCAAATAACTCAAAACTGGATTGATGGTAAATCAGATCTATTGGAAGGCGCTGATCACGCTGCGTTTGTTGGTGGCATGTTTGGACATGCTATGTCAGTATCACCTTTTGTGGCTGGTGCTGTAGCTAGACAATTTACTGATTATAATTCTTTTTCTGAATTTAAGAAAAAACAAGATCAAATAAATAATCTTGAAGTACAGTTATCAACTTACTCACGTCTTGATCCAGAAAATTTAAAAGGTATTAAGCTAAGAACTGACAATATAGAGAATTTAAAGAAAGAACAAGAAGCTTTTTTAAATAAACAATATAATGGTATAGTTGAAACTATGGATGATAAATCCTTAGAGGCTTTTATACAAGTTACAAGTAAGCAAGCAGACATCAGTGCAGAAGTTAACGAAATGCTAGACGCTGGTAATAACAACCCCGTTTTATTAGAGACATTTAAAAACGAGTTTGACAATGCACAGAACGTTAGAGATATATTTAGAAGTAGTAAACAATTTAGTAATGATTTTAAGCTTTTAGCATCTAATGATAAAGGTGCTTATGATTCTTATATACAAAAAGCTAAAGATAAACTAGCTAAAGAGAATAAAGGGGATCAAATAAGAGACGATCAAATTATACCAACAGCACAAGACATTTACAGAGGAGAGTTAATAGATAAAGATTTTGATTCTGTTAAAGGATCTAAAGGTAAAAAATACAAAAAGTTCAACGATAATAGTTCAGGCATAGATTACATAGATCAAGCTGTAAAAACATCAAAAGAAAAAATAAATTCTGATGAATCTTTATCGGACTCTGAGAAGAAGACAAAAATAAACAACTTAGAAAAAGGAATTAGTGATGCTAAAAACGGTATTAAAAAAGGCGATGTTGATGGTTGGGCATTAACGTTAGATGCTAACGGAGTCATAACTACAGATCCTGGTAAAATAAAAACATCAGAAGTTTTAGGATTTAGAGAAAATGCTATTAAAAACAATACTACACAGGTGTTTACGCATGAAGCTGGGCATGCTACAATGGGTGATATACTTGGTTATGATGCTAAAGCATTTGAACCTATGGCTGGTGAAATAGTAGATTTTCTAAAAACAGAGCATAAAGACATTTGGCTAGCAATGAATCTTAAGAGAGGTTCTGAATTGCAAAAAGCTGATGAAATAGTAATGAACTTTTTTGAATACGTTAGCAAAGGTGATATAGATTTATCAAGTAAAAAAGGTGGTTTATTATCTTCTTCTTTTGGATTTAGTTTGAATAAAATATTTAAAAACAATAAAAAGAAAACTATTGACTTTCACGGCTCACAAGGCACTATTGAATATATGATTGGTTTAGGCAAGGCTATTTCCGAAGGTAGAGTAACTAAAGAAACTGTAGCTGAAGCCAAGAAATCTAAAGTGATTACTGACGCTAAAAATAAGTATAATGAAGCTAAAAATAAGTTTGAATCTGAACAAATAGATATAATAGCTAAGAAGGTTTTAGAAAAAATGGGTGTTAAAAAATCTAACTTAAAATTTTCTACTGCTCAAGAATATACTAAAGCTTCAGAGGTTGTAGCAGAAATGAATAAATTAATTTCTGAAAATAAAAAATCTCCAGTACCAGGTTATAAAAACAAATTAGCTAATCTTACAAAAAGATTTAAAGAATTAAAAGATACTAGAATATCGGAAAAAGTTCCAGCGTTTAAAAAAGGAGAAAACAATAAAGAAAGAAAAGAAAGAAGTAATTTAACTGAAAGATCTTTTAGAGGCAAGCTAGATGATAGAGGAGGAGCAGCCATGAATGAGATCGTAAAAGGCTACGAGGAAAAGATGTTACAATTAGCCATTAAGAATGGTTATTTTAAAACAGACGCCTACCAGAGCTTTGACAGTGTTGAAGAAGCAAATCAAGAATTTCTTTCTGAAGCTAGAATAGCTTTGATAAAGGGTATAAGAACTTTTGATGCTACTAAAAACAATGATTTTGATGCTTTTATAATGGGTCAATTGTTAGGTAATAAAGTAAAAGATGCTCATAACGCTATAGTTAAAAGGTATGGTAATAAAGAAGGTGGTTTTACAACTGGTTTAGAAGCCGCTTCTGGTGTTGCTGCATCTAAAGAAAACATCGTTCAGCAGTTTGACAAAACCTTAGGTGAAGTTTTCAACATAAGCAAGGGAGATCCACTATACAACGCAGCTACTGAAGCAGTGGTTGAAGTAATAAAAAATGGTTTACCTGAATTCAAATATACTCAGAGAAAGAAAAAAGGAAAAGGTGAAACTGTAACTTTAGAACAAGTAAGAAAAACTATAGAGTCAAACCCTACTGGTGAAGCTAGAAGACAAGCAGAAAGAGATTTAGCTGGTATATTAAAAGCTGTAAAGTCAGATTTAGAATCTAGGTTTGAAAATGCTTTAGATAAAACAGTTAAAAAAGAGCTATTAAATTCTAAGATATATAATGAAACCTTAATAAAGTCTAGACCTGATTTAATGAAGATTCTACCAATAGAAGATTTAGTTGCATTGGAAAGACTTGTTAAGGATGGTGAAAAAATATTAACAAAAGTAGTTAAAAAAGATTTAAATCCAACTGAAGTAAAAAAATATGAAGGATCTGGTAACTTAACAACAGCTACAACCACTCAAGGGCCTACTCTTTATGAAAGATTAGATCCAAAAACAAAGCAGTTTGTAGATTTCTTTAATAAAAGAGGTAGAAAAGATGCTTTATCTAAAATAATAAGTGGAGAATTTGGGTTGAACGCTACAATGGAGGTTTTAACAGATCAAAAATTGGTAGATGAAATATCAAAAGATAATCCAGCTATAAAAGAGCAAATAGGAGAACAAGTATTAAAAGATTTAGCATTAGCTTTAAAACGCGGTACTGGTTTTAAGTTTTCTATAGCAGCTCAAGTTGGCATGGATGAAAGATTAGCTGATCAGTATAAAGAGTTACAGCCAGATATCATAGATGCTATAATAGCTAATGGTGTTAGCAATGTAGAAAGTGTTAAACTAGCCGTTAATAATGTGTTGTCTGATCCTAAATGGAAGTCTCACAGGGTTAAGGTTAAAGACATTTTTGAAAAGCTTTTAAAGCCTTATAGATCAGCTATAGAACAAAAAGGTGATGTTAATATAGAACTACTAGACTACATAACTTCTGTTGAGGTTTCTTTAGATGAAGATAGTATTTCTAAAATGTGGGGACAAAAACCTATGGCCGAGGCTTTTGCAAACTCTGAAGATGTAAAAGCACAGAAGCAATTCATGAATAGAATAGCAGATCAAATGGTCGAAAAAAACAACGGCAATAAAGTTAAAACTGCTTCTGACTTTTTGAGATGGTCAGCTATGTTTCAAAACGGTAGCAAAGTAGAAACCAAAGGTGCTAGAGGGATGATATATAGAAGTGTTCCTTCAATGATGAATGAGTTTTTTGAAGTTAATTTTGACTTCAAAGATAAACAAATATTTACTGAAAAAAATAAAGAGACTGGAGAGTCTATTAGATATTTAAGATTTGAAAAAACAGATGGAACTTTTACAGAAAAAATTCCTTATCCACCAACTCCACCCAATAAAGTTTCAAAACAGATGATAAATAATAACATGTCTGAATCTGAAATAAGTCTTAGAGAAAAAATGGCAGACCAGGCTTGGAATTTTTCTGTTGATATCTACAAATCAGCTAAAGAACAATTGGATAATAAAGCCGCGACAGGTTTAAATGTGGCAATGTTAATGAACGGTATGGGTCAATTCATGGAAGGTCCAATAAGAGCTGCAGCTCCATATAGATACGCTCCAGTAAATCCTTCAACAACAAGCTTAAGAGATGAAAATGGTAATAGAAACTTTGAGTATGAGCATGGTATACCAGCTAAAATAGTTAATTTAATGATAGCAGATGCTGTTTTTAATAAGGATAGCAAAGTAGATCTTGAAAAACTTAAAGAAACTTACGCTGTTGGTGTTATAGAAAAATCTTTCAATGACAACATGAGTAAATTCTTTGGTCAAAGAATGCAGTTTGATTATAAGGTAGGTGATATTGCTCCTAAAAGATGGTACAATAGATTTACTAGAGGTGGAGCAGCTCACGCGTTAGAAGATGTAAGAACTGGAGATAAATTTGGTGAAAAAGAAGCTGAGCTATATCAAGACTATATAGAAGCTAATGAGGTTAATAGTTCTAAGTTGTCTAATAATGTAGTAAACATGAAGAACTTAAACTCTGAAGAGGTGTTAAGCTACGCGAGCACTGTAGATGCTGCGTTAAACGCGGCTCGTGATCCTAATGCTCCAGTTAAAAAAATTAGAGTATTTGACTTTGACGACACGCTGGCCACTAGTAAAAATTTAGTTTTTTACACTATGCCTAATGGCACTAAAGGTCAATTAAATGCTGAAGAATTTGCTAAACAAGGTGCTGAGCTAAAAGACTTAGGTGCTGTTATGGATTTTACAGATTTTAATACAGTACGTGAGGGAGGTGAAGGTCCACTTGCTGATTTAGCTAGAACAATAATAGACAAAAGAGGTAATGAAGATGTTTTTGTTCTTACAGCTAGAGCTCAAGAATCTGCTCAAGCTATATATGACTTTCTGCAAGGAGTAGGTATAAATATTCCATTTAAAAATATAACTGGATTAGGTAACTCTACAGGAGAATCAAAAGCTCAATGGATAATAGAAAAAGCAGCTAATGGGTATAATGATTTTTATTTTGCAGATGATGCTCCTCAAAATGTTAAAGCTGTACAAGATGCATTGGACGTTGTAGATGTTAAGTCTAAAGTACAGCAAGCTAAATTTAAGTTTAGTCAAAACGTTGATCAACAATTTAATGAGATATTAGAAAATAGCTTTGGTGTTGAATGGTATAAAGAGTTTTCTTCAGCTAAAGCTAAAATGTTAGGTGATAAAAATCAAAAAAGAAGAATTCATCCTTTCTCAGCAGAAGATTTTGAAGGTTTAATTTATCCATTATTAGGTAAAGGAACAAAAGGTGAAGCAGCTTATCAATGGTTTGATGAGCATTTATTTAAGCCATATACTAGGGCTATTAATAATTTAGCCACTGATAGAATAAACTTAATGGATGATTTTAAAAAGCTTAAGAAAACTTTAAAAGTGCCAAAGTCTTTAAGCAAAACTAATAGTACTGGATTCACTAATGAAAACTCTGTAAGAGCTTACATATGGGATTCTTTAGGTTACGAAGTAACTGGCTTAAGCAAAGCGGATAAAAAAGAAATAAAACAATACATAGAAGCAAATGAAGATTTAAAAATATTTGCTGAGTCTGTTTTAAATATTAGCAAGGGAGATTATTCTACACCAGGAAAAAGTTGGATGGGCGGAACTATAACAACTGATTTAATAGAGACATTGCAAGGTCCTAAAAGAAAAGAGTATTTAACGCAGTGGAAGCAAAATGTAGACATTATATTTTCTGATAAAAATATTAATAAGCTAGAAGCTATGTTAGGTGAAAAGTATGTTGAATCTTTAAAGAATTCTTTACAAAGAATGGAGTCAGGAAGTAATAGAATGTATAGCAATAGTAGAATAGCTAATAACGTTTTAGATTATTTAAACAATGCTCAAGGTGTTGTAATGTTTTTAAACATGAGATCAGCACTACTTCAAAGTATATCTGCTGCAAACTTTATAAATTTTGGTTTTAATAATCCACTAAAAGCTGGAGCCGCATTTGCTAACCAACCTCAGTATTGGAAAGACTTCATGGAAATAATGAACTCAGACTATTTAGTAGATAGAAGAGGTGGGTTGAAAATGAACATAAATGAGAATGAAGTTACTAACGCTGCTAAAACAGCTAAAAATAAAGCTAAAGCTGCTGTTAGTTATATAATAGAAAAAGGTTATGCACCTACTAAATTTATGGATAGCTTTGCTATAGCATCAGGTGGTGCTACATGGTTTAGAAATAGAATAAATGATTTAATGAAGAAAGATTCTAGCATTTCAGAGTCTGAAGCTAAAAAAATAGCTATGGAAGAACTTAGATCTATTGCTGAAAAGTCTCAACAATCTTCCGACCCAAGTAAAATATCTTCTCAACAAGCCAGTACTATGGGTAGAATAATGCTTAACTGGGCTAATACTCAGATGCAGTATGTAAGAATTCAAAAGAAAGCTGTACAAGATATAGCTAATAGAAGAGGTGATACTAAAAACCATATATCTAAAATAATATATTATGGCGCTATACAAAACTTGTGGTTTCAAGCAGCTCATGCAGCTGTATTTGCTTTAGGTTTTGGTGATGATGAAGAAGAAATGTCTAGTAAAGAGCTAGAAGCTTATGAAACTTTCAAAAACAAGAAAATAATAAATACAGCAAATGGTGTTACTGATAATATTCTTAGAGGTTTAGGGTTTGCTGGGCACACTGTAAGTGTTTTAAAAAATATAGGTTTAGATATATACGAAAGATCTGATAGATCAAGACCAGAATACGTAGATGCAGCATGGGGTCTTGTTAAACTATCACCTGTTGTTTCTTCTAAAATATCAAGAATAAAAAGTGCTGCTTGGTATTTTGATTCTAAAAAAAGAAGACAAGAAATGATAGATAAAGGTTTTAGTATTGATAATCCAGCTTATGACGCTACAGCTAAAGTAATATCAGCAGTTACTAACGTTCCATTAGATAGATTAATGTTAAAAATGGATAATGTCATGGAAGCGTCTAAAGATGAGACTGAGTTTTGGATGGATGCTGCGCTGCTTTTAGGTTGGCCAAAGTGGCAGTTAGAACCTAAAGCAGTTAAGAAGAAAAAAGGATGGGGTGAAAGCAGTAGTGACTGGGGAACAGCTTCTGGATGGGACAAAAGCAAAGGATGGCAAAAAGATGAATCATGGGGAAAATAGGTTTAATTACTCCTACCAGAAATGATAGGCCACTTTTTAAAGAACAGTATAACAAAATAATAAAAAGCCAAACTTTACAACCAGATGAAATAATAATGGTTGACTATGAGCCAGTTTCTAAAGATAAAGATCTTGGTGCTAGATATAGAATAGGTATTAAAGAAGCTGAAAAAAGAGGTTGTGATGTTGCTTTACTTTGGGAAGATGATGACTGGTATCATCCTACATATCTAGAGTGGATTTTTCGAAGATGGAAAGATAACAATAAGCCTGATGTTTTTGGAGTAGATATAACTTACTATTGGAATATAAATGAAGAAAAAGGTAGAATAATTAATCATCCAGGAAGGTCTTCGGCGTTTTGCACATTGTTAAAACTACCTTACAAATATAGTTTTATAGCTGACGACAATATATGGTTTGACTTACATTTGTATAAAGATCATGCTAAAAAATATTTAACTACAAAAACAATACCTTTTCCAGAAGAATCTATACTAGCAATAGGTATAAAACATGGGACAGGAATTACAGGTGGAGGTGGGCATAACAATTCTATGTACAATAGAGTTGATGGTATTAAACATTTTAATTGGTTCAAGACAAACTGTTTAGACAGTAAAATTTATAAAGACATCGCTTTAAAAATAAAAAATGAAAATAAGTGAAAGTTCAGAGTTTAATATAAACCTTAAAACAATAGTAAGTTTAATAGTGGTTACAGCTTCTTTTGTGGGAATGTATTACACACTACAAGATGATATAGCTGATGCTAAGACTTTGCCTGAGGCTGTTATAGATCGTATAGAATACGACTTAAAACAAGATTGGCATACAGATCATATAAATAGATTAGAAAACGAAGTCAAAGAATTAAGAGACTGGTGTAGAGAAATAGATAAAGAATTAACAGATGGCAAAAAAAGGTAAAAAGAAAAATACTTGTTGGCCTGGGTATGTAGCTAAAGGTAAGAAGAAATCACCTAGTGGTAAAAAAACAAAAAGCGGAGCTATAAAAATGGTGAACAATTGTGTTAAAATAGGTAAAAAGAAAAAGTAATGGCAAAAAAATTTAAACCACATCCTATGTATAAGGATTGTAAAGTCAAAATGGCTTTTAAAAAAGAGGATCATGACAAACTAGCTAAGCAAGGATATGATCATAAAAAAGACCCATCCTGTAAAAAGAAGAAATAATGGCAATAAGAAAAACTACAAAAGGTAAAGGAAGAAACTTTAGATCAACTAAAGAAGGTGCTGGAATGACAGCTAAAGGAGTTAAGGAATACAAAAAGAAAAACCCTGGAAGTAAGTTAAAGACAGCTGTTACTAAGTGTGATGTTAAAGTAGGTACAAAAGCTTATAAAAGACAGAAAGCTTTTTGTAGTAGATCTAAAAGCTGGGATGGAGAAAGAGGTAAAGCAGCTAGGAAACGATGGTGTTGTAGTAGATTTTAATATAAGGAACGTAAAAACTGGGCACCATACCCAAAGTTCCTGTAACCAAAAAGGGAGGCCGTAAGACCTCCCTTTTATTATTTGTAGAAACTAGCATTTTTTATAAACTCGTAATATTTAGTATTTCTAATATCTTTTAGTTTATTCTTTTCCCATAACCAATTTATTTCTTTCCCGCTTTTATAGTGTATACCATGACCTTTCAGAGTTACACCAGCATCCCAAGCTTTTTTTCTTCTAGCATATGTTTCATCTCTTTCTTCTTTTGTTTTAGTACACCCATAGTTCGGCATCACACCATCGAGATTATATATTTTATCTTGTGCGCTAATTTTAACAGCGTCTCCATAATAGTCGAACTTAGGATCATATTTGTGTATCATCATTAAACTTCTTAAACTATGGAAATAAAAATAAGTATTAAAAGGATTAGAACGTTCTTCACCGGTATTACAAAACATTAAGTAATCTATAGTAGCTAAATTGTAACCTTCTTTATTTATTTCTTCTAGTTTTTTACCTAAACTACCTTTTATCAAAGGAAATAAATCACATCCATTATAAATTGCCCAATCAGGTTTTTCTTCATGAACTGTTTTTACCATTTCTTTTTGAAGAGCTTTTAAATAAAACATGCCATTGGTATCGAACCTATGGGACTTAATATTATTATCTTGTAGCCATTCCCAGCTACCATCATTAGACATGTTGTCTATTACATACAAATCTAAATCGTTGTCCTTACAGTATTGTAGCTTATAAGGAAGGAATTTAATCTCGTTATAGATTGTAAGTATACATAACGTTCTCATATTTTCTCTCCTTTATATAAAAATATTTTTTGTTTTCCAAACTGATGGATATTAAGTAGATCTAAATTTAGTAATTTACTATATCTATTTTCTACTTCTTTTTCATTGTTAAAAAATCTTACATGGCCTTTAGCATCATAACTTGGCACGCTAAATATTATTGTAGATCCACTACTAATTTTGCTTATTATATCTAAGTCCCATTCAATATGTTCTAAGAATTCAAAAGCTGTGAAAAAAGTACCTCTATCTTTTAAGTTAGTGTTTTTTAAATCTTCAATATGAAAAGTAATGTTTTTATTAGTTTTATTACGCTCTTTAGCTTGTGATATAGCTTCATTTGAAAAATCATAAGCATTAATTGTCACGTTATATCCACTAAATAAACTTGAAAAATGACCAGGTCCACATCCTAAATCTACTATATTGTCAATTTTATTTCTTATTATAAAGTCACGAGTTATTTTCCAATTAGGATAGTAAAATTTAATTTCTTCTGCTGGAAGTAAATATACAGACCCAGCTCCGCCAGATCTGTATACTTCGTTATAATATTCTTTTGATTCTTCCATTAGTTAATTAATTTCACAAGCACCACCAGCGCAAGCAAGCTCACCACTAAGATCAGTGTTGTCTTCAGTTTCTACAACTTTTTCTAGGTTTATATCAGTTAAATGTTGTAACTTATTAATATACTCACCTTCTGTTATGTCTTCAAATGGAGCTTGTGTATAAGTCCCACCATCGTAGGGGAGTACAGACAAACCATTATAATGTTTTCTATTTTCCCACATCCACTCTCCAGCATCTTCCCACTCTTCAGCTTTTAAACTAACTGTAGCAGATACGTTATGAGTATTAGATCCTTTTCTATGACCAGGCGCAACCCACTCTGTAGCTACCTTTTTTATACGTTCAAGTAATTGAAATGGTGATTCAGTTCTAAGTATAGAACCTTCAGGTGCTTTCTGCGGTATACTAATTACAGCTGTATCATGAGGTCTAAAGTATTCATCTTCTACTAACAATGGATGGTTTTCAACTAAGTATTTATATATACTTTCATTTTTACCAACCCTGATTCTACGGACATAGTAATCGTTGTGCCATGCATGAATACCAGATGATGTTCCCAATGCCAGAGATGTTGTCCCTGCTGGCTTCACGGTTGTGCATCTAGCTGATTGATTAATTCCAATCACTTTCGCGACTCTTGCGTTTTCTCTTTTTACTATTTGAGCGGCTTTCTTCATGTCGTATCCTAACACCGTCCCCGAGCCTATCCCAGTCATCGACACGCCTATTAAAGCGTCTTTCTCTGTTGTTTCTTTCCATACGTCTCTTAAATAGTGAAAGTCCGTATATCCAGCTTGTAATGTTCCTATGAACGCAGCTGCTTTCACCCTGTTATTAAAATCATCTTGTGACTCTATGTCACTAGCATTTACCTCACATAAGTTACAAAACTGATTAGGTCGTAAAGCTATTTCACAACAAGGGTTTGTGCCCCAGTCTTTATCATTATTAAAATATATTCCAGGTTCACCTGCGCCTGATAGTTCTACACGTTTCCAT
>Ga0209337_1000169_pt1 | contig 52208 bp, 43 predicted proteins | sample LinPmetageLP53_FD_184044 | JGI IMG/M metagenome (GOLD analysis project Ga0209337, IMG submission 184044) | Marine viral communities from the Pacific Ocean - LP-53 (SPAdes) (version 2) | ecosystem: Environmental > Aquatic > Marine > Oceanic | place: Pacific Ocean | collected 2010-02-08
GAATATGAAAAGACTGCTTGCCCAAATCTATTGCCAATAAATCCATCTTATGAACTCCTTCTCCATTCCGTTATCGAGGTGGATAATTATCGCCTAGGTTGCAGGAGGCGTCCATCCCATAAGATGAAAGCAAAACACTCAAAAGCCCCCGCGCAAGCGGTGGTCAAAGATATCCGCAGAGCGACGCGCAAACAGTATAGCGCAGAGGAAAAGATACGGATCGTGCTGGAAGGCCTGCGCGGCGAGGATAGTATCGCCGAGCTATGCCGCCGTGAGGGTATCGCGCAGTGCGTATACTACAAATGGTCGAAGGACTTCATGGACTGAGGCAGCGCAGCCATGCCGGGGGCATGGCGAGAACCGAAGGGCAAGCGCAGGCTCGCTGGCGATACGGCGCGAGCTGCCAATAGCGATGAGGTCCGTGATCTTCGTAAGGAAGCCCGTGATCTGAAAGAAGTGGTTGCCGAACAGATGCTCGAAATGCGCCTACTCAAAAAACGTATGGCCCGCCTCTTTGCAAGAGTAGATTTTTTGATAGCAATCGCACGGTCTGCGTAAACGTATGCGGCATATCGATCATCTGATCGTCGCCAAGATGGATATTCGCGCGGCCCGGTCCTCATAAGCTTGTCGGCTTCGAGAAGCCATTTTTTTGACCAGGTGTCCGGTCCGCCGATCAACCGTTCGGCCATCTCACTTTCCACTCGCAAAAGCGTATCTCTCGATAGATTGTAACTCCTTTTTATTTTTGCCGCAGATTTGGCGGGCACATTCCGATATGTTTCTTGGTGACGCAAGGTTGCCTACGCGTTGTTGGCTAGCGCTACAACTGCAGTGTTGCGGTGAGACCGGGCAAGCAGCCCGGGCAACCAAAAGCCCAATTGGGTCTCGCTCTTCGCCAGCCACGGTAAAGCAGCTCGCGCACCGTGGATAAACAGTGTTCGCAAATAGATGTTACCCCGCCTGCTTATGCCCAGAAGCTTAGGCTTGCCGCCGGGTGGTTCGTTGTTTTGGAACCAGGCTTGCTGTTCAACGCGGGCGTGCGACACTTGCCGATATCAAGCTGGGCATCTGCGGAGAGCACGGCGGTGATCCGGCTTCGATCGCGTTCTGTGAGTAGGTTGGGCTCGACTATGTCAGTGCTTCGCCATTCCGCGTGCCGATTGCCCGTCTGGCGGCGCAGGCAATTTTGGAGAAATGAAGGGCAGGCTTTTTGACGGCGAAGAATTTTCTTCCCGTCGGTCAAAAGCTCGGCGTACGCAAGATCACCATCCGGCCGTTTGCTTAGTGGGGAGTGATCCACCGCTCGCAGACTGCTCAGAAATGTTTAATTATGTATCGCCCGTAACGGATCGATTCCGACCTCTTTGCAACAGGGTTGCGCTTGCCACCATCATCGCAATCATGGCCGCTGCCATGATTGGCGCATCACTCTGCGCGCCGAACTTGCGGAATAATAGTGCGGCCACCAAGGCACCGAGCGTCTGACCGATCAACCGTGACAACGATAGCATTGCCGATCCAGCTCCCGAACGCGAGTGGGGCGCGGTTGCCAGCATGCTATAGTTGTTGGGAACCTGGAAAATTCCAAAACCGATACCGCAAATTGCCGCAGCCAAAGCTATCAGGAAAGTTGAGACGCCCGGCTGCATTAACGAAAGCAAGATTGCTCCGCCTGCGAGTAGAATTAGCCCCGCACCGCACAGCCAGACTGATGGATAGCGATTAACCAGTCGGCCGGAGACGAAGGCGGCGATCATGATACCAAGCGGCAAGGGGACCATCAGCAGGCCGATCGCGTCTGGCTCGAATTGAAACCGCTGCTGGAGAATAAAGGGAAATGACAATGTGATCAGTATCATCGCGGCGTAGGCTGCTGCCGACATTGCATAGGCTTTACGCAACGAACGGAGCTTCAGCAAATCTAGAGGCACCATCGAATCTTGGCTGGTGGAGGTGCGTTTTCCGAGGAGAAAAATGGCTGGAACCGCGACACAGACTTCAAACAACGTCCAGCCTGAGATGGTATTCTGGGCAAAGTCGTTAAGAGCCAGGAAGATCGCGGCAAAACCCACGGCGGACAGTAGCGCCGAAGAGTGTTCGAAAGGTTGTCTAGCCGACGCCGTCGAGGGAATTGCCCAAATCCCGAGCGCAAGTGAAAGCAGCCCGAACGGAAGGCCCACGGCAAAAACAGCATGCCAACTTGCCATTGACAAAACAAGTGCGCCAACTGCCGGTCCTGCGGCCGAGGCAATCGAAACGGCTATGGTATTGTAGCCAATTCCACGCGGGATGAATTCGGGGGGATAGATTGTCCGAACCAATGCCCCGCTGACCACCATTACCGCAGCCGCGCCAATTCCCTGGACGAAGCGCGATATTGCGAGAACTGGAAGGTTGGTGGCTAAGATACTTCCAGAGGCTGCAAGCATGAAAAGTACGATTCCTGCCAGATAGACCTTTTTGTAGCCGAGGATTTCACTGGCCTTGGCCATCGGCAAAAGTGCCATCACTATGGCAATCTGAAAGGCATTTATGGCCCACACCGATTTTGCCGCAGTTACTTCCAGGCCCTTGGAGATAAATGGGAGCGCAACGCTCGCGATCGATACGTCCATTATGGTTAGAAATATAGCGCACCAAATCGAAAGTGCTGCCCAGAGACGACGAGGTGCCGGAAGTCCAGTTATGGCCTGGGCTCCGTCCGGTCTACTTGGCGGCCGCCCTTGGGGCGTCCCATCTTTCGCAATCATGTCTTTGTTGCTTTGGGTTTTTCGCCCATCCTGTTGCGCTTCCTACTCAATATGGCGGTCTCCGTCGCGTCAGCCGTGAAGTAGGAAGCAAACGGGACGATCTGCTCCGTTTGCCTTCAGAATATCTGGCACACCTGCGGGTTTCAGCAGAAGGCACTCAGGGCGAACGACAGGTGTATTTCCTGCCCTTCGCCCTTTCTAGTGCCTGCCTAATGATCGGCTTTTCTCTCGGGTCGCCTGGCGTAACGTTCTAACTGGGGATAAGCCGATCAGGGAGTACCCTTTTCGGCATTACATCTTGAGAATGGCCTTGATTGCGTTACCGGAAACTTCCGTATCCTCGACGGCCTGATTGATCTGGTCGAAATCGTAGTACGTGCAGAGCCGTTCGAACGGAAACAGGCCGGCCTCGCGCATCGCAATCAGTTGCGGGATGAAGACTTGCGGCGTGCTCGAACCTTCGACAACTCCGCGTAATTTGCGGCCGAAAAGCATATTGTTCATGTCAAGCGAGAATTCGGTACCTAACGAAGCCCCGCCGACTACAGCTGTTTCGCCCATGGTATGTGTACTGTCTACCGCGCTGCGCAGAACTTGAGGAATGGCGGTGGTATCTATAGCATAGTCCGCGCCGCCGCCCGTTAAGGCAATAATCGTTTCCTGGGCATTTGTGTTTGTGGCATCGATAATATCGGTTGCACCAAGCTCACGGGCCAGTTGTAAACGCGTGGGATTGCGATCGACTGCGATAATCTTGAGGCAACCGGAAACCTTTGCAGCCATCACCGCGCTGAGACCAACCGAGCCGACGCCGAAGATCGCGATCGACGAGCCCGGGGCAGGCTGCAATGCATTGAGGACGGTGCCCGCGCCGGTTTGAATTCCACAGCCCAGCGGACCGAGAAGTTCTATCGGCGCGTCGTCGGCGACCTTGACGCAGTTGTTTTCGGTTGCGATCGAGTAGGTCGCGAATGAGGACTGTCCGAAGAAGCATGCATTCATCTCTTCTCCGTTGCGCGTAATTGGAGTCGATCCGTCGAGTCTGCGACCCATAAAATTGAGTGGGAAGAGGCTTGGGCAATAGGCTTGGTGGCCCTTCCGGCACGATGGGCAGGTTCCGCAATAGCTGAATGACAACACCACCTTGTCGCCAGGCTTGACTGTGGTGACGCCGCGCCCGACCTTTTCGATAACGCCCGAACCTTCATGGCCTAGCACGACGGGAAGTGGCGTCGGATAATATTGGTCGCGGACGGTAAGATCGGTGTGGCACATCCCGGCCGCAGCTATCTTTACGAGTACTTCATTGTCACGGGGCTCTTCGATATCTACGTTATCAAGGACAAATTTCCCGCCCTGGCTTTCAATGATCGCGGCATAGGCTTGCATATTGAATCTCCCTTTATTGCGCTCTCGGGCGCTCGCTTAACAGAAAAAATACAGGTTCTTATCTTGCGTTACCCTGGCATCGAGCAGGAGCTTGCGCCGGAACACCTTGAAACCATCGCCAACCCGGCGCAAACTGTCCTCGCGACCCAGCGTGTGCACGGTCGTCTCAAGCTGGCGGCGGTTCCGATAAACGAGCAGGTTTGAATAAACGTCGAATTCGTCCTTGCCCGCATCGAAAGCTTCAACGTTGCCGATAAAATACCTTATTTTGGAGGGAGGATCCTCCATCCACACGGTACCAGTATAGAGCCGCTCGACCCGCTGATCGAGTTCGCCGTAATCGTCATTATAGATAGCGGCGTCGTCAGGAGTGGGGTCGGAGCGGCGGTCCCGGAGAAAGCGCTGTTCGTAGATTGGCATCCAGTAATGGATGTCCTCCGCGACCATATCCTTGAGCCACTCGCGGTATTGTCCTGTTTGCCACAATCGGACTTCGGCGCGGTAATGCGTCTCGATAGCGAACTGCACATCCGGTCCTACTGAAATCTGCTTAACTGACATAAATTCTCCGGTTTTCGGTACGTTTCGTGTAGAAATTTATCTACTACTCGGCCGCAGCGAGCCTATCGGTCCAATATTCGCGATTGGGGAAAACCAAATCCCATGTGTCGTCGTTTGCCTTCACCGCCGTCCAATCGGGCGCATCCAGCATCTCCTTCCAGAAACGATAGAAACCGCGATAGGATGTTTCGCCGATGAAACTGGATCCAACGATCCCCGGATAGACCGGGTGCGGCCCTTCGAAGCCAGCACCCATGCTGGAGTCCATTCGACCATCGCGGGTGATGTTTCCGCGGTTGACATGGGTCGCCGACGACATATTCTCGCCATCGTCGCTTTCCAACGTCCCGGCAGTCCCGAAACTCCGACTGGCTTCACGCTGGATACTTCTCTTGGTTTCGGGGTCGGCGTCGCGTGGCACCATCGTGTAGGTCCATACCTCAATCTCGTGTGGCCCGCGTGGATGCCAGACCTTGAACGTATTGGTGCCGTATAGGAACGAGCAGTTCGGGAAGATCGAGCAATTCCAATGGCCGACGTAAAGGTTCTCACGCTCAGGCCCAAACTTTCGGCCCACTTCAGCCCGAGTTTCGGCAAGGTACTTTGCCCAGCCTTCTCGTTTGACGTGGATTGCCGCTGCCGCGTTGTTTATTACTCCGAAGCCGTGCCCGTGCCGGGTCGTGAACTGGAGGCCGAAATCTTCGAAGGGCATGTCAGCGCGGTTACCCGCCAGACCGGCAAGTTCGCCGCCGATTCCGGCCAAGGCAGCGGCGTGGGTCCAGCCTACGTGGTAGGCGTCGCCGACGAAATTTTCAGTCGGCACTTTCCAGTTGCAAGCCAAAAGGCTCTTCATTGGCGGTCCCTGCAATTCCAGCCCGCCTCCGGCGCCCTCCCAAATCGTGTCAAGGTACCAGCGGAATTCCCCCAGATATCCTTCTAGGCATGGCGCTTCAGAATCGCAGCAGCCGAAAATGAAACCCTTGTAGGTCTCCACCCGGACGGGTTTAGCGGCTAGCCGCGATTTGTCGAGCTGGTCGTGGTAGCACCGCGATTCGAGAGGGACATCAACGAGGCTACCGTCCTGCCCATATACCCAGCCGTGGTAGTTGCAGACGAAGGCCTTGGCATTGCCGCTGTCGGCATGGCAAATCTGGTTGCCGCGGTGGGTGCACGAATTGATGAACGCCCGGAATGATCCATCGGGCTGATGCGACAGGACGACCTTGTCTTCGGCCATATAGGTGGTGATGAAATCGCCGGGCTTGGGGAGGAGCGACTCGTGGCCCAGAAATAGCCACGTGCGCCCAAAAATCCGCTCCAGCTCAAGATCATACACGTCCTTATCCCAGAAAATCTCGCGCGACTGACTCGATTCGATTGTGTCGACAAGGCGGGGGTCTCCGGTCATAATTCTCTCCGTAAAGCTCATTTGGCTTGCACCAATTAGGCCCAGTCATTATAGGCAACGTGATGCACCATATGCAAAAAAGAACTGTTCTGCAAGCAGCTTTTGTCCCACAAGGCGCAGGATTTTGAACGCGTTTGTTAGGCATCTCGCCGGCTGGCGCGGTGCGGGGCCAGCGATCTGGAACTCGCCCACCCTGCTGCTTTGCCTGGCGTCCTTCTTCTGGGCGTTGAACCCGATTGTCGGCCGGGCAGCGCGCGACCTGATCTCTCCCCTGTCGCTTGCATTCTGGAGATGGGTGGTTGCTTTCCTGTTCTTGCTGCCTTTCGCCTGGCGATATATCAAGGCCGACAGCCAGGCCCTGCGCGAGTCCTGGCTGGGGCTCGTGCTGCTCGGTCTTTTTGGTGTGGGGCTGTTCAGCTATCTCGTCTATTCGGCGCTTCAGTACACTACTGCGACCAACAGTCTGATGCTGCAAGCCATCATGCCGATAATGACGATCGTGATACCAGCGGTTGTGTTTGGGGAGCGGTTGCGGCCACTTCTTGTGCTCAGCGCTGGATTGTCATTTGTAGGGGTCATATGGATCGTGACTAAAGGGCATCCGTTCGCCCTGCAATGGAGCGCACTCAACCGCGGGGATTTGCTCGCCGTGACAGCTGTATTCCTTTATTCGGCCTACGCCACCTTCCTGCGCAAGGTGCCGGCCGTACATCACCTTACCTTGCTCGCCGTCCTTTTCGCGATCGGCGCAGCATCGCTGGCAATACCCTACTTCACCATGCTGGCCAGCAAGGGCCTGTCGTTGCCGCCGGCCGAAGTGGTGGCTGCCGTTCTGTATGTCGGGATATTTCCCTCGCTTGCCGCCTATGGCCTGTTCAACCGTTCGGTAGTGCTGATCGGATCGGTTCGCGCAGGGGTCTATATGAACTTGCCGACGGTGTTCGGGGTCGGACTTGCCATACCGCTCCTTGGTGAATATCTTTCTTCATATCATTTTGTGGGCGCGATCATGATCATCGCTGCGATCGCCATTTCACGTCGATAACCCCGCGACCCTCCGAATCCGCAACCCAGGACGCTTGAAGCCATGACCAAAAAACAACACAATCAGTCCTATGCCGATGCTTTTCGTCACGCTGCCGAAGACCCTGAAGGCTTCTGGGCGAACGCCGCGCAGGCGATCGACTGGTTTTCCGAGCCCCGGCTGGCCTATGACGAAGACAAGGGCTGGTTTTCTGACGGGATTCTCAACACCTGCCACAACTGCGTGGACAGGCATGTCCTGGCCGGCCGCGGCGACGCAGTTGCACTGACCTACGACAGCCCCGCGACAGGCGCTTATCGCAGCTACACCTATTCACAACTGCGGGACGAAACAGGGCGAGTGGCGGCGATGCTTGCCAGCCTGGGTGTGTCGAAGGGCGACCGAGTCGTCCTCTTCATGCCGATGGTGCCCGAGACGGCCTTAGCGATGCTGGCTTGTGCGCGTCTGGGTGCGATCCATTCCGTAGTTTTCGGCGGATTCGCCGCACCGGAACTAGCCAAGCGGATTGATGATGCGGAACCCAAAGTAATCCTGACCGCCTCGTGCGGGATCGAGGGGGCGAGGGTCATTGCCTACAAACCTTTGGTCGATGAGGCGGTTGAACTTTCGTTGCATGGCGTCGAACATGTCGTCCTTCTGCAGCGCGAGGGCCTGGCGGCCGACCTTGGCCATGACCGAGACATTGACTGGCAGGAACTCCGCAGCCGCACCGCAAGCGATGCAATGCCAGCCTGTTTGCCGCTCGCTTCGACGGACCCGCTCTATATCCTCTACACCTCGGGAACCACCGGAACTCCCAAGGGTGTCGTGCGCGACAATGGGGGTCATGCTGTCGCGCTTTCGTGGTCCCTGACGAATATCTATGGCATAAGCTCGGGCGACGCCTTCTGGGCTGCATCGGACGTTGGCTGGGTCGTGGGCCACAGTTATATCGTCTATGGGCCCTTGCTGGTCGGCGGAACCTCCGTTCTATTCGAGGGAAAACCGGTTGGCACGCCCGATGCGGGCACCTTCTGGCGGACGATTACACGCAACAAGGTCAAGACCTTTTTCACCGCACCCACTGCGATCCGGGCAATCCGCAAGGAAGATCCCGAAGCAAAGTTCCTGAAGGAGATCGGCACGGGCGATTGCCGCGCTATCTTCCTTGCCGGTGAACGCGCCGATCCTGCAACCATTGACTGGCTTGAACGGGAAAGCGGGCTGCCGGTGATCGATCACTGGTGGCAGACCGAACTGGGCTGGCCTGCCATCGCCTCATGTTTCGCGATGGGCGATTTGCGGCGCAAGCCGGGCAGCGCGGGGCTAGCGGTGCCAGGCTACGAATTTGCTATCCTCGACGACGATGGGCGCGCGGTAGACGAAGGCGAAAGCGGCAACGTCGTTATTCGGACGCCCCTGCCGCCTGGTGCCTTCCGGACGCTGTGGAACAACGAGGCTGCCTATCGGAAAAACTTCGCCAGTTTCCCGGGCTATTACGAAACGGGCGATTCCGGCTATCGCGACAGCGCCGGTTTTCTTCATATCATGGGCCGGACCGATGACATCATCAATGTCGCAGGTCACCGCCTTTCAACCGGACAGATGGAAGAGATTGTGGCACGCCTTGCCGATGTTTCCGAATGCGCGTTGGTCGGTGCGAAGGATTTGGTCAAGGGCATGGTTCCTGTTGCATTCGTAACGGCGCGAGCAGGCACAGCGGATGAACTCGCGATTGCCGAACTTGTCATCGAGGCCGTGCGCGCCGAACTGGGCGCAGTCGCGACATTGAAGACCGTGTATGTGGTCGATCAGTTACCGAAGACCCGATCTGGAAAGATTCTCCGCAACCTTCTGCGCAAGATCGTCGATCACGAACCTTTTAGTCTGCCGCCAACGATCGATGACGCCACCATCCCCCATGCTATCGCCTTGCGAGTAAACGGCACCTGATCATTGGCGCGGCCGGTCTCGAGCAGTCTCCATCAAACCGGAATCACTGAAGATCGTAGCGCGGCAAGCCGGGTGCGCGCCGTCAGCGCCTATGGCACAGATTTGAGGTTGTGATTCAAGGAGGATTGACGCGGCTTCAGACACTTTCCGTCGGCCTTGCTGCGCTTGGCGTGGTGGCGCTCGCCTTTGGGAAAGGCGGCAGCAGCTTGTGGATCGGGATGGTTCTGGCAGTATCGTTCAGCACCGCCGACCTGATCCGCAAGAATGCTCCTTTGGACCCGCTCTGCGGCCTTCTTCACTTGTTTGCGTTCGGGTGAATCTGGGTCGGATTGGCCTATTTCACCGTGGCCGCCTTGCGCAAAAAGCGCGTGCCCAGAACCTAAGAAATTGACAGGCCATTAGTTTTCAACTGCGCGTACGACCACGCGCTGGCTGTACCAATGCACCAAAGTCGAAGAGTGGATCGGTTCGGCCCCGCTCACTCTCCCCTCCGATTCCGCCCAGTGTCCAACTTTATCGAGACCTTACCACGATCGAAGTCGCTCAATCGCGTCAGCCGGTTAATCTTCCCACTTGGCCGCCAGTGTCAGAACCTAACCTCGAACGAAACGCCGATCTTGCGCGGCTGTTCGTAGAACCCATCTGTACTGAAAGTCCCCGGCCGAATTGTCTGCAGAACCTTTTCGTTGGTCAGATTCGTCACCCATACGCTCGCCTTCCAGGCCCCGCTGTCGGGGGTCCAGAAAATCGAGGCGTTGGTCAGCGTGTAGGAAGGCTGCGAGAAATTATTTAGGAAGTCATAATACACACGCGAACTCCATGAAATATTCGCGCCTGCTCCGAACGTCCCTCCGCCCAACGCAGTCGTATAATCCGCTCCGAGGTTGCCCGACCACTCCGGCGCACGAGTCATCACCTTGTCCGAGGCATCGACCGTGATGACGGTGTTGCCGCCAGTCGGTCGCGGAATGAAGCCTTGCGCCGCTGTGAAATCCTGATACCGGGCATGCATGTAGGCGACGGCAGCGCGAAACTTGAGGCCGTCGAACGGAGAAATGAAGGTTTCCAGCTCTCCGCCGTAAATCTCGGCGTTGGCGGCATTCTGGAGGATATACGCGGGGCTGTTCGCAGCACGAGCTTGGAGTTGCAGGTTTTTATACTCGTAATAATATCCCGCCAGGTTCATGCGCAGCCATGGCAAGGGATCGGATTTCAAGCCAATTTCATAAGCAGTGATTTCTTCAGGAAGAACCGGAGTACTCAATATCGCAGCCATATTGTATACGCCGCTCTTGAACGCCGTGCTGTGATTGGCATAAACATTTGTACGTGGAGCAACCTCGTAGCGAGCGCCGACTTTGTAGTTGAACTTGTTGAATGTTCTGCTGACGTCGTTTACAACCGTTGTCCCATTCACTACTTGCGTAAAGCTGCGCTTCTCGGTCGTGTAGCGTCCACCGAGCGTCACGAAGAAGCCGCTCGCCAACTCATAAGTTCCCTCGCCGAAACCGGCGAAAGAGCGACCCGCCAGTTCGGGCTGGAGGCGCGGGCCTACCAAGGGACTGGGCGGCGTGGTCGTCGAAAGTGGGCTAAGGTCCGAGTGGCCGCCGAATTGGTAGAAATATCCGCCGAGGAGCCATTGAAACGGACCGGGGTCGGTTGAGCTCAACTTGAGTTCGGAGCTGCCCGATTCAGTGGCGAAGGTTGCCGGGAAATTTCCTATGTCGATGTTTGAGGCATCGGAGTCGGTCTCCTGGTACCAGCGAAGGTTGAGAAACCCGCTGGTTGACTCAAGATTTACGCTTCCCAGATCGATCGAGACGTGAAGAGCAGCAGTCCATCGACGCAGGTCAAGTACTGGAATGCGGGTTAGCGACGCTTCCCACGCGTCACTGGGCAGAATGACCCCGGGGAATTCTCGTCCAAGTGTATTACCGTCAATCGGCTGGGGGGAATTGGTTGTGCTTTCCTGGTCGAAGAATTCGCCCGTCAGAACGACCTTGATACTGTCTGCCGGGTTCAGCAGGAGTTTGCTGCGGATATCGATCACGCGCTGATCGCCCAAGGTCCCCCCGCGAACGAGGTCCTTGATGTAGCCATCATTCTTGCGGAAGAGACCCGCGATGTCGAAGGCCGCACTTTCGCTGATCGGCCCCGTAACGTAAAAGCGGGCATCATAGTCGCCAGCGTCGTTGCGCATCCGGCCGACACGCAGTGACGCCTTGCCACGAAAATTGAAGCTCGGGTCAGGCGTTATGACGTTGATGAGACCGCCGGTGGCATTGCGCCCGAAGGTGGTGCCCTGCGGGCCACGCAAGACCTCGACCCGCTCGACTTCGACCAAGTCCACCCAATTCGCTGCCGATTCCGGCTGATAGACACCGTCCACATATATCGCAATGTTCGGCTCGTCGCCGATCGAGATGCCGGTCGATCCGACGCCGCGAATGACCGGCTGGAAAACGCCCATGTTGCGGCTGCCGACGAAACCGGGAACGACTTGTGTCAGGGTGCGGACGGTCGAAACGTCTGCCGCCGCCAGACTATCACCGGTAATCGCGGTAACTGCGACCGGGACGTCCTGAAGACGCGCCTCGCGTCTGGTGGCGGTAACTACGATTTCCTCGAACGCCGAGCCAGATTTTTGCTGTTGCGTCGAGTTCGGCTGAGGCTCAGTTGCTTGACCTTCCGCCGTATCCTGTGCCGCTTCCTGCGCCAAGGAGACCGAAGGCGAGCAAAGTGCTACCGAGCAAACCCCTGCAAACAATACCAAGCGTATGCGATCAAATCCTATCTTCACGACATTTCTCCCCCCTAATTTGCTGAGCGTTTGTTTCGGGCTTCAGCTTGTTCAAATGATCTCTTCAACAAACAAGCGAGCGCACATAACGTCCCGGACTTGCCACCATAGAGTTCGCACTGCGAATCGCGATGCTTGCCTCACCAGGTAAATCTCATTAGCAAACGCGATGCACTATGTGCAACCGTTTTTGCAATGGACGATCGGATTGGCGAGAGAGCAAGGAAAATTTGGGCGGTTTCTCGGAACACCGGTCGCGCCGTGTAACCGTTCGATGCTGGGATAGTCCGCCCACGCTGATGTTTGCGGCTTCGTTTTTTGGCGCGCTCAATCTTGTTGTTGCGCATGCGGCGAGAGGAGTGAATTCGCCGGTCTCATTGGTTTTTTGGCGCTGGACCATCGCATTCGGTGTCCTGGCGCCTTTTGTAATGAAGTACTTGACGCGTGAGTTCCCGGTCATCCTCGATCCTGGCACAGGCTGGGCACCTCCATCAACCTAATGATTTGACGCTTTGGAGCCATGTTTCACGTCGGCATGATGCCCGGCACGCCTGTCCGGCTGATATTTGATCCATATTCGCCTGTTTTGGCTTCCGATCCTGGATTTTGGACGCACCTATCCTGTAGCCGCCCGTCGCTCGTAGAAGATCAGGCGCTGCATGTTATAGGCGAGATTAACGAGCATGATCTTGGTTTCCGCACGCTTGATGCCGATGGTGCGGATATAAAGCCCCATATGCGCCTTTTGCTGCGCGAAGACATGTTCGACGAATGCCCGGACCTTCGATTTGACACTGTTCGCTTTGCGTGTGCGGTCCGGCATTGCTTTGCCTCTGGGCTTCTTGCGGTGGATGCGGCTCACGCGGCCATGTGCCTCAAGCCATGCCTCATTTTTCTTGGAACGATAGGCCGTGTCTGCCCAGACATCCGATGCGGTGTTGTCGCTCGTCACCACTTCACGCAACTGCGATCCATCATGGCGCGCCCCGTGCGTCACCACCGATTTGCGGATGAAGCCAAAGCGGCGATCAATAGCGATGTGGTTCTTGTAGCCAAAGCTTGGGATGGCAATATCAATTTGCGGCTTTGCGTTCGCGGCAGTGCGGGCCTTGGCGAACTTCACAGTCCAGCGCGCATCCGTATCCTTTTGTGCTGCCTTGGCGGACTTGTCAGACCAGACCTCACCGGCTGTTTTTCCCGCCTTGATCGCGTCCTTTTCGGCCCCAGTGTTGCGCTGCTTGGGAGCCGCAACGAGGGTCGCGTCGACAATCTGGCCGCCCATGGCGAGGTAACCGCTGGTGCGTAGCCGGTTGTCAAACGCATCGAACAGGACGGTAATCGACTTCGCTTCTATCAACCGTTCACGAAAAAGCCGGATCGTGTTGGCATCAAATGTCGGCGCACCAAGATCGACCCCAAGGAAGCGCAGCCAACTCAACCGATCCCGGATCAGATATTCCATCCGCGCATCACTGACATTATTCTGTGCAGCCAGGATCAGTATTTTGAGCATCGCCACCGGATCATAGGGGGTGAGAGCGCAGCCATGCCGGGGGCATGGCGAGCACGAGCCCGGCCGCCCTTCGTGCCATCCGAATAGCCAAGCGCATTGTCCAGCATCGAACGAAACGCTTCAAAGTCAACAATCCGACCCAGTTCCTCCAGCGGATCGCCGTTCGCCGACAGCCGCTTCAAATGATCCGATAATCCAAACAAAACCTGCCTGCTTCATCACCGCCTCCTCATCAAAACAATGAATCAGATCACGCACTGAACCACTAACCGGCTGACGCCGGTCGTCTAATCGAGGGTCATAATGCAAGTCCTTTTTGCAATTGGATGTAGTCAGGATGTGGGTTGATCATGAATGTGTATGCCAGGAAGCAGGGTCGTCTTCGCAGTCAGCATAAGCCGCTGCATGATGGAGCTTCGCGGGAGGGGCCTTCCAATGTAGGTTACGCACTTCACTAAAGTGCGGTGCAACGGCGTCGCGGAATAGCCCGGCTCACGTCCCCGGCAGGGACACGCCCATGCGATCAATGCATGAACACTAAGACAAACCAGTCATGCTGCTGCACCTATGCTTGGGTTAAAAAATTCTCCAGATTTCAACATGGCATGCATAGTGACGGCCAGCTTGCGAGCCAAGGCGGTAGCGGCACGCTTAAAGCCGATCTGTTCCTTGAGCTTGAGGCCCCATGTTCTCAAGCCACTGTGGGCGAAGCTTCGGGTTAGGATGACAATAGCGGCCTCGTACAGCAGCCCGCGCAGAGGCTTGTCGCCACGCCGTGAGATATGGCCATCATAGGCAACCTCACCGGATTGGTAGCGACGTGGTGTAAGACCAAGCCAGGCCGCTACCGATCGAGACTTCCGGAAATTGTCTGGATCTTCAATAGCCGCCATAAATGCGGTGGCCGTGATGGTTCCAACCCCAGGGATCGACATCAGAATCTGACACGCTTCGTTTCGACGCGCATCGGCGACGAGCTTTCGACTGAGTTCGGCTGTTCGCTCACGCAGGCTGCGCCAGACCGCGAGCACGGGTAGAATGATTGTTGCCAATTCGCCCTGATCGTCCAGCAAACGACAAACATTCTGATCGAAAACATTGCCTTGGCCGGCGGGGACAATCAGGCCGAATGTCTTCATTATCCCACGAATTTGATTGGACAACTCGACCGTCATTCGTACCAACCGCGTACGCACTGTGATCAGCGTGCGCGCGAGCATGCTATCGAAACCCTTGACCCGTACCGACTTAAAATAGCCAATCTCCGCTAGCTGAGCCAAGCCATCAGCATCATTGGCATCAGTCTTATTGGGGGCCATGTTAAGTGCGCCAGCAGCATGGCGTGCATCAATACAGATCGCAGGCAGACCCTCTTGTATCAGCGCGTGATAGAACCAAACCGATAAGGGGCCTGTTTCGAAAACGATTAGTTCTACTGCAGGCGCGCGCTTTCGAACAAGTTCCGCAATGACCTTCGGATCAGAGGCGCATTTACCGCGCCACATCCGCTTACCATTGCGGCGAATAGAAACTGCCGTCTCTTTCAACGAAACATCGAGTCCGATATACTCTTTCATGGCTGTTCTCCGTTAGATGCCTGAGCCCGACTTTCAATCGCGAGCCCGTATCTCCATCTTATCGGGGAACAGTCGCCCGCTTCTACGCAGAACTGCCTTCGGAGCGACTCGCTCCCACGATTACTCCATGTAGGTTCATGGCTTGGGGCTGAAGCCAGGTTTGTTTGGCTTGGTATGCCTATCCAGATAATTCAGGATTACGTCGTCGGTGATATTGCCGCTGGTGGTGGAGAAATAGCCTCGTGCCCAGAAGCGCTGGCCCCAGTAGCGTTTGCGGATATGTTCGAACTCCTGCTGTATCTTGCGCGATGAACGTCCTTTGGCCCGGCGCACAAAGTCGCTGACCGCAATGTGGGGCGGTATCTCGACGAATCTATGGACGCCTCCTGCGCAAGGTGTTTTTGCATGATACAGTCAGCATGGTTTGCACGAATCTATCCGGCCTGTTGTTGGAGCAATTTTGCGCCTGGCCTTGATGGGAATCCGCTACTTCCGGCCTCCGAACATGTTCGGCCTCACAGGCCTTCGTCGAAATCAGGCTTCGAAGCGGCGGTCCTTGCCGTTGCACCATCAGTATCCACCTCGCATTCATTACCGCCTTGGCGGCGATCCCGTTGGCATACCCTATTATGCAGGCACATATTCTTCGTTGCGCGCTAGTATCACCCAAGCCATTCGCGCAGTCTTATTGGCGAGCGCAACCAATGCTTTGTTAAAGCCCGCCCGCGCGATAACGCTTTTCAACCAGACCGATCGGCGATCATCCTGATCAGCCAATCGGCTAGTGACAGCACGCGCACCATGGATGAGCTGGCGCCGCAGATAATGATTGGCACGTTTACCGATCCCGCCAAGTCTCGGCTTGCCCCCGGTCGTGTATTGACGGGGCACCAAGCCAATCCAGGCCGCGAGCTCACGGCCTGAACGGAAGTGATGGCCATCACCAACAGCGGCAACAAGTGCGGTAGCGATGACGGGGCCCACGCCGGGCAAGGCTACCAATCGACGGCAGGCGTCATGCTCGCGGCAAATAGCGACGATCCTGGTATCGAGCTTGGAGAGCCGCGCATCAACGTCGCGCAATTGATCCAGCAATTCAGAAAACAGAAAGTAAGCGAGTTCGGATAATTCTGTCTCTGCAACCGCCGCCGGAGCATGATCACGAAAGCGCCAAGCACCTTTAGACAACGCCACGCCATATTCGGCAAGTAGCCCGCGTGTATGGTTGATCAGCGATGTGCGCTGAGTGATCAATCGCTCCCGTACACGATGCAGCGATTGCAAGTCCTGCTGTTCGGTCGTCTTTACAGGCACGAAACGCATCGTCGGTCTGGATGCAGCATCGTAGATCGCTTCGGCATCGACCGCATCATTTTTGGAGCCGCGCACGAATGCTTTCACAAACCGGGGATTCACCAAACGTATTTCCCGTCCAGATGCTTTGAACCGCCTACCCCAATGATGGGCACTCGCACAGGCTTCCATCGCAATGACAACTGGATCAAGCTTAGTCACAGCTGCCTCGAACTTAGAGCGGCTTACCTTGCGAGAAACCACTACACCATCAGCAGTGATCCCGTGCATATGAAATGATCGCTTCCCCAAATCTACCGCCAGTAATTGAATCGTCATCGTATTTCTCCTTTCCATTAGATCATTTAATATTGATCGGAAAACAGGAGGCGTCCATCCCATAACATATGCACATGATCGCGCGACAGAGCGCCATGAATGATGATCACGCCCAGCTCGCTGCAAACCTGCCGAATGATCTCGCGCACTCGCAAGCGTACTTCACCATGTAGCACCTTGAAGCGGTATTTTGGTGCCCAGACAATGTGATATCGGTGATGAAAAGCCGTGTGGCTGCCGCGTGAATATGGCATAAGCACTATCCTTCAGAAAATGACTTCGCCTGCGAGCCGGTCATTTTCTGAAGGATAGTGCTGAGCAAATAATAACGGCTGAAGCCTTCTACCAGCTATAAGCTGGTGGGTTTACTCCAAAGGTGAGACACTAAATGCGAGAGGTTTTTGGAGGTGCCCAGCTTTCCATATTGGGCTTGATCGGTGTCGGAGCTTCCACGTACATGGTCTACTGGAGCCTTCAATACACGACTGCGATCAACAACCTGCTTCTGCAGTCGGCCATGCGCATCCTGATGCTGGCCTTGCCTGCGCTCTTCTTCGATGATGCGATTGCAATGCACAGCATCAGGATGGGCTCTGCTCTCCGTATTGGGAATCGTCGGATAGTGACAAAGGGTGATCCGAGCGATTTCACATGGGGGTGATGAACCGGGGGACCTGGTCGCGATCGCGACCGTCGGGCTTTATGTAACCTACGGCACCTTGTTCAGACGAGTACCGCCGATGCACCATCTCAGCCTTTTGGGAGCGCTTTTCGCCGTATGCGTGCTGTGCCTCGGCACTCGTTCGAGACTTCTGGATGGGTCCTATGCCTGCGCGGCCTAAATGGATTTGTTTCGCCCGGATTGACTGTCTTGCCCCTCGCGATCATTTGCGATCGCCATCTTGGCTCTTGAGGGCATGTGCTGGAATTATTTTCGTCTCGACAAAACTCTCCCGCCTGGCAAACGGACAGGCGCGCGTAGCCGCGAGCTGCTCGGCAATCTCAGGATGGTGCTGACAACCTTGCCAACTCGGCCATGGTCGAGCGCTTCGGTCCAGTCTTTATTCAGGCTGGTCGTGGGAGCCGGGCCGGGAGGGCTGATCGGATTCGCCTACAATGGTACTCCGCGCGCGCTGGCCATTTCACTCGTCGCGGTAGGTCTCATGACTCTGGCGCTTGTTCTGTACAGCGAGCGAGGGAAGCTGTTCGACAATTCGGGCGACGCGCAATCGCACGGTTGATCCGGAATTATTTAAAATCGGACCCAATTTCTTCTGAAACCCCGGGCGCAGGTCGGTCTGATACCATCCGGACACCGTCAATGACGATCGGGCTGGCCACTCCGGGACGTCCTGCACGTTCAATCGCCATGCCGCGCGCAATGACTTGCGGGTTGGCGAATACCTGGTCCAGCTCGTTGATCGGGCCGGCAGAAATTCCTGCATTTTCGAGCAACTCGAAAAGTTCCTCCCGGTTCCATTGTGTTGTAATCTCTTCGATAGCCTTGATCAACTCTACCCGATTGCGAATCCGCTGGGGATTGGTGCTGAAGCGCTCGTCCCGGTCAAGCGCAATATTCAGCACCCGGCAAAGGGCGGCGAACTGGCCGTCATTGCCGACCGCGATGATCAGATCTCCATCGCGGGTCGGGAAGGCCTGATAGGGTGCCAGATTGGCATGGCCGTTGCCGACCCGGCGCGGCACCACCCCTGAGGTCATCCAGTTCAGCGCCTGATTGCCCATGACGCTGACCTGGGTATCGAGCAGCGCCATGTCGATATGTGCGCCGACGTCTGATTCACGCCGTTGGTTGAGCGCTGCCAGCACTGCCACCGCGCTGTAGACCCCGGTAAACAGGTCGGCGGCCGCAATGCCAGCCTTCTGCGGCTCGCGCTGCGGCTCGCCGGTCATTGACATGAGCCCACCCATGGCCTGGGCGATGTAGTCGTATCCGGGACGGTGGGCATAAGGCCCGGTCTGCCCGAAGCCGGTGATTGAGCAGGTGATAAGGCGCGGGCTAATCCGCGATAAGGCTGCATGGTCAAGCCCGTATTTGGCCAGCCCGCCCACCTTGTAATTCTCGATCATGATGTCGGCGCTTGCCGCAAGACTGCGGACAATATCCTGACCTTCGGGGGTTGTGATATCAACCGCGATGGACCGCTTCCCCCTGTTGGCCGAATGATAATAGGCCGCGCCCAGGTTTTCGCCCGCATCCGACATCACAAACGGCGGGCCCCAGTGGCGGGTGTCGTCACCACTGCCGGGGCGTTCTATCTTGATAACCTCGGCACCGAGATCGGCCAGCAATTGCCCGCACCATGGCCCGGCCAGGATTCGCGCGAGTTCGAGAACCCTGATGCCGCTCAGCGGTTTTGCCGATGCCTCCGTTGGCGCAGGCCCCCAGTCACACCGCGTCATTTTGTGCCGTTGCCCGCTGCATCGATGCGATTGCGCCAGTCCCGTGCCATGTCTCCCGCAGCCTTTGCTAGCGTAAAGGAATCTATGCCAACCGCGAGGAAGCGAGCACCTCCGTCCAGATATTGCTGCACCAGGCGTTCGTCACGTGACAGGATGCCGCAGGGGGTGCCGGTGGCGCGGATTCGGGCGAGGGTTTCTCCGGTCACTTGGGCGAGAGCCGTTGCATTGCCGGGGCCAAGCAGGCCGAGCGATGCGGCGAGGTCGGCAGGCCCGACAAACAGGGCGTCGATGCCATCGACGGCAGCGATAGCCTCCAGATTATCGAGCGCTTCGGCAGTCTCGATCTGGGCAATGATGCACAGTCGCTCGTTGGCCTCCGCCACGTAAGCGGGATAGCTGCCCCAGCGTGCGGCGCGGGCGCCGCCTATACCGCGATCACCCGCCGGCGGATAGCGCGAGGCCATGACGATTGCCGCTGCCTGCTGTGCGGTATCGACCATCGGCACCATGATTGTCTGGGCACCAAGATCGAGGATCTGGCGGATCGTCACCGGATCGTGGCCGGGAACGCGCACGATTGCAGAGCAGGCCGGAATGGTGTCAACCGCGCGCAACTGGTTGGCAATCGCAGGCAGGGTCTGAGCAGCGTGCTCGCCATCGATCAGAACCCAGTCATAGCCCAAGCCAGAGCAAATTTCAGCGATGTCTGGATTGGCGAGCGCCAACCAGAAACCGAGCTGCGGCGGACCGTCGCCGAGCTGGTCCTTGAAGCGGTTTTGCGGTGTCTGCATAGTCTTGCCCTAGACGAACCGGAAGCCGATAACGCCCAACTGTCCGAAATCGGCGTTGAAAACATCACCCCTTCGGACTTCGACAGGGCGGGTGAACGACCCGCCCAGAACGACTTCGCCTGCCTCCAGCGTTTGATCCCAAGGAGCAAGGCGGTTGGCAAGCCACGCCACGCCGTTCGCCGGATTGTTGAGCACGCCCGCGGCGACGCCCGTTTCCTCGATCACACCGTTGCGGCTAAGCAGCGCACTGACCCAGCGCATGTCGATCTTGTCAGGCCGCATCGGCAATCCACCAACGATTATCCCGGCATTGGCAGCATTGTCGCTGATTGTGTCCTGCACTTTGCGACGCGCGCCGGTTTCGGGATCGACGGGAAATGTGCGGCTGTCGATTATCTCGACCGCCGGGATTACATATTCGGTCGCCTTGAGTACGTCAAAGATCGTTCCACCGGGTCCTTCGATTCGTTTCCCCAAAACGAAAGCGAGCTCGACCTCGACCTTGGGCGTGATAAACCGGTCGAAAGGCACGTCGCTCCCCTGTTCGAATACCATATCGTCGAGCAACGTTCCGTAATCGGGTTCGGTAATTCCGGCGGCTTGTTGCATTGCTCGTGAAGTCAAGCCTATCTTGTGACCGAAGACCTTTCTCCCGGAAGCGAGCTTGAGGTCGACCCATCGTTTGCTGATGCGATAGCCATCGGCGATCGACATTCCCGGTCGGCGCACCGTGAACTGGCGGATCTGCTGACGTGACTGTTCGGCTTGGTCGAGCTCGACCGCAAACGCTGCTATCTCTTCCTCGCTAAGACTCGCCGCCGAATCGCAGGGTCCGGTTCCGCTACCACCGCCATCTTGGTTCATAAATTGCTCCTCATCCGTAACCCACGTTGACGAATGCATTGCACAGTTATTAACGGTCGTCTATAGTCGTGCCGTACCGAACAGGCCTGTCATGGCAGAAACACGCAGTTTTCAGAGGAGAAACAGGATGCAAGGCGACACGAGCGTAAGGGAAGAGAAGATCACGGGGCGGGGGCTGACTTCGCACACATTGCTGGCAGGTGACCCGAGCAACCCCGCTATTCTTCTGCTGCACGGGGCAGGGCCGGGCGCACACGCCGGTTCCAACTGGCTGCACCTGATGCCCGACCTGGCAGAAAATTTCTTCGTGATCGCACCCGACCTGATCGGCTTCGGACAGTCGGTCATCCCCGAACCCTGGCCTGACAACGTCATGGCATGGATCGGTACACGAGTCGAACAGTGCTTCGGCCTGCTCGAGACGCTGGGGATCGAGAAGGCCCATGTCGTCGGCAATTCGATGGGAGGCGCGCTCACTCTTCAGATGATGAGCGAAGAGCCCGACCGGATCGACCGCGTGGCGCTGATGGGGTCGATCGGCGCTCCCGGCCCCCGGACTCCGGAGCTTGTGCGCCTGCTGTCATTCTACTCGGATCCGCGGCCGTCCCGTTACCGCCAGCTGATGCACAGTTTCGCCCACGACGCCGCCAAGTTCGAAGGCATGGATGAGATCGTCAGCAACCGTTACAAGATCGCGACCGATCCCGAGATCATGAAAACCGCCGTCAAGATGATCGATTCAATGAAGCAGGGTATCGAAGCGCTCAACATGCCGCCATCGATCCTGTCCAAGCTGCCGCACAATGTTTTGATCTTCCACGGCAGGCAGGACCGCATCGTTCCGCTCGACACCAGCCTCTACCTGATCGAGCACCTGCAGTACGCCGAGCTCTATGTGCTCGACCGCTCGGGTCATTGGTCGCAGCTTGAGCGTTGGGATGTCATGCGGCCGATGATGGAAATCCATTTCGGCGCGCGTACTTTCTGATGCTCCCGGCATTCCGGCACCGGGTGCGCTGGTAGGCGCAATGCTCTGCGTCTGCCAGCCCGGACCGGTGTGGGAATGACCAAGCGGGATCAGACTGCTGCTTCGGCATTTTGGCAGTTCTCACTGGACGTGTACGCCAAACCGCACGTCGCCGAGTTGTGCCTAGCCTTGCAGGATGAGCATGGCTTCGACGTCAACGCGGTGCTATTCTGCCTCTGGTGGGCGCAGGGCTCCCGTACGGTGCTCAATCAGTCCAAGATCGGCGAGGTTCTGGTCAGAATTTCGCTGCTCAACGAAAACCTGGTGCACCCGCTGCGAGACGCCAGGCGATGGGTGCGACGGTACATCGACAAAGCGACAGACACGGATCAGGCAGCCAAACTGACGAAGCTTTACGCAGCGTTGAAAGCAGTCGAACTGAAATCAGAGCGCCAGGTCCAGTCGGCGTTGATTGATCTTTCGCGGCCAGCCTCCGTGGATCATCGAACGTCGCCGGAAAGCGCGGCGCATGCCAGTCTCGAAATCTACCGCCGGGCGATTGCCGCTCCCGAAGCGGCGGCTGCTCTGCTGACGCAGTTGGTCGTCAGGGCGTTCGCGCCGGCTTCGAAGCGGGGGATTTCGCAGACCTGATAAAGTCGAAAATTCCCTCGATCTCAAAGTCCCTATGTTCGATCTGGCCGAAGGCCAGATCTCAATGAGGCCATGCCTAAAAATCGAATGCAGATAATCGAACGCGAGATCGCTACGTCCGATCATCCAGGGTATGTGCGCACCGCTGGCAGGCTGGGTTGTGGTGGTGGGCCTGAGATTCTTTTCCCCCCTTTGGCCTGTTTGAGCCGCTGGGATTGGAGGAGGCGAGAGCGATCATGCACATGAGGCAGTGTCTGTGCAGCCCCTGCCATGAGCGTCCTTCAAAGTGATCAAGGCCAAGTTCTTCCTTGAGTTGCTGATGCGCCTGTTCACAGACCCATCTCGCCTTGATCGCGCTCGCAAGCCCATTGATCGGCGTATCGGCAGGCAGGTTGGAGAGGTAGTATTTACGTTCGCCGGCTGAGCTATGCTCACCGATCATCCAGACCTCCTCACCGGGCAGATACTGAACCGAAAGGTGGCTTCGCATAGACAACCCAGGACTTCTTGCGCAGCGGCTTGAGTGCATGCTCAAAACCGTGCCTGGTGCTCAAATTTGTGAGAGAACCGAAGAACTGCAATCGCCCGGCGGAATGGGCTGCCTGCAATCGTTCGAGTAACAACCGACTGAACCACTAACCGGCTGACGCCGGTAGGTTCATGGCTTGGGGCTGAAGCCAGTTTTGCTTGGCCTGGTATGCTTGTCGAGATAATTGAGGATGACGTCGTCGGTGATATTGCCTGAGGTGGTCGAGAAATAGCCTCGTTGCCAGAAGCGCTGACCCCAATAGCGTTTGCGGATATGCTCGAACTCCTGCTGTATCTTGCGTGATGAGCGTCCTTTGGCCCGGCGTACGAAGTCGCTGACAGCAATGTGAGGCGGGATCTCGACAAACATATGGACATGATCGCGTGACAGGGCGCCATGGATGATGGTCACGCCCAGTTCGCTGCAAACCTGCCGGATGATCTCTCGTACCCGCAGGCGCACCTCCCCATGCAGCACCTTGAAGCGGTATTTTGGTGCCCAGACAATGTGATAACGGTGATGAAAAGCCGTGTGAGACCCACGTGAATATGGCATAGGCACTATCCTCCAGAAAATGACTTCGCCTGCGAGCCGGTCATTTTCTGGAGGATAGTGCTGGGCAAACAATAACGGCTGAAGCCTGCTACCAGCTAAAGCTGGTGGGTTTACTCCAAAGGTGAGACACTAAACAGGAGCGAAAGAACCGTGGTCGGCAGGCGATCCATTGCCGATCGTCGGCCGACAGCGCGCCGCCGGGAACGAGGCAGTGGATATGTGGATGATGCGTGAGTGCCTGCCCCCAGGTGTGGAGGATGGCGATGAAGCCGAGATCACCGCCAAGATGCCTGGCATCGGCCCCAATGGTCTTGAGCGTCTCGGCCACAGCATCGAACAGGATCGTGTAGACGACTGCCTTGTTCTGATAGGCGATGGCCGCGATCTCGGCGGGGACCGTAAATACGACGTGAAAATACGGGATCGGCAGAAGGTCAGCTTCGCGAGCGACGATCCATCGTTCACGCGCCGTCGCCTGGCACTTGGGACAATGTCTGTTGCGGCATGAGTTATAGGCGATCCGGCTGTGGCCGCAGTCGTCGCAGGCCTCAACATGTCCGCCAAGTGCTGGGGTGCGACATATCTCGATCGCCGACATTACCCGGCGTTCGACGCGTCCGAGATGGCCGTAATGGATCAGTCGATAAGCAGGGCCATGGCGACGAAAGATATCCGCCACGTCCAAGGCCGGACGCACGGGCCGAACTCAGGTCGGGGGTACCACCTCCAGTGTCAACCGGTCGAGCGGGCGTTGTGTCGCGGCGATCGTTGATGTCGCGACCTGAGTATAGAGCGCTGTCGTCGACAGGTTGCGATGACCCAGCAGCACCTGAATGATCCGGATATCGACCCCGCTTTCGAGCAGGTGCGTGGCAAAGCTGTGTCTGAGCGTATGAACGCTGACACGCTTGGTCAGGCCTGCAGCCTTAGTCGCCGAGCGGCAGGCCGCGTGGAGGACCGTGATGGCAATCGGCTTGCTGGGCGTACGTCCGGGAAATAGGCACTCTGGCGGGCGCGCCAGTCGCCAATAGGTCCGCAAGATCGAAAGCAGCTGCGGCGAGAGCATGACGGTGCGATCCTGGGCCCCTTTGCCATGATGAATCTGGATCACCATCCGATCGGTGTCGATATCGGTGACCCGCAGACTTGCCACTTCCGAGGCGCGCAGTCCTGCTGCATAGGCCGTGGTCAGCGCAGCACGAGCCTTGAGCGACGGTACTGCCTCGAGAAAGCGTACCACCTCGTCGGCGCTCAAGATCGTCGGCAATTTGCGCGGCATGCGGGCGTACACAATCCGTTCGGGAATCTCCCCGCGATCCAGCGTGACGCCATAAAAAAAGCGCAGCGCGCATACGATCTGGTTCAGCGATCCCCAGGAAATACCTTGCGATACCAGATGGACCTGAAAGGCCCGGACATCCTCAAGCCCAAGGCAATCGGGTGAACGCCCGTAATAACGACTGAACTTCGTGACAGCGTGCAAATAAGATCGCTGGGTGGCGGGCGATAGATTGCGTAGACTCATGTCGTCGATCATACGACGGCGCAGCGGGCTGACCGCTATTGTGGCTTTGGTCATGGGATGGTCTCCTGATGAGGGTTGGTCTTAAGCAACCAAACCTTCCCATCAGGAGGCCATTACCGCCAGTCTAAATACACCAGTCGAGCGTCAGCGAGTTCGTTCAATCCCAAAAATTATAAATCTGCCAAAGTAGTGCTTCGGTAATGGGCCTTCATTTGTCAAGTCCCTCTGAATGATTGTCACGTCGCCGGAATCTTGCTTCTGTCCGTGGTCAGCACGAGGGCCGCCACACCATGCCATCAGTTTCCAGGCCGACAGGTCAATCTAGTTAAGCGTGCTTCGCCGAAGCGTTCACAGCACTACACACGACCTTGCCAAGCCTGCGTCCCGGCGACGGGACCTCATCAGACGCAAGTCTTGTTACTTGCCCGCGTCAATCACATAGCTCTCCTCATACCGCCACAGGGTTTGCGCTCCAACGAAAGTCCGTCGTATCCATCCACATGCGGTGAAGAATGACGCCAAGTTTGCGCGCCAGAGCAACCTTGGCGCGCTTCATCCCGCGCCGTTTCGCCACCTCGAGCGCCCAGCGCTTCAGGCTGGAAAAGCGCGTCGCTCGCGTCAGCATGATATGCGCCGCCTCAAAGAGTGCGGTTCGCACCATGGCGTCGCCGACCTTGCTGACGCCCCCATCCCGGTCGGTCTCGCCGGACTGGTATTTCTTCGGCGTGAGTCCGAAGTAGGCGCCGACGGTACTGGATTTTCGGAACCGTGCCGGATCATCCACTGCCGAGCGGTAGGTCAGGGCGACAAGGGCGCCTACACCGGGCGTGCTCATCAGCTGTTGGCAGACCTTGTCGGCACGGGCGATCCTGAGCATCTCGCGGTGGAGCCTGGTGAACTCGCGCCACAACGCTGACCGGGCCGCTCGGCGACTACACCCACCGCGTTGCGATAGCGAACAGCCGCCTCGTTAGTCTGAAGGACAGAACCGTCAGCTTCAGGTGGCGTGACTACCGACATGGCAATACCCAAAAGCATATGACCCTGGACGCCGACGAGTTTATTCGCCGTTTCCTGCTGCACAGCCTACCCGACGGTTTCCATCGCATCCGGCATTATGGCTTTCTCGCCAACGGCTGCCGACGCGCCCGTCTCGCGATCATTCGACCGTTGCTGGCATTAGCAATGCCGACAGCGTCCGACAACGAAAGCACCGCATCGCGCCGCCAGCTCCCCGTCTTTGATCCCACGGCATGCCCATGCTGCGGTGGAACGCTGCGCATCGTGGCAACGTTGCCGCGTGATCCAGCCTGTCGGGCTCGGGCACCACCGGGAATGACATGAGCATCGCATTTTCCAAAGTATCTTGCATGGTGCCGCAAAACCTCGGTCGGGCGGCAGGGCGGGACGCTCTGTCGACCGTCGCCTGGACGGGCTTCGTACAAGGCATAGTCTGTCAACAGGGAGTGCAAAGCGACTTTCCGGATCGTCGGACGGGGGAAGATATAGGATCAACGCCGGGCCAGCCACTGAGAGCTGACGCCCGCCATCAAGCCGACCACCACTAAATCCATACTGACCACCGCATCACCGAGTTCGCTCAATCCGGCTTCAATGAGGTCGCGCACGGTGCCTGTCACCACGATCAGCGCTGCGCAACCTCACAGAACCCTCCGTATTCCCTTTTGGGATATTTTATGATTCAACCTGTTGGCTGGGTATGGAGGCCAGCAGGTACGAGCAGAGCCTATTCGATAGATTTACGGGAGCGTGTTGTTGCTGCGATGGCATCGGGTCTTTCGGCGCGAGCGGCGGCGGCGCAGTTTGGGGTGAGTGCAGCAAGCGCGGTGCGCTGGTCACAGCTTCAGCGACATACTGGCGGGGTTGCGCCCGGCAAGCTGGGCGGTCACCGCAAGCCGGTGCTGCTGCCAGAGCGGGACTGGCTGCTGGCGCGGGTGGCGGCCGAGCCGGATCTGACCCTGCGCGCCTTGCTTGCAGAGCTGGTCGAACGCGGGGTGAAGGCGAGCTATGGTGCGTTGTGGCTATTCCTCGAACGCGAGGGACTGACGTTCAAAAAAACGTATGGCCCGCCCCGTTTGCAAGGTGAATTTTGAGTTGATCTGATCAGTCTGCGTCAACGTATACCGTCTCATGGGTGAACCCACGGCCAAGATGGATATCCGCACGTTTGGAGCCGCAATAAAGGGGTCGGCAGCACGTGCCATTTTTTTGACCGGGCTTTCCAAACGCCGATCGACTGTCAGGCCATCTCCTCGATCCTTCCTGCAAACTTCGTTGGCCTACACGCTGTTGTGCGTGCGGGCGATCTGGTTACGCCGCGACAGGGTAGCCACGTTCAAAAGTTGCGTCCTTTCGCAGGGCTGCCCAAGCGATCCGCGCCAGCTTGTTGGCCAGTGCGACCACCACCGCATTGCGGTGGACGCCGCGCTCGATCATGGCTTTCAGCCAGCGCCCCAACGGGGGGTCGCTTTGCGACAGCGAGGGCAAGGCTGCTCGCGCGCCATGTATGAGCAGGGTGCGCAAATAGGTGTTGCCGCGCTTTGAGATGCCGAATAGTCGTGGCTTGCCGCCAGTGGTATGTTGTCGGGGGACCAGGCCAAGCCCTGCCCCAAGATCCCGGGCGTTGGTGAAGCTGCTTGCATCGCCCACCGCCGCAATCAGCGCGGCTGCGTTCAACACCCCGATGCCGGGGATTGAAGTCAGCCTTCGTGCCGCCGCATCGTTGCGCGCCAGCTCGACGAACTCGCCATTCAACGCCTTGATCCTTGCGTCAAGTTCCCGCCATTCGGCGGGCAGTTCGCTTACCAGTTGCCGCAGGCGCGGTGACAATGTCGTATTCTCATCGGCCAGCATCCCATCGATACCCAGTTCCAGTTTACGGCGCCCGACCGGGAAGATTGTCCCGCGCTCCAGCAGGATCGCCCGCAACTGGTTGATCAGGCTCCTGCGCTCGGCCACGAGGCGCGAGCGGACCCGGTGGAGAGTCTGGATGTCCAGCTGCTCCTGGGTCTTGAGCCCGACGAAGCGCATCGTCGGACGCGAGGCCGCCTCGGCGATTCCCTCGGCATCGCGATCATCATTCTTTTGCGCTTTAACATACGGGCGCACGTATTCCGGCGACATCAGCCGGATCTCATGTCCGTGCGCGGCAAACAGGCGCCCCAGATGATGGGCGCCGCAACACGCCTCCATCGCAACCATTCACGTCGGAAGCTTGGCGACATAGTCGATCAACGTCTGGCGCCGCATCGACCTTCGCACGATCACCGCGCCGGCCGCATCAACGCCCACCAGGCTGCAAACATTCTTGCCCAGATCAATTCCAAGTATCACAATAGACATCGGTCCGTTCCTTTCTCCTTTAAGGTGCCCTCATCATATCCGATGCCGGGGAAAAGGGGCGGGCCATTTCATAAAGGGGGCTTTGCCGCCGAGCTGGCAAAGGTCAGAAGAGCTCTCCCGAAGGGCACGCCGATAGAGATATGGTTCCAGGACGAAGCGCGGATCGGGCAGAAGAACAAGATCACGCGGCGCTGGGCCAGACGAGGGACGTGGCCCTCGGCACCCAAAGACCAGCGGGCGAAATCGGCCTATATCTTCGGCGCGATCTGCCCGGAACACGGTAAGGGCGCGGGGCTGGTGCTGCCCTTCTGCAATACCCAAACCATGACGCTCCATCTGGCCGAGATAGCGCTCGCCATCGCCCCCGGCGCTCACGCTGTCGTACTGATGGATCAGGCCGGTTGGCATATGACCGACAAGCTGGATGTGCCAGGCAATATCAGCATCATTGCGCTCCCGGCCAAATGCCCTGAACTCAATCCGGTCGAGAATATCTGGCAGTTCATGCGCGACAACTGGCTATCCAATCGGGTGTTTACCTCCCACGACAATATCGTGGACCACTGCTGCGAGGCGTGGAACAAGCTCGTCGATCAACCTTGGCGCATTATGACCATCGGGCACCGCAAATGGGTCCATGGGTCATGATCAATGCAGGTTGGTATTACATATGCAAGATAACTTGGGCATCTTTGGAATCGTTCTTGTCCCAGCCATTGTGGAGCGCCTCACGCGTCCGCGCCAACGCGACCGATGAGATCAGGCGTAGCTCGAAACCTGCAGTCAGCAGCCGGTGAGCCAGCGTCCGGTGATAGTTGCCAGTGGCTTCAAAGCCGACAACAATCGGGCGACCAATCACAGCCAGATCACTGGTCAACGCGTCATCGGTGGCGGACGGCGTCAGTTGCGCCACATTCTGTTCCAGGCTGCTGTCGTCGCCGCACATCACGACCCAGTCCTGAAAACCTTCGCAGACCGGCTGCGCAAAGCAGGAAAACCCCACAAGGTTATAGTGACTGCCGTCGCCCGAAAGCTTGTCACTATCGCAAACGCTCTGTGTCGGTCCGGCCAATCGTGGAAATGCCAGCCCGCCTAAACGATACAGTTGCTAATCAATCTTGGAAGAAAATCAGGGGAGCACGTCAGAGCACGTCACAGCAATCGCGAAACGGGCAGCGCCGAGACACGCCACAAGACAGCCCCGCCCGCGCCCGACCCTCTTTCACGAGGGCCGGCGCGGGCATGACCGTGCCTCCGTCAGTATTCGAAGGTTAGCGTCAGGCCATATTGGCGTGGCGGACCGAACGTGCCGAAGGCCATGCGGTTGCCGCGTTGCGTGTAGACGTGGGTGCCCCACACCTCGTCGGTGAAGTTCTTGACCCAAGCCTGCAATTCCCACTGGCTATCGCTGCTGCGCCACGAAACCCAGGCATCGCCGAGCGTGTAGCTCTCAATAACGTCGAGCGGGTTGTTGTCGGCGTTGGTGAACACCTTGCCCTGGTAGCGCCCACTGACATTGGCCGTGAGCATGCCACCCGAGGGCAGTTCGTGGGTGAGTTGAACATAGGCGCTCCAGACGTTCTCTGGCGCCTGACGCATGGTGTTGTCTGTGAAATCACCGATGCCGCTGATGTCCGGCGTGCCGAAGAAGTCTTTGTATTTTGCATCGAGATAGGCGTAGCTTCCGCCGAATTCGAGCCACTCGACCGGTCGCGCGGTGAGTTCGACCTCAACGCCCTTGATCTCGGCGTTGGCCGCATTTTCGGTGATGAACTCACCGAAGGGCGAACCCACCGGTTGGAAAAAGCGGGTAACCTGAAGGTCCGAATAATCAAGATAGAAGGCCGAGGTGTTGAGCCGGAGACGCCGGTCGAACAGATCGAGCTTGGCACCGATCTCGTAATTGATTGCTTCCTCCGGATCGAAGGCCGTGGTCGCAATCTGCGCAGTGGTTGCAGACCCGGTGAAACCGCCGCTCTTGAAGCCGGTAGAGACAGTCGCATAGACCATGACATCGTTGGTCGGCCGGTATTGGCCGCTTATCCGCCATGAGAAATTTTCCCAACTGTCTTCACCGTTGGTTAGAGGAAACGGCTCGAACAGCAGTATCAGATCGGGCGAGCCAAGGTTGTCGTTGCGGACGCTTATCTCCTTCTTCTCATAGGAGTAACGCGCACCTCCGGTAATCGCCAGCGTGTCGGTGATGTCAAAGGTAGCTTGGCCGTAGCCGGCAAGGCTCTTGCCGGTGAAGAACATGCTCGCAGCAGCGAAGTGGGGGTCTAGCGAAGAGTCCGACAGAGCCGGGAAACCCACCGTCTCGGTGCGATCGATATCTTCGTTCGATGCGAAGATGCCCGCGACCCATTTGAAACGCTGGTACGACGGCGACGTAAGGCGAACCTCGCCCGTGAACTGCTCACCCCTCTCGTCAACGATGTCGATAGTATCGAAGGTGAAGCCGACATTCGCTGGCGCGGTCAAGCCCACGTTGGGGTTGCCGTGCGCGCCGGTGATATCCACGATCGGGCTGGGCGGAAGTCCGGATGAATCGAGCACGTTCTTGAACGTGGAATCGCGATAGGCGCCAAGCACCGTCAACGTCGCAAACCCGAGGTCATGATCAAGCTGGGCCATCGCGCCAAAAATGTCGCGTTTGGAGAAGCCCAATGTCTCGCCAGCGTAGCTGTAGACACCGCCGTGCTTGCCGCTTGCGCCGCCTATCGCCAAATTGACCGCGACCGGGTTGGACGCGCACAGGCAATTATGCAGCGGACCGGCCGAACCGACCGGCTCGCGATTGTCGGTGCCGAAATTATCCTTGGCGCCATCGAGCGAAAGCAGGAACGAAGTTGTGTCGGACGGCTCCCATTTGACTGCGGCGCGCCATGCGAAGCGATTGGCATAGCCGATGTTTTCGGCGTCCTCTAGGCCGAACGGAAGCGCCGGCACCCCCACGTCGACGCGGGTCACGTAGCCGTCTGTATCGCGGCGGCTGAACGAGAGCCGTGCGGCAAGCGTGTCACCGATCGGTATATTCACGCCGGCACCCGTGTCGAACGTGCCGAAATTTCCGACCGTCTGGCGGACCTTCAATTCGAACTCGCCGAGCGCCGGTTTCTTGGTGACGTAGTTGATCACGCCGGCAATCGCGTTCTTGCCGAACAGCGTGCCTTGTGGCCCGCGCAGCACCTCGACCTGTTCCAGATCAAAGATATCGAGATTGGTCGCAGTGCGGGTGGCGAAATAGACGCCATCGACCATTACGAGGGTGGAATCCGATGCGCCGGCACCATCTTCCTTGGTGCCGACGCCGCGGATCGCGAGCTCCGGCTGCCCGGGGCTGAAGGAGTTGATCACCAGACCCGGAGTGCGGCCCTGAAGATCCTGGAGTGACGAGATGTTGGCCTTATCTAGATATTCGCCATTGAATGTGCTGATCGCAATCGGAACGTCCTGAACGTTTTCGGCCCGCCTCTGCGCGGTAACCACAATTTCAGCGATACCGCCGGCTTGCTCGGCCGCCTGATCATCCTCAGCCTGCGCATAGGCAGATGTTGACCACAGAGCAGCGCCGATGAACGCCCCCGAAGTTAGAAATTTGGTTGTTTTAGATGACATTTTCTTCTCTCCCATTTTTTTAGTTGAACATAGAGATTTTGTCTCGTCAAGTGATCAGTCAAATATTCTTCCGCAACATATTCCCGGCGTCCGCGCGCAGTGCGTGGAACCTTCCCGTGTAGCTGCGGGGTTAGTTATTCCAGGGGAACAATTCCGGCTGCGCAGTCAGCGACTGGCGGACCTGCGCCTTCTGCATTTTGCCAGTTACTGTGCGCGGGAGCGCGTCAGTGACAAAGTGAATATGCTTTGGCACCTGGACTTGGTTGAGCCGTTCGCGGCAGAATTCGCGCAGGCTGGCGACATCGGCTGTCTGTCCTTCGTGCAAACGAACCACCGCCACCACCGCCTCGCCCCAGACCGGATGGGCAATGCCAACCACGCAGCTTTCGGCAATCGCGCCATGCTCGTCAAGTGCGGTTTCGACCACCACCGGATACACGTTGATGCCGCCGCTGATGATCATGAACTTGCGGCGGTCGAGCAGATAGAGATAACCTTCATCGTCGAGGCGGCCGACGTCGTTGGTGCGCATCCAGCCGCCGATGAGCGCATCGGCAGTTTCCTCGGGCAGGTTGAGATAACACAGCATGTTGGCTTCGCTGCGCAGCCACACTTCGCCAGCTTCCCCCTGCGGCAGGTCGTTGCCTTGTTCATCACGAATGGCGATGTCGAACAGGGGCGAGATCTGACCGACCGAGTTCAGCAATTCCGGCCTGTCGGCGACCCCGCGGCGGATATCGCCCGGCATCAGGAACGAAACTCCGCCCCAGGTCGTCTCTGTCATCGCATAGCAATTGAGCAATTCGCAGCCGAACACATCGTGCGCGTTGCGGATCAGTTCAGGGGTCGAGGGCGACGATCCGAACGCAATCAGACGCAGTGCGGACAGGTCCTGTTCGCCCTTGCGGTGTTCCTCGATCGCCCAGCCGAGCATTGTTGGTGCAAGCAGGGCAATGGTTGCGCGGTGCTTCGCCAGATCGGGCAGCAATTTGGGCAGTTCGAAAAGCCCACCTTCAGGCAGGATGGTGCTCATGCCGTTGGCCAGGCCAAGCATGCCGAGCACGATCGCCACCCAGGCGTTCGAGGTCGCGTGATAGAAGGAATCCTCGCGGGTGAAGCCGAACTGCGTGACTGCGTGGGTTATCGAAACTGCAAGGCCCTGATGGGTGAGCACCACACCTTTGGGCAGGCCTGTGGTGCCTGAGGTGTAGGAATAGAAGGCAGGATGTTCGGGCTCGATATCCGGGAAATCAGGCTGATCTTCAGCCTGGTCAATCATCGTCTCGAGGTCGAGCGGAAGATCGTGCTTTCCGCCAAAACCGATCAGCTGTAGCCCTTCGGTTCCGCCTGCGTCGCGCAATTTTTCGAGCAACGGCATGCAATCAACGTGGATGACGAGCGAGGTCAGGCCGGCGTCCCGGATGACATGGACCAATTCGTGCACGGCAAGGCGGCGGTTGATGCCGACGCGGATCGCCCCGATCTTGAGGCAGCCGAAGAAATGCTCGTAGACTTCGATGAACTCGCCCGCCAGCATGCCGACCGCATCGCCCTTGCGCGTACCCAGCGCCTGAAGCGCGGCGGCGACCTGGTCTGCGCGCGCATCCATCTCGCCCCAGCTGCGCGAAACGCCACCGGCGACATAGGCAGTTCGCCGGGGATAATGGTGGCCGCAGCGCGCGATCTGGTCGCGCGGCAACCGGTAGTCACCGGGTGCCGCAGGGCCAGCAAGTCTTGCGCTAGGCCGCGACCGGCCGGAAGTGGAATGAGCCATTTTTGAAATGAGCGACGACTGATTGTCCGCCATGTGTACTCTCCCATAAGCCAATATATGGGGCCAATAGATGTGGCCCTTCTTGTAGTTTGACCGATGCTATCAGAAATGGCGCCGGTAATTCCAGTGTATAAGAGACGCTCATCTCCACGACACAGCGAAGCTCTGCCTTACCCGATGCCTTGCGCCAGCCGATGTCCGGCGATCCGCAGGCGGTGCAATAGCGCGCGCTGTAGTCGAGAACGGTCCCGCAGGCGTCGCAAGACGCCAGCATCAGTTCGCCGCACGCCAGCCCGGCGCGGAAGCCATCTAGTTCATCGGGTGTGATCGGGTTGCTCATGTCAATCTCGCGTGCGGGCTGAGGATCAATGCGCCATGATGTTCCTGGCGGCCGCCAAGGCCGGTTGCCAGCACTACATCATTGGCGACCTGGCGCTCGCCGCCTTCACCGCGAGTCTGGATCACCGCTTCGGAAATCGAAGTCGCACCCTGTAGGTAGTAGCCCGACAGCATCCCGCCGCCGGTGTTGACCGGAAGTGTGCCGCCAGGCGCGGTATTGCCGGCGGAGACGAAGCCCGCGCCCTCGCCCCGCTTGCAGAATCCGTAATTTTCAAGCGCGACGATACCAGCGCAGGAGAACGGCGCATAGAATTGCGCGCTTGAGATGTCGCCAGGGCCAACGCCCGCCATCGCGTAAGCGATCCCGCCCGCCATCGCGGCGCCATTGTCAAACTCCGGCTCGTGATCGCCGAACGCGGGTAAGCTGGAGTGTCCCTGACCCATGCCGTGGATATACACTGGCGGACGCGCCGCAGCGGCGGCTTCCACCTTGCCAACGATGAACGCAACCGCGCCGTTGACCGGATAGGCACAGTCGAGCATCCGCAGCGGCCTAGCGATCGGGCGGGAGGTGAGATAATCGTCCATCGACAGTGGCTTTTTGAGGAAAGCGCGGGGATTGAGCATCGCCCATTGGCGTTCCGCGATTGCCCAATTGCCGAAATCTTCTGGCGTGGCACCGTAAAGTGCCATGTACCGGGCGGCGACCAGCGCGAAAGCGGGTGCCGCGCCGAGGAAGCCGATCTCGCTTTCCCAGCCCTCTATCCCGGTTATCGGCAACGCAATAGCGAAGGTTTTCCCGGCATTGAGGTTAGCCATGATCGGCGCATCAGCAAACACGCAGGCAACGCGCTCAGCCATGCCCGCCTTGATCGCGAGCGCCGCATACTGGATCATCTGGACCACCGAACTGCCCTCACCCTCGATCGAGGCGAGAAGGCGCAAGTCGCCCAGGCCGAGATCGCGCCTGACGCTGAGCGGTAAGGTGTGATGCGGCTCGATCGGGCTGCGGTTCAGCAACAGCCCGTCAATCGACGATAATGGCACGCCGCCGTCGGCCGCTGCGTCGCGCACCGCATCGCAAGCGAGGCGGCGCACGCTCGGTCCGGGCTTGCGCGACAAGGCACTGAAGCCAAGGCCCGTGATCGCTGCTATGGGATGGCCGGTCATGTGCAGCTCAGATGATGAACGGCAGGGCCGGAAGCGCGTCCGAGGCGGAAACCAGATAGACGCCCTTGAAATACATCTTCAGACCATCGGCATGGCGGCGCAGCCGGTATTCGACCCGGGCCGGCCAGGTAACCAGTTCACGGGTCGACTGGATGCGGTATTCATAGAGGATCTGGGCGCAGAATACCGTGTAAGTGTCCGCACCGGTGGCCTCGATCAGAAAATTGGTCTGCGTACGGACCATCGGCGAAGCCGGCACCTGCGAATGGCGTTTGCCGGTATTCAGCTGGCGAATCCGGGTCGCGACCCGCTGGCGGTGGTCGAAAATGATCGAAATCTTGTCACCCGGCGGCAGGATGGCACCTTCGGCGGTTGGCACCCAGTAGATCATGTCGTCATCGACCAGAGCTTCCCAATCGCTGTAACGCGAATCGTCAGCAAATCGAGCTTCAAGAGCCAGAAATTCCTCGATTTCCAGGCGCTCTTCAACCGATACGTTCATTCAACCCTCCCGTGTGAATTGTTCTTTTCGGCAATCCCGCAACTTGGCTGTTTGAAACAGTCAGGTTGCGGGATCAGACCGGCATTATCTAAAGTCAGGCGGCCTTGACGACACGCGCAGGCTTGGGAGCAGAGGTCATGACGTTACGATAGTGCTGCCAGAAACCCCGATTGGTCAGCTCGTCGGTCAGATGACCAACCATCACGCCGTCCTCCTCATGCTCACGATCGAGGCCGCGGCTGAGGTCGAGCCAGCCGCCGGACTCGCCGAAAGCTTCCTGAGCGCGCTCGGCAATCACCGCATCGTCGGCAAGCAGAAACGCCGCCGGGCCCATCGCCCCTTCGGACTGCCGCTTGAAGCGGTCATTAACGCCCTGCTCGACGTCTTCGAGCTGCATCGCAGTGTGCCAATGGATGCATTCCGTCGGGCTGATTGGCTCAAACATGCCGATATTGCCCTCGCCGAGAAACAGGTTCGGGAAGATGCAGGCGTGCGGCGGTCCCATCGTCATCCGTTTGCGCGCACCCTCATCGCCGTATGCTTTGACCATGTTGGCGACATATTGGGGATAACGCTTCTCGTCGACACCGAACCATCCGAGCACAGATTTATAAGCCTTGCTGAAGTCGATCTCGGTGTGACCCATGCCCCAATAGCGCGCCTCTGAGATAATATCCTCCTCGACCTGGAGGAGGGCTGCGTCGTCATAGCGGGTGCGGATCGCCTCCGCGAACGAGGGATGGACAAAGCTGACGTGATAGCCGTCAACGTCATTTTCCGGGAGCATCTTCCAGTTAGACTTGAAACGATGCTGAACCCAGCCACCGTCGAGCTTGAGCTTGCCGGTCGGCGACATCTCGCAGGCGCGGTCAATCAGCGCCGCCGACTTGCCGAGATGCTCCATCAGTGGCATAACATTTTCGTTAAAGCTGGCAAAATAGAAGCCGCGATACTGATCAATGCGGGGAAGCTTGGTAAGTCCCAGGCCCTTGCGGTCGGCGGTGAGGCCTGCCGGATAGGGGACATCCACCAGATCGCCCTCCAGATCGTAGGCCCAGCCGTGATATTTGCAGACGAAAGCACGCGCTGAACCCCGGTCATCGGAGCACAGCAGATTTCCGCGATGGGCACAGCGATTGACGAACACGTTGACCTGCTCGTCGTTGGCGCGAATGGCCACCACCGGGTCGCCGGCGATGCGGCGGCGGACGAAATCACCGCGCTTGGGAATTTCCGATTCGTGAGCCACGTAAACCCAGCCTTCGCGGAAGATGCGCTGCATCTCGTCCTTGAAGATAGCCTCGCTCGTGTAGAGCGATCCGTGGATACGGTCTTCCTGAATCAACGCAGTATAATCTGCAGGAACTTCGCTTGAACTGATATTCTTTTCTTGGAACGCCATCTACCGTCTCCGTTTCCCAGCCTTTCATGTGTGATGATCGATTAGGACTAATCAAGCGGTCAGTCAAGACGATTTCTTCGAAGTAATCAACCTGCTCAGGAGCCTTCTGCCTCCCCGCGTATGAGCGAGCGAAGAGTCTCCACGGTCTGGTTGATGGTTACGGCCGCGATTTTCTCGCCCAGCAGAGTGCGGGAGCGTTCGTCGGGGAGGATAGTCCAGTTTATGGTCCAGTTGAGGGCTGGCAGCAGCATGTGCCGGACAGTGGCGGGATCGGCCTTGATATGGCCGTCTGCCGCCAAGGCGAGCAGCAGCTCGTCGAGCAAATAGCGATATTTCTCGCTCGCCGGCCGCAGACGGGCACGCGCTTCCGCAGGCAGGCGATCCCATTCGCGCATCCACACGCGGTGCACGTATCGCAGATCGCCGTGAGCGACTCCGATATGGGCGATGACGAGGGCCAGGAAGCGCGTCAGCGACCCGCGCTCGGCCCGGTTCACCGCCTCGTTCACGAGATTGACTCCATCGTTGATCCCTTTCGTGATCACCGCCTCAAGCAAGTCATCCTTGGTCTTGAAGTGGTAGAACATGGTGCCTGAGGTAAGATTTATCGCCTGGGTGATATCGCGCACCGAGGTCCGGTCGTAGCCTTGCTCCGCGATGAGACGCGAAGCGGCGTCGATGAACTCGGCGGTACGCGATGTATCGGCAGAGGTACGAGGTGGGGCAAGTGACATTCGCAAAGCTTTCTAAGTGTCTAATTCGAAATTACGTTGAGCGTTATCAGCGGGTTAACTTGACGTTCGCCCTTATCGTTGATTCAACGGTTTTGCAATGAACCGAAGGAAATCAACGATGTGGACTGACACCACTCGCGCGCATCATGCACGCGCCGGACTGGTTTTGCCAAGCGATTTTACCGATGCTGATTGGGTCTTGCTGGAGCCGTTCCTGCCGCCGCCGTTTTGTGTGGCCCGTCCGCGCAAGTGGCCGATGCGCCGGATTGTCGAGGCCAAGCCGCGCCTGCTATCAGATAATGGCCCCAGCTATATTGCAGGCGAGCTGGCGGAATATATCGAAGCACAGAAGATGAGCCATGTGCGCGGCGCACCCTTCCATCCGCAGACACAGGGCAGGATCGAACGCTGGCACCAGACCTTGAAGAACCGCATCCTGCTGGAAAACTACTTCCTGCCAGGGGACCTGAAAGCCCAGATCGAGGCGTTTGTCGAACATTATAACCACCAGCGCTATCACGAAAGCCTGGCAACGTTACGCCTGCCGATACCTACTTCGGCAGGGCATCCGCCATAATCAAACAACGAGAAAGGATCAAAAAACAAACCATCGAACATCGGCGCTTGCAACACCGCAAGCTTGCCGCTTAATATCAACCAACCAGATGGAACCAATGCTCCGTTAATTTACGCAGCCTTCAGTGCCATAGGCGCTGACGGTGCACACCCGGCTTGCCGCGCTACGATCTTCGGTGATTCCGGCTTGATGGAGACTGCTCGAGACCGGTCGTGCCAATGATCAGGTGCCGTTTACTCGCAAGGCGATGGCATGGGGGATGGTGGCGTCATTAATCGTTGGCGGCAGCCTGAATAACTTCTGTGGTTGCCGCCCGTTGTGCAAGAAGTTTCTAAACCTATGTGCAAGTAATCGAGTGCGGTCGTTTAATCGCGGCCCGGTCAAGGATAATTTGGGGCACCATTCTTCGATCTACGATTGGTCATCGCAGATGACTTGGTGAGCAAGGTTGTTTACGCCCTCAGATTGGTCACGTCGGCAATGCCGTTTGTCGGGTACATGGTCGTTTACGCGGTCGAGACGTGCCCGCCGCAGGATAGGTTTTCGAGGGCCGGATCTTCCTATGTCTTCTACGCACTTTGGCTCTGGGATGATGCCAAGTGCAGCGCACTTAACGGAATGATCCTGTCCGCGTCCCGACAGGGACGGCTCGGCGCGCCCACAGCATGGACGCAAACTATAGGGAAGTTCAGATCAGGGCATTGATGGCTTTTCTGTCATGCTACTCTTGTCAAGCCTCGGCAGGGACCGAGCGGTCGAACAGTTCACCTGTTCGAAGCATGGTATGCATGATCACGGCGAGCTTGCGCGCGACCGCGACGGCGGCTCGTTTAAAGCCAATTTTCTCCTTGAGTTTCAAACCCCAGATACGCAACGCGCTGTCTGCCGTGGTGCGAGTGAGGATCACGACTGCCGCTTCGTACAACAGTCCGCGCAGATGACTGTCGCCACGCCTAGATATATGGCCGTCATAATCGACTTCGCCCGATTGGTAACGCCTAGTCGTCAAGCCGATCCAGGCTCCAACCGAACGCGACTTGCGGAAGTTTTCCGGGTCTTCGATCGCCGCAACGAAGGACGAGGCGGTCACCGCGCCAACGCCAGGTATCGAAGATAGCAGTTGGCATTGCTCGCTTGCTCGCGCCGAGGCGATAAGCTGTTTGCTCAATTCGGAGGCACGAGCGCGGATACCCCGCCAAGCCTCGAGCACCGGCAAGATGATCTGCTCGAGACCTGCGTTGCTTGCCAGCAGGCTACGTACATGGCCCTCGAAAACGCGCCCGGCGCTCTTGGGGACCACCAGGCCGAAGGTCTTCATCAGACCGCGGATCTGATTTGACAGTTGCGTCGTCGTCCTCAACATCTGATTGCGCGCTGCAACCAGCGTGCGGGTCAGCATGCTCTCGAAGCTCTTCACGCGCACCTCGCGGTAAAAGCCGACCTCAGCCAGATGTGCGAGGCCGTCTGCGTCGTTCGCATCGGTTTTATTCGGTGCCATGTCGAGAGCTGCCTTGGCATGGCGAGCATCGATGCAGATTGTCGGCAAGTCTTCCTGCTTCAGCGCGTGATAAAACCAAACCGACAGAGAACCCGTCTCGAGCATAACGCGTTTTACGCTCGGAGCACGCTTGCGAATCACTTCTACTATTAGTTTAGGGTCAGACGGGCACTTACCGCGCCAGATCCGCGCTCCTCCCTCCCGCACCGAGATGAATGTATCTTTCAAAGATACGTCGAGTCCGATAAACTGTTCCATGGTTGTCTCCTGTTTGATGCTGGGCCCGGTTACAATCGTGAGCCCGTTTTCATCCTATCGGGGGGCAACCAAACTTCCAACGCATCGCAATCGAGCTGCTGTTCCCAACCCCGCGATTACCCTATGTCTTCTGTAAGGCCTTTGAATGCGGCGTTGTCATAAAACCGCTGGCCGGTATGGTGATCTGCGGATCAGGTCCAAATCTCTCGTTCGAGCTCGGACGCTCGTAGCCTAAAGCTGGTTTTCCTGATCCAGATCTGTTCGATCATTTTGCCCATTCGGGTCGTCGCCTTCTTACACTCCCCTTATCCGGCGTCAGGCAGATTTCGCCGCATGTTGATCATGCTGCTACCGCCTGCGCCGGAGCTCGGTAGTCCTCGTTTTTCGTCATCAACGCCCAAATCGTCCGCGCCATCTTGTTGGCCAAAGCGATCGCCACGAGCATCCGAGGCTTGCGTGCTGCCATGCGTGCGAGCCACGAACCTTCCGGGATCGATTTACTGCCCAGCCAGTTCAGGCGCGACATCGCGCCGATAATCAGCAGCCTGCGGATATCAGACTGCCCTGCCTTGGAAATCCGCCCAAGTCGCTCTTTGCCGCCGGAGGAGAACTGGCGTGGCACGAGACCGAGCCAGGCGGCAAAGTCACGGCCGCACCGAAAGTTCTCCATTGGCGGAGCAAAAGCTTCTACCGCCAGAGCGGTCAACGGACCGACCCCGGGTATTGTTTGCAACCGCCGCGCTGTGTCAGTTTCGGCCGCCAGCGCCTTGATCTTCGCAGTTCGGGCATTGATCCGCTCCGTTTGCTCGGTAATCTGTTCCAGTAAATCGCGGCATTCTTCGCGCATTAAATCTGGCAAATCGCTGCCGGGCGCATCAAGTATCTCTGCAATCCGGTTGATCTGGCGGATCCCCTGCGGAACAACATGGCCATATTCATAGAGGCTCGCTCTCAAAGCATTGACCAGTTCGGTGCGCTGATGAACGAGTCGTTCGCGGGCACGAAGTAAAATTGCTCTGCTTTGCTGCTCGGCGGACTTCGGCTCAACGAAACGCATCTCGGGCCGCTGCGCCGCGATTACGATCGCCTCGGCGTCCGCTGCATCATTCTTCTGCCGTTTCACAAAAGGCTTCACATATTGGGCCGCAATCAGCTTCACTTCATGACCAAGCCGGATCATCTCGCGCGCCCAGTAATGCGCGCTGCCGCACGCCTCCATCACCACCACCGCCGGCGGCTGCTCAGCCATGAACCTGGTGAAACTCTGCCGCGACAGCTTCTTGCAGAACTGTGGCTGCCCCGTCATCGAGGCCGCGTGCAGTTGAAAAACATTCTTTGCCAGATCCACTCCAATCATTGTATCTTTCGTCATGGTTGCCGTCCTTTCCGCTCAGTGGCTGTAAACACCACTATCTTGGCACATTATGATGCCGTCTGGGAGGGCGGCAACCACCCCATCTAACCGGCTGACGCCGGTCGTCTAATCGAGGGTCATAATGCAAGTCCTTTTTGCAATTGGATGTAGTCAGGATGTGGGTTGATCATGAATGTGTATGCCAGGAAGCAGGGTCGTCTTCGCAGTCAGCATAAGCCGCTGCATGATGGAGCTTCGCGGGAGGGGCCTTCCAATGTAGGTTACGCACTTCACTAAAGTGCGGTGCAACGGCGTCGCGGAATAGCCCGGCTCACGTCCCCGGCAGGGACACGCCCATGCGATCAATGCATGAACACTAAGACAAACCAGTCATGCTGCTGCACCTATGCTTGGGTTAAAAAATTCTCCAGATTTCAACATGGCATGCATAGTGACGGCCAGCTTGCGAGCCAAGGCGGTAGCGGCACGCTTAAAGCCGATCTGTTCCTTGAGCTTGAGGCCCCATGTTCTCAAGCCACTGTGGGCGAAGCTTCGGGTTAGGATGACAATAGCGGCCTCGTACAGCAGCCCGCGCAGAGGCTTGTCGCCACGCCGTGAGATATGGCCATCATAGGCAACCTCACCGGATTGGTAGCGACGTGGTGTAAGACCAAGCCAGGCCGCTACCGATCGAGACTTCCGGAAATTGTCTGGATCTTCAATAGCCGCCATAAATGCGGTGGCCGTGATGGTTCCAACCCCAGGGATCGACATCAGAATCTGACACGCTTCGTTTCGACGCGCATCGGCGACGAGCTTTCGACTGAGTTCGGCTGTTCGCTCACGCAGGCTGCGCCAGACCGCGAGCACGGGTAGAATGATTGTTGCCAATTCGCCCTGATCGTCCAGCAAACGACAAACATTCTGATCGAAAACATTGCCTTGGCCGGCGGGGACAATCAGGCCGAATGTCTTCATTATCCCACGAATTTGATTGGACAACTCGACCGTCATTCGTACCAACCGCGTACGCACTGTGATCAGCGTGCGCGCGAGCATGCTATCGAAACCCTTGACCCGTACCGACTTAAAATAGCCAATCTCCGCTAGCTGAGCCAAGCCATCAGCATCATTGGCATCAGTCTTATTGGGGGCCATGTTAAGTGCGCCAGCAGCATGGCGTGCATCAATACAGATCGCAGGCAGACCCTCTTGTATCAGCGCGTGATAGAACCAAACCGATAAGGGGCCTGTTTCGAAAACGATTAGTTCTACTGCAGGCGCGCGCTTTCGAACAAGTTCCGCAATGACCTTCGGATCAGAGGCGCATTTACCGCGCCACATCCGCTTACCATTGCGGCGAATAGAAACTGCCGTCTCTTTCAACGAAACATCGAGTCCGATATACTCTTTCATGGCTGTTCTCCGTTAGATGCCTGAGCCCGACTTTCAATCGCGAGCCCGTATCTCCATCTTATCGGGGAACAGTCGCCCGCTTCTACGCAGAACTGCCTTCGGAGCGACTCGCTCCCACGATTACTCCATGTAGGTTCATGGCTTGGGGCTGAAGCCAGGTTTGTTTGGCTTGGTATGCCTATCCAGATAATTCAGGATTACGTCGTCGGTGATATTGCCGCTGGTGGTGGAGAAATAGCCTCGTGCCCAGAAGCGCTGGCCCCAGTAGCGTTTGCGGATATGTTCGAACTCCTGCTGTATCTTGCGCGATGAACGTCCTTTGGCCCGGCGCACAAAGTCGCTGACCGCAATGTGGGGCGGTATCTCGACGAATCTATGGACGCCTCCTGCGCAAGGTGTTTTTGCATGATACAGTCAGCATGGTTTGCACGAATCTATCCGGCCTGTTGTTGGAGCAATTTTGCGCCTGGCCTTGATGGGAATCCGCTACTTCCGGCCTCCGAACATGTTCGGCCTCACAGGCCTTCGTCGAAATCAGGCTTCGAAGCGGCGGTCCTTGCCGTTGCACCATCAGTATCCACCTCGCATTCATTACCGCCTTGGCGGCGATCCCGTTGGCATACCCTATTATGCAGGCACATATTCTTCGTTGCGCGCTAGTATCACCCAAGCCATTCGCGCAGTCTTATTGGCGAGCGCAACCAATGCTTTGTTAAAGCCCGCCCGCGCGATAACGCTTTTCAACCAGACCGATCGGCGATCATCCTGATCAGCCAATCGGCTAGTGACAGCACGCGCACCATGGATGAGCTGGCGCCGCAGATAATGATTGGCACGTTTACCGATCCCGCCAAGTCTCGGCTTGCCCCCGGTCGTGTATTGACGGGGCACCAAGCCAATCCAGGCCGCGAGCTCACGGCCTGAACGGAAGTGATGGCCATCACCAACAGCGGCAACAAGTGCGGTAGCGATGACGGGGCCCACGCCGGGCAAGGCTACCAATCGACGGCAGGCGTCATGCTCGCGGCAAATAGCGACGATCCTGGTATCGAGCTTGGAGAGCCGCGCATCAACGTCGCGCAATTGATCCAGCAATTCAGAAAACAGAAAGTAAGCGAGTTCGGATAATTCTGTCTCTGCAACCGCCGCCGGAGCATGATCACGAAAGCGCCAAGCACCTTTAGACAACGCCACGCCATATTCGGCAAGTAGCCCGCGTGTATGGTTGATCAGCGATGTGCGCTGAGTGATCAATCGCTCCCGTACACGATGCAGCGATTGCAAGTCCTGCTGTTCGGTCGTCTTTACAGGCACGAAACGCATCGTCGGTCTGGATGCAGCATCGTAGATCGCTTCGGCATCGACCGCATCATTTTTGGAGCCGCGCACGAATGCTTTCACAAACCGGGGATTCACCAAACGTATTTCCCGTCCAGATGCTTTGAACCGCCTACCCCAATGATGGGCACTCGCACAGGCTTCCATCGCAATGACAACTGGATCAAGCTTAGTCACAGCTGCCTCGAACTTAGAGCGGCTTACCTTGCGAGAAACCACTACACCATCAGCAGTGATCCCGTGCATATGAAATGATCGCTTCCCCAAATCTACCGCCAGTAATTGAATCGTCATCGTATTTCTCCTTTCCATTAGATCATTTAATATTGATCGGAAAACAGGAGGCGTCCATCCCATAACATATGCACATGATCGCGCGACAGAGCGCCATGAATGATGATCACGCCCAGCTCGCTGCAAACCTGCCGAATGATCTCGCGCACTCGCAAGCGTACTTCACCATGTAGCACCTTGAAGCGGTATTTTGGTGCCCAGACAATGTGATATCGGTGATGAAAAGCCGTGTGGCTGCCGCGTGAATATGGCATAAGCACTATCCTTCAGAAAATGACTTCGCCTGCGAGCCGGTCATTTTCTGAAGGATAGTGCTGAGCAAATAATAACGGCTGAAGCCTTCTACCAGCTATAAGCTGGTGGGTTTACTCCAAAGGTGAGACACTAAACACCTAGCCCCGCCAGCCGAGCGCTCTACTTGCGCTCTGCGCTACTTCGATCATCCTCTCAATCTTGGCCTTGCTGAAAAACGCCTTCTGTTCTGAGCGGGCCAGGACACTCATCGTCGCGACCAAGCGATCTTGCGAATCCAGGACTGGCACTGACACCGCCGATAAGCCCGGCACGACGGCCCCGTAGCTACGCGCGAAACCAATCCGCCTTGCCTCGTCAATCAGGGCGGCAAGTTCGACGTCATCGACGACAATCCCCTCAGCACGCTCTTTTTCGATCCGCTCCCTAGTCTGTTCACGGGAACAATGAGCTAGGAAGAGAATTCCGGTCGATGACGTCTGCAATGGCAAGACCGATCCTGTGTGCAACGAGGTGAACAGCGGCATTCCGCCATCAATCCAGCGAATGACCGTTGGCCCGTAATCTCCCCACACGGACAGCAAGCCTGTGGTTTTCATCTCTACCAGAACACTTTCCAAATGCTCGGTAGCTATCCGTACAGAGTCGAGCCGTGCTATCGCCGCCAAACCCAAGCGTACCATGAGGCTCCCCAAAGAATATCGTCCGGTCTTTTGGTCTTGTGCGACCACCCCGGTGTTGACAAAAGAGAGCAAATAGCGATGGGCTTGGCTGCGAGACAGACCCGAATTGTCAGAAACTTCCCGGAGATAGGCCCCCTCCCCTTCACCGGTCTTCACCAAAGCCAACAGAACTCGTACCCCGATTTCGACCGATTGAATTGATTTTCTTGGATTATTATTTTCCTCAAATCCTTTTTTCGAGGCTTCAATTATTTTTTTTGCCTCGTAATCCATGATTTTCCAATTTGACATTTGTGGCTGTAGTGAGTGACTTCTCCCGCTTTCCCCCAAACTGGGAATAAAGTCGAGCAAAATTGTTACGTATGAGCACGGCTTAAGCAAGAGGCTGCGTTGCGGAGGTCGTTCCGAAACACACAATCAAATGCTGCGACCAAACACTTAGGCCCGGATTGCCGCGCTACGATCTTCGTTGGGTCCGGCTTAATCGGTACTGCTCGAGACCGGCCGCGCCAATGATCAAGTGCCCTTTACTCGCTGGGAGATGGCGTGAGCGATGGCAGGGTCATCAATCATAGCAAACACAAGTTTAGGCGTGGCAGTCCCAGGCTATTGGATAAAATATTCTCTTCTAGCAGTTGACGCCAATTAATTTTAGTAGAAGACATATGACCTCAGCGGCATGTCCGCCTTTAAGGTCCAATTGCTATGGTAAGCTTCGATCATCATGAACGGCATAGATGACAATCGGGCCGAACCCTTCGACAAGGAGAGAATGATATGGCGGCTTACGTCTTAGTTGTGACAGGTGCGATTTCGGATCCGACGCTGATGAACCAGTATAAGGAGCAGGCAAGAGAACTCCTTGCGGAGCAGGGCGTTTCTTTCATGGCCGGGCCGGCTGTGGCCGAATCACTGGAAGGATCGCCTCCAAATGGGGCGGTCATAATCCGGTTTAAAACCCTCAAGCAGGCTCAGGACTGGTATCGGTCCGACGAATATCAGAAACTGGCCCCCATGAGGCTTTCAGCCTCCTCCAGCACGGCGTTTATCCTTGAGGGACCCTAGTTCTGCGGTCTTGCCGCGATAGCAGGCGCTGTCTGCAGGCGCTGGACCAACCGAGAGGAAAAAACCCGGCTCCCGGACAACCGGCCAGGGAGCCGACCAAGCAGAAACGAATATAAAGCCGACACCCGAACGCGACAAAGTCATCCGTGACATCCAAAGGCACATGCGGCCATGAGAATGGTCTAAACGGTAAGGGGAAGAGAAATGAAAGGCATTCTGGCAAAGCACGCATCGTTCGTGGCGGCAGCAGTAATTTCGCTGGTGTGGACATGGGCAAAGGGGGTCGCCTGGGTCACTGAGGGAGGCAGTTTGTCTGCCCTACCTATCACTACTTTGGCAGATTTGTGAGCGAGCGATGAGAGATGCAGTGTCCGCACTGTGGGCACGTCAGATCAGGAGGTTTGGCGAGGCGTTCAATGATGGCCTGCCTGATCGCTGGCAGGCTCGGCTGTGGTGGCGGCCCGGCGATTCTTTTTTTCCCCCTTGGCCTGCTTGAGGCGGCGGGATTGCAGGAAGGCCAAGGCAATCATCGACATCAGCGCATGTCGGTGAAGCCCCTTCCATGATCGGCCTTCGAAGTGATCGAGGCCGAGCTCTTCCTTGAGTTGCTGATGTCCCTGTTCGCAGACCCAACGGGCCTTGATGGCTCCGGCAAGCTGCTTGATCGGCGTGTCGGAGGACAGGTTGGAGAGGTAGTATTTGCGCTCGCCGGTTGAGCGATGTTCGCCGACCAGCCACACTTCTTCCTCGCCGGGCAAATGTTGCGCGCCCATGTCCCGTATGCGTTGAGGCGGGCCATCGGCAACTCGCACGCGAACGGCGGCGAAGCGTGCTGAGGGGGGGCCCTTGGTCCCGCGGCACCAACTGACCTTGCGCCACTTTGCCGTCTCCAGCATCGTCTTTGCCGATACGGATTTGGCATCGGGGATGTGCCGCTTGCGGGGGCGACCACGCCCGGTAACGGGAAAAATCATCGCCACGTCGGCAGGGTAGACTTTCTGCTTGTACGGGATGCCGACGGCCCATGTTAGGCCGCGTGCACTCAGACCCTGCCGGAACGAGGCGCTCATCCCGTAGCCAGCGTCCGCCAACACGCAGCCGAAGCGTGCGCCACCGCCGCGAACCCGATCGATCTCGGCCAGCGCGATCTCAGGCTTGGTCCGGTAATCCCGGCAATCCAGCGGCACACCGGCATGATCAAGCCGGGTTGGATCGCTGGTCCAGCTTTCGGGCAGAAACAGCCGCAAGCCAACCATGACCGGCACTTCGCGAGAGGCCAGCGTCAACGACACCAGAGTCTGGCAGTTGGCGTTCTTGCCCAACGTTGATGCGTATTGAGGGGCCACATCCCCATGCTCGTTGCCTCCCTTCGTGGCGGCGTCTCTTCGACGACCACCGGCACGAAACCGCCCTCGGGCTCCGGGTCGGGATCGAGCAGTTCCTTGCGCCAGCGGTAGAGCTGCGCCGGCTGGATATCGGCCGCCCGCGCAATCTCCGACACATTGGCGTCCTCCTCCATGGTCGCCATAACCAGATCCAGCTTCTGGTCGTCGGTCCAGGTCCGCCGTCGTTCCGTACCCGTAATCACTGTCACCTGGGTCATCGCACCTTCACTAATTACGGTGCAAATAACATTACTTGCACCAGTGCAATCTCCTATCGAAAACCGTCATATGCAAGGCGGCCCTCGCCGGAGGCTTACGGCTGATCTTCCATGAACGACGCGCGGCGACTGGATAGCTGCGCCTGAAATCGGCAAAGAGCGGCCCAAGGCCCCCCAAAAGAGGAGAAATCGTCAATAAAAGCGCACTGAAACCAGCAATCTCACGGCATACGGCACACCGCAACGATAATGCTCCATCAAAGCCAGTTATTGCGTAAGCGTGGCGTGGAGCTTCCAATTACCCACAAGTCGTCGCACGTGTGATTCCATTGGCCGCGCGGACCTTGCTCACGTGGAATCGAGTATGATTCATCCTCTGGCACCTGAAATAGCTGACGGGGTGCACAATGGGGAATTCTGGTTTCGACGCAGTGAGATGGGCCGATGGGGAAGTTGATCTCAACGCATTTCGCGACAAGCGGCTGGGCGAGCGGCTTAGAACGATGCTTGAGCAGATGGCGGGAGCGATTGGCGCGCCAATCCCGATGGCATGTCGGGACTGGGCCAATACCAAGGCAGCTTACCGCTTCCTATCTAACGGCTCAGTGAACGAAGGCGAAATCCTCGCCGGACATTTTCAAGCTACACGGGCGCGTATTGGAACGCTTGAAGGGCCAATCCTCGTTCTACAGGACACCACTGAATTCTCCTATCAACGCCGCGCGCCGGAAAAAATCGGTGCAATCGGTCTGGCACCGAGCCGACGCGATAAAAATGGCAGGCTGCGGCTTCATACGGTCTGTGGTCTGCTCATGCATTCTAGCCTTGCGATCACGACCGAGGGATTGCCGCTGGGTCTGACAGCGGCAAAATTCTGGACCCGTACCAAATTCAAGGGCACCAACGCGCTGAAACGAAGGATCAATCCTACGCGTGTGCCGATCGAGGAGAAGGAAAGCTACCGCTGGCTCGAGAACATGCGTCAGTCGACCGCTATGCTGGGCGCGTCCGAGCGACTGGTCCACATCGGCGACCGGGAGAACGACATTTACGAATTCTTTTGCGAAGCGCAGACACTCGGCACACATTTTCTGGTCCGCACCTGTGTCGATCGTCTGGCCGGTGACGGTGACCACACCATTGCCGACGAAATGAGCGAGGTTTCCGTGCAGGGCATGCACCGGGTCGTCATCGACAAGGACGATCATGCCGACATTGAGTTACGCTATAGACGGATCCAGGTGTTGCCACCGATCGGCAAGCAAAAGCGCTATCCGTCTCTCAACCTTACCATCCTGCATGCCCGTGAGTGTAGAGCACCTGAAGGGCGGCCCCCTATCGATTGGAGGCTTATCACTGATCTGCCGGTAACAACGCCTGCCGAAGCGATTGAAAAGCTCGACTGGTACGCCCAACGCTGGAAGATCGAGCTTTTCCACAAGATACTAAAATCCGGCTGTCGGGCTGAGGATGCACGGCTCCGGACTGCCGAACGACTTGTCAATCTGATCGCAATATTCTGCATCCTGTCTTGGCGCATCTTCTGGATGACCATGATCAATCGCGCCGCGCCTTCCGCATCACCCAGGCTGGCGCTGACCGATGACGAAATCGTCCTGATCGATCATCTTGTGGCTTCCAGAAAGAAGGTGCCCAGGCTCAGAACCATATCCGATTACCTGTACGAAATCGCGCGGCTCGGCGGCTATCTCGCTCGCGCCCATGACCCGCCTCCAGGTAACATTGTGATCTGGCGAGGATGGACCCGCCTCATGGACATCAAAATCGGTGCCAACGTCATCCGTAAGACTTGTGGGTAATTGGAAGCTCCACGCCACGCTTACGTTATTGCGGGTGTCCAGCTCGCCGCAAAGGCTGGCAGCTATGCGGGGCTCGCCTTTGTCGGTACCCCGGTATTGATCGCCGACGAAATGGAGCTTTGGCTGGAAGAGCGAGGGTCAGACGGCTTCGTTGTCATGTTGCCCTTTCTGCCGGACGGACTGAACGATTTTGTCGATCTTGTCGTTCCCGAATTGCAGCGCCGGGGCATTTACCGCAAGGAATATGAAGGTACCACCTTGTGCGACCATTTTGGCTTGCAGCGTCCCGAAAATCGCTTTTTCTGACCCGGACGTGATCGAGCGCGCCGTCTGATATGGACGGCGCCACCTGCTTCTGAAACAATTGGCGCTTTGCGCGCCTATTTAGCCGACTTCGCCGGAACCGGTTCAGGTGGCTTTGCACTCATGATATGTGCATAAATTTCATCGATCTCAGCATCGCTCAGCTCGGTCGGGCGGAACGGCGGCATCTCGATGAGTCCTTGCCGCACGATCATACGCAGATAGTCGAGTTCAAGATCCTTTCGGCCGATCAGTGAAGGCACCGGTCGCTCTAGCTGCTCAAGCAGCATTGTTCCAGGATGACCTGGGCCTGGAGCGTGGCATCCGGCGCACATCAGCGCGTAATTTTCCGCGCCATCGGGCTTCTTGACCTTCGCCTCGTCTGAGCAGGCGCTCAGGGTGGCGAGGAGCGACATGGCAATTAGTTTTTTCATTATGCCTCTAACTCGATTAATTGCACGACAGATCAGGCTGACGCAAACAGCGCGGTTGGATCGAGAGCCTTTTTGACTCTCGTGTGAAGCGTAGATAGTCCGCCCGAAGCGAATGTCTTGTCGACCGTGGCGCGCAGGCCCGGTTCGGTGAATACCTGCCCGAATCCGGCTTCCGCCTGTGCCCCGATCAAGGCTTCGGCACAGGCGCGAGTGCGCGCTGCGCTGGACTTGTCCGAGCCAGTGCTAGGGAGGAACTGGCGGTGGTTGGCTGAACGCCATATGGCGACAGCTTCACTGACCATATCGAAACCATGCTCTGCGCAGGTATCGCGTGAAAGCTCGTAGAGACGCATCGCGTCTTCACCATCGACCGGGCTAACCGGGTTGACCGTCAGCGCCTGGTTGCCGCTCCACTGCGCGATTGCTGCCGGAGGGCTGGCCACAGCGCCTGTCATAGTCCCCATTCGCCATGACCAGAGCCGGGGATCGACACCCCGACCGTCTGCGATGACTTTCGCCCCGGGGACCGATCCGAAGGCACCGTTGACGAGATCCCACAGGATCGAGACGTTGTCTGGCAGCCCGTAGAGCGAGCCGTAGAGATTCCAGTACCCCAAACCCAGCGCCTTGCCAGCCGCTTCGACCGCGCTGGCCGCCATCGGGCCCTGACCGGCGTAGTCGCTGCGCTTCTTGCCGAGCAATGCAGCTTCATGCAGGGCGTTACCCACAGCCACGCCATTGGCCACGACCATGTTCAACTTGAGCGGGCCGAGCACATCGAGCAGCGGAGCCAGCCCGTCCTCGCTCTCCACGGTAACCATGAACGTCTTGAAAGCAGGCGGTTCCGGCATCAGCCACGTGCCGACCTTGGTTGGCACTGCGAAATCGGATTGTGTGAACAGTCCGTCGACCCACGGGCCGTATCCGAACTTGAACAATTGCCAGCAGGTGCTTTTGGGCATGGCGCCCATGCCGGTGCGGACCAGCCTGCCATCGGCGAGCATGACTTCAAGGCCGCACTGCATCAGACTATGATCCGAATAGGGTGTGTAGCCCGCGCTGCGTTCCACGAAGCTGGCGGCCACGCTCTCGTCGGGATTGCCGGGGAAATCCACCCACAGCTTGAAATTCTTGCTTTTGATATAGGCATCAAGTTCGCGGAAGGTGACGCCGGGTTCGACCAGGCAGTAAGCCAGGTCCTCGTTCACCTCGAGAATCCGGTTCATGCGCTGCAAATCGAGCACGATAACCTTGTCCAGCCCGGTTTTCTCAAGTCCGTGCGCGCCATTACAAACAGGCTGCAATATCCCGCCAGCGCCTTTCGCCGCACTTAGCGCAACTGCCAGCTGCGCCTCATTTGCGGGCAAGACCACGCCGGCCGGAATGGCGAGGGGTGTGGCGTAGCGGGCCAGCACAGCGGGCGATCGGTCGACCGCTCCGGCGCCCAGAGCCGCTTCAATTGCTGTCAGTGCAGCCGCCTGGCGAGCCTGATCTATCA